>Ga0075163_10000765_pt1 | contig 42784 bp, 40 predicted proteins | sample JI1023141ADNA_FD_71478 | JGI IMG/M metagenome (GOLD analysis project Ga0075163, IMG submission 71478) | Wastewater effluent complex algal communities from Wisconsin, to seasonally profile nutrient transformation and Carbon sequestration -... | ecosystem: Engineered > WWTP > Effluent > Algae...
CTGGCACCTCGCGCAGCAGCAAATCAGCTCCCTGATTCTGGAAGCTTCCGACCGCTCTGGCGGCGCATGGCGAAGCTACTACGACAGCCTGGAATTGTTCTCGCCCGCCGGTTATTCCGCATTGCCTGGCATGCCGTTGCGGGCCTTGGCGCCGCTGATGAAATAGACGAACACGTCGCCGGGCGTTCCGGCCGTGCGGTCGGCGATGCAGGGCCCGTCGGGTGATTAGGCGACCACGGTGGCCACGCCGGAGGTGCGCGCCAAGCGCAGGTAGTCGGGGCAGGCACGAAGTCATCGGGCACCTCGGCCGCCCAGCGCACGAAGGTGGCGGGTTTCCGCAGGGCGCAGAACGCGCCTTTGACTTCAAGCGTGGTGAGGTGCGGGCGGCGTGGGCGAATTCGCCTGCAGCGCGCAGGCCCGGCGGGTAGAAGCCGCCGCCGCGCCAGGCGTCGAAAGTTCAGCCGCCGATGCCGGTGCGCACGCGGGGGGCGGCGGTCATGCGGGCGGGTGATGGAATATCAAAATTGACAGCGGCATGCGCAGTATCGGCGCTGGCTGAAGGCCCAAAGACCCCGGATTCAGATCCTGAACCGTCTTCATCCTATCCCACCTGTCTGATGCCATTCAGGGCTTCAACCCGCACCAGTCAATCGCTGGTAGCTATCCTTTTCATACTAAACGAAACGGCGCGGCAAAAGCCGCGCCGTTGCTGCGGGAGGCAGACCAGGCTCGCCTCCTCCGGCCGACTGCCGGCCTGCTTACTGGCCCTTCAGGCGGTAGGCCACCACGTAGTCGCCGCGGTCGGGCGACTGGCGCGAGCCGCCGGCGGTCACCACCACGTACTGCTGCTGCGTCTTGGGCGACACGAAGCTCATGGGCGTGGCCTGCGAGCCGACCGGCAGACGGCCCTTCCACAGCTCCTGGCCGGTCGTCGTGTCGAAGGCGCGCAGGTAGTAGTCCTGCGTGCCGCTGTAGAAGCTCAGGCCGCCGGCGGTGGTCAGCGGACCGCCCAGCGTGGGCATGCCCAGCGGCACGGATGCACCGGCCTTGAAGCCTTTCACGGCAACGTCCTGCGCCGTGCCGGCCGGACGCTGCCAGACGATCCGGCGGGTCTTCAGGTCGATGGCGGTGAGCGTGCCCCAGGCCGGCGCGTGGCAGGGTATGCCCAGCGCCGAGTTGAAGCCCTGCTGCGTGATGCCGTAGGGCGTGCCGGCCTGCGGGTGCAGGCCCATGCCGTGGTCCATCGTGACCTTCTTGTCGTCCACGTCGGCGCGCGGCACCAGGCGCACCAGTTGCGGCATGCGGATGTCGTTGACGATCAGGATGCCGTTGTGCTCGTCGATGGCGGCGCTGCCCCAGTTGAAACCACCGTAGTAGCCGGGATAAACCAGGCTGGGCGTGGTGGTGGGCGGCGTGAACTCGCCCTCGTAGCGCAGTTGCTTGAAAGCGATGCGGCAGGCCAGCTGATCGAACCAGGTGGCGCCCCACATGCGTGCCTCCGACAGCGGCTCGGCGCCGATGGCGGGCATGCCGACCGAGTAGGGCTGGGTTTTCGAGGTCCAGTCGCCTTCCTGACCGCCTTGCGGCACGGGCTGCTCCTTGACCTCGGCGATGGGCGTGCCGTCGCGGCGGTCGAGCATGAAGATCTGGCCGCGCTTGGTGAGCTGGATCACCGCGGGCACGGTGCCGCCCTTGCCGTCGGGCACGTCGTACAGGGCCGGCTGCGCGGGCACGTCGTAGTCCCAGATGTCGTGGTGCACGGTCTGGAACTTCCAGCGCTCCTTGCCCGTGGCCACGTCCACCGCCACGATGGACGACGAATACGCCTCCGACGCCTTCGAGCGCTGCCCGCCCCAGAAGTCCGGAGGGTTGTTGCCGGTGGGCAGGTAGATCAGGCCCAGCGCGTCGTCGAAGGCAGGCGTGGACCACATGTTGGGCGTGCTGCGCGTGTAGCTCTGGCCCTCGGGTGGCAGCTTGTCGATGGCCGGGTTGCCCAGGTCCCAGGCCCAGACCAGCTCGCCGGTGTCGGCGCTGAAGGCGCGCACCACGCCCGAGGGTTCGTCGATCTCGCGGCCGTCGAACACCCAGCCGCCGACCACCACCAGGTTGCGCACCACGGTGGGCATCGAGGTCTGGAAGTAATACAGCGGCTTGATCTTGCCCATGCCCTGCTTCAGGTCCACCGTACCGCCCTGGCCGAAGCCCTGGCAGGGTTGGCCGGTCTTGGCGTCGATCTGGATCAGGCGTGCGTCCACCGTGGTCAGCACGATGCGCTGCGCGCACGCGCGCCCCTCAACCGGCGCGGGCGCGGGGATGCCGCCCACGCGCCGCGTGACGGCGGCGGGCTCGTAGTAGCCCACGCCGCGGCAGCGGTTCCAGGCCTTGGTGTCGGCCTGCGGATCGAACTTCCACTTCTGCTCGCCCGTGTCGGCGTCGAGCGCGAACACCTGGTTGCGCGGGGTGCAAACGTAGACCGTGTCGCCGATCTGGGTCGGCGTGTTCTGATCTTCCGAGCCGGGGCCAGCCACCATGCCGGTGCGGAAGGTCCAGGCCACTTCGAGCTGCTGGACGTTGTCGCGGTTGATCTGGGTGAAAGGCGCGTAGCGCGTGCCGCTGGGCGTGCGACCGTAGTACTGCCAACGCGACTCGCCGCTGGCGACCGGAATCGGCGACGCCGACGCGGCGGCCTGGCCCTGGATCACGCCATGCGGCTGGAACACAGCCACGCCGCCCGCGACCAGCACCAGCGCGAGCACGGCCGCGCCCAGGCGCGCCAGGCCACGGATGCGGCCGCCCGAAAGGCGCGGCAAGGCGAGCAGGCCCAGCAAGCCCAGCACCAGCACCGGCGCCAGGCGCGGCACCAGCGGCCAGAACTCGGTGCCGACCTCGGCCAGCGCCCAGGCCACGGTGCCGACGAACACCAGTGCCAGCAGCCAGAAGCCGGCCATGCGGCGCAGCGCGTGGCACACGCCGCTGGCGATCAGCAGCACGCCCGTGATCAGGTAGTACCAGGAGCCGCCCAGCGCCGTCAGGCGCGCGCCGTTGACGGCCAGCACCGCGCCGTTGGCGACGAGGACCAGGCCCAGCAGCAGCAGCGGCCATCGCCCGCCGCGGCTCGGTTTCACAAATTCATTCGACATGCTTCTTCCTCATTGTCCAAGAAAACTCAAAAACCCAGGCTCGCCCGCCGCCCGGCGCTCCAGCTTTGGCCCGGCACGCTTTCGCAGAAGCTTCCGTTGCCCTCGTTGACGATTCCCGATCCCGCATGGGGGTGAAATTGGGTCGGATTCAAATCTTGAATTGAACTCTGGTTCATCCTATCCCACCTGCCCCCACACCTTCTCCAGCCGCTTGACGCTCACCGGCTGCGGCGTGCGCAGCTCCTGCGCGAACAGGCTCACGCGCAGTTCCTCCAGCAGCCAACGCAGCTCCTGCAGGCGGGCGTCCTGCACGCCCTTGCGCTCGGCGACCAGGCGCCAGAAGCGCTGGTCCTGCGCGCGCGCCTCGGCCATGCGCTGGGTGTCGCGGGCGGGATCGGCGCGCAGCTTGTCCAGGCGCAGGGTGATGGCCTTGAGGTAGCGCGGAAAGTGCTGCAGCGCGGGCCAGGGCGTGGCGGCCAGGAAGCGCCTGGGCATCAGGCGCTGCAACTGCTCGGCGGCGTCCCGGGTGGCATCGGGCGCGCCCTTGGTGTCCTTGATCTTGCGCGCGGCCACGGCGTACTCGGCCAGGACGGCGCCGGCCAGCCGGGCGACTTCGCCGGCGATCAGGGTCAGGCGCGCGCGGCCCGCCTCCACCCGGCGGTTGAAGCTGGCCTCGCCGGTGGGCAGCGGGTCGATGAGGAAGGCGCGCTCCAGCGCCACGTCGATGATCTGCTGGCGCAGTTCCTCGGCGGTCCCCAGCGGCATGAAGGCGACGGCCATCTTCTGCAGGTCGGGGATGTTCTTCTCCAGGTACTTCAGCGCGTCCTTCACCTGCAGCGCGAACAGGCGGCGCAGGCCGGCGCGGTGGCGGGCGCTGGCCACCTCGGGCTCGTCGAAGACTTCGATGGTGACCGCGTCGCCGGCGTCGATGAGGGCCGGAAAGCCGATCAGCACCTGCCCCTTGCGGCGGACTTCCAGCAGCTCGGGCAGTTCGCCGAAGGTCCAGGCGGTGTGGCGGGCATCGTCGGCCAGCGCATGGTTTGCTTCTTTTTTTATAGCTTTAGGCTCAGTATCCACGCCGGCTTGAGGCGTTTTTTCTTCAGAATCGACCGCGGACGCCGGCGGCGGCGCCGGCTTCAGCGCCGCCAGCGCCTGGAAGGCGCCGCGCGCCTCGCCGCCCAGCTCGGCCTTCAGCGCGCCCAGGTTGCGGCCCTGGCCGCGCTGGCGGCCGTGCTCGTCGACGACGCGAAAGTTCATGAACAGGTGCGCGGGCACCATGTCCAGCTTGAAGTCGGTGCGCTTGACATCGAGGCTGGTGGCCTCGCGCACCCGCTTCAGCAGCGCGTCGGTCAGGCTGCCGGCGCCAAAGACGTCGGGCATGCCCAGCAGGTCGGCCAGCCGCGCGGCGCTGTCCGGCAGGGGCACGAAGCGGCTGCGCGGCTTTTGCGGCAGGCTTTTCAGCAGGGCCTGGATCTTGTCCTTCAGCATGCCGGGCACCAGCCATTCGGCGCGCGCCTCGCTCACCTGGTTGAGCACGAACAGCGGCACGGCCACCGTCAGGCCGTCGCGGGGGTCGCCGGGTTCGTGCAGGTAGCTGGCGGCGCAGTCCACGCCCCCCAGGCGCACGACCTTGGGGAAGGCGCTGGTGGTGATACCCGCCGCCTCGTGGCGCATCAGCGCCTCGCGGGTCAGGCGCAGCAACTCGGGCTGGGCGCGGCTGGCCTCGCGCCACCAGCGCTCGAAGTCGCGGCCATTGCTGATGCCCTGGGGCACCTGCTGGTCGTAGAAGGCGTAGATCAGCTCGTCGTCCACCAGCACGTCCTGGCGGCGGCTCTTGTGCTCCAGCTCCTCGACCTTGGCGATGGCCTTCTGGTTGGCGGCCAGGAAGGGCAGGCGGCGCGCCCAGTCCTCGGGCCACTCGCCGCCGGCCAGGGCCTCGCGGATGAAGATCTCGCGCGCGGCGTGCGGGTCCACCAGCCCGAAGCTCTTGCGCCGGCCGGTGTAGACGGGCAGGCCGTACAGCGTGGCGCGCTCGAAGGCGATCACGTCCTGGGCCTTCTTCTCCCAGTGCGGCTCCAGCAGTTGCTTCTTCAGCAGATGGCCGCCCACCTCCTCCAGCCACGCCGGGTCGATGGCGGCGATGCCGCGGCCGAACAGGCGCGTGGTTTCCACCAGCTCGGCGCAGACGATCCACTTGCCCGGCTTCTTGCTGAGGTGCGCGCCGGGGTGGCGGTGGAACTTGATGCCGCGCGCGCCCAGGTACTCGCCACTGGGGGCGTCATCGCCCTCCAGCTTGCAGCCGATATTGCCCAGCAGGCCCGTCAGCAACGACTTGTGCACGGCGTCGTAGCCGGCGGGCTGGGTGTTCTCGACCCATTTGTGCTCGGCCACCACGGTGTGCAGTTGCGTGTGGATGTCGCGCCATTCGCGCACGCGGCGGATGTTGATGTAGTTCTGGCGCAGCAGGCTTTCCCACTGGCGGTTGCTGAGCTTGTGCGCAGGCGCCTCGCCGGAGAGTGCCACGCCTTCGCCCAGCGCCGCGCGGGCGGCCTGCAGGGCCAGGGCGGCGCGCTGCGCGGGGGGCAGCGCGGCCAGCCGGGCGGCGCTGGGCCGGGCGCCCTGCCCCTCCTGCGCCGCCATGCCGCGCCGCGTGGTGGCCACGGCCTGGCCACCGCGCGCGTCGTGCAGCCACTTCCACAGGCGCAGGTAGCCGCTGAACTCGCTCTTCTCGTCGTCGAACTTGGCGTGCGCCTGGTCGGCCTGGGCCTGCGCTTCCATCGGGCGGTCGCGCACGTCCTGCACGCTCAGGGCGGCGGCGATGACCAGCACCTCGCGCAGCGCGCCGCGTTCGCGCGCGGCCAGGATCATGCGGCCCACGCGCGGGTCCAGCGGCAGGCGCGCCAGCTCGCGGCCCAGCCCGGTGAGCTGCAGCGCGTCGTCGACAGCGCCCAGCTCGTTCAGCAGCTGGTAGCCATCGGCGATGGCGCGGCCCGAAGGGCTGTCGAGGAAGGGAAAGTCCTCCACCCGGCCGCTGTCGCCTTCCAGGTGCAGGCTCTTCATGCGCAGGATGACGGCGGCCAGCGAGGAGCGCAGGATTTCCGGGTCGGTGAAGCGCGGGCGGCCGGCGAAGTCCTTCTCGTCGTACAGGCGGATGCAGATGCCGTCGGACACGCGCCCGCAGCGCCCGGCGCGCTGGTTGGCGGCGGCCTGGCTCACGGGCTCGACCAGCAACTGCTCCACCTTGCTGCGATAACTGTAGCGCTTGACGCGCGCCGTGCCTGCGTCGATGACGTACTTGATGCCGGGCACCGTGAGCGAGGTCTCGGCCACGTTGGTGGCCAGCACGATGCGCGGCGCGCCGTGCGGATCGAACACGCGGTCCTGCTCGGCCTGCGACAGGCGCGCGAACAGCGGCAGCACCTCGACGCCGCGCGTCAGCGCGCCGTGCGCCAGGTGCTTGCGCAGGTGGTCGGCGGCCTCGCGGATCTCGCGCTCGCCCGGCAAAAAGACCAGGATGTCCCCGCCCGGCCGGCCGGCCCACAGCTCGTCCACGCCGTCGGCGATGGCGCTGTTCAGGTCGCGGTCGCGGCTTTCCTCGAACGGGCGCCAGCGCTGCGCCACCGGGTAGGTGCGGCCGGACACCATCAGCACCGGCGCCGGACCGGTCCTGCCCTCGAAATGCTTGGCGAAGCGGTCCGCGTCGATGGTGGCCGAGGTGACGATCACCTTCAGGTCGGGCCGCCGGGGCAGGATCTGCTTGAGGTAGCCCAGCAGGAAGTCGATGTTCAGGCTGCGCTCGTGCGCCTCGTCGATGATGAGCGTGTCGTAGGCGTTCAGCAGCGGGTCGGTCTGCGTCTCGGCCAGCAGGATGCCGTCGGTCATCAGCTTGACGCTGGCGCCGGGCGTGAGCCGGTCGTTGAAGCGCACCTTGTAGCCCACTACCTCGCCCAGCGGCGTGTGCAGCTCGTCGGCGATGCGCTTGGCCACGCTGGTGGCGGCGATGCGGCGCGGCTGCGTGTGGCCGATCAGGCGCCCGCGCTCGCCGGGCCTGGCGTTGAGGCGGCCCCGGCCCATGGCCAGCGCGATCTTGGGCAGTTGCGTGGTCTTGCCCGAGCCCGTCTCGCCGCAGACGATGACGACCTGGTGCGCGCCCACCGCCGCCTCGATCTCGGCGCGGCGGGCGGAGACGGGCAGGCTGTCGGGAAACTCGATCTTCAGCGGCGGGCGGGGTTCATTCATGGGGTGCGGGATTATCCCAGCCGTGCCCGGCCGAGCCGCCGCACGGACAGGTCAGGCGCCGCTCACGGGCTGCGCCTCGGGAAACGTCCAGGCCCCGCTGGCGACTTCCGCGCGCGGCTGGTACAGGCGCACGATGTAGTTCCAGCCCGGCATGATCGGCAGGCAGTTGGGCGTCTTGCCGCCGTCGCAGCCGCCGAACTGGACGGTGATCGCGCCGTCGCTGCCGCGCTGGGCCGTCACGTTGTTGACCGTGTAGGCGCCTGCGGCGTTCTTCTCGAAATAGCCCGCGGCGTTGTAGAGGCTGATCGACCAGAAGGCGTCCACGGGCACGTCCTTGACGGTCAGCCGATGGATCGTCTTGCCATCGGCCTTCCCGGGGTAGACGTTGAGGTAGATGGCCTCCTTGTCCGGCAATCCTCCCCAGCCGAAGGCCGCTCCGATGAGATGCCTGACCGGGTCCACCTCGGCTCTGGAGCCGAACATCCCGCGGGCATCCGGCACGGTGGACGCGAGCTCGAGCAGGGTTTCGCGCACCTTCTTGAGGCCGGCCGCATCCCATGACGGCAGCTCCAGCGTGCCGGGGTCTTTCTGGCTGACCCGGATCGCGTCCTGCAGCGCGTGGGCCTGCTGGAGGTCGTCCGCGCTCCCGGGGTCGACGAAGATGCGGATGATCACGTAGGCGTAGCGCGTGCCGACGCCCTCCTTGGCCAGCGTGTGCGGGCCAGCGCCGTGGATGATGTGCGTCGTGTAGTGGTCCTGGTTGATGACGTGCAGCGAGAGGTAGCGCTTGCCGGCATCGGGCAGGGTGATGGTCACTGGCCCGGCATCCAGGTCGAGCACGGCGCTGCAATACAGCGTGTCCCGGTTGGTCCGGATCACCCGCTGGTGGTCGATGGATGCCAGATCGCGTGCGTTGCGCAGCTGGCCCACCCCCGCGAGCTGGGCCAGCCCGGCCAGGTAGGTGTCGGTTTCCGCGCGCACGAAATTGTCGACGCCGACAGGGGCTGGGGGCGGCGCAGCCGTTTGCGCCTGGGCGGGGGGCGCGGCAGTCGAGTCGCCCATAGCCGTTGCGGCGGCGAGATGGGAGGATGGCTTCTGCATGCGGGTCTTCTGGATGAGGGGGCGTGGCTCAGTGTACTGATTGAACGGTGGGGAACTTCGGGCGCCGCGACTGTCCCCGCGCGGAACTCCCGGCGCCGGCGGTGGTCAGTCATCTCCCATGAACGCCAAGACGCCCCTCGGCCGCCGCCAGGCGGGCCCCGCCCTGCCTCCCGCGCCGCGCAACCCCGTGGCGCGGGCCCTGGCCGTGCGCGCCGCGTCGGGCGCGGCCGGTGCGCACCGGCGCGCGGCGGGGGGCCAGCGGCGCGCCGACCGCATGGCGCTGCAGCGCAGCCTGCGCGGCGGGGACCAGGTGGCCTGAACCCGCTGCAGCTTCAATTTTGATAGCTTTTAGCTCAATACTGGCGCTGGCTAAAGTCGCTTTTCATTGAAAATCACCTTGTTCCAGCCCAGGCGGCCACTCCAGCCGCACGCGGTGGGTGCGCGCCAGCGCCAGGCGATCGGCCTCGGTGTCGATGTCGAGCGTGTGGCGCTCGCTGGCCACGGGCAGCAGCGCCACCTGATCGGCGTGCTGGCGCCGCCATTCGCGCAGGCCGGTGTGCGCGGGCGCCTGCATGACGGCCTGCCGCACGGCGGCGTCGAAGACCAGCGGGTGGCCCAGTTGCCCCTCGAAGCGGGGCTGGATCAGCGCGATGCCTGGCGCGCGCCCGCGCCAGGCGTCCAGCGCCCAGCGCAGCTCGGCCGCGCCCACCAGGGGCTGATCGGCCAGGGCCACCAGCACGGCATCCAGCCCGGCGGGCAGCAGCGCCAGCGCGCAGCGCAGCGAACCGCCGGGGCCGGCGTCGGGATCGGGGTTGCGGGCCCAGCGCAGGTCGACGGCGGGCGCCAGCGCGGGCTCCAGCGCCGCCAGCACCGGCTCGATGCGGTCGGCATGGTGGCCCAGCGCCACCGCCACGGGCGCCACGCCCGCCTCGGCCAGCGCCCGCAGGTGGCGCTCCACCAGCGGCGCGCCGTCGAGCGTCAGCAGGCACTTGGGACGGTGTCCGATGCGGCTGCCAGCACCGGCGGCCATCAGCACGGCGCCGACGGCGGCGGTCATCCGGTGGAGCAGGCCGCGCCGCTCCGCGCCGCGCCCTGCCGGTCCTTCACGTGGGCCACGTCCACGTCGCGCGGCAGCGCCACGCCGTTCTTCACGGCCAGCACCTCGGCCATGATGCTCACGGCGATCTCGGGCGGGGTCTTGCTGCCGATGTAGATGCCGATCGGCCCGCGCAGGCGCGCCAGGCTCTCCCGCGTCTGGCCCAGGTGCTCGATCATGCGTTGATGGCGCGCCTGGTTGTTGCGGCGGCTGCCGATGGCGCCGATGTAGAAAGCCGGCGTGTCCAGCGCCTGCAGCAGCGCCAGGTCGTCCAGCTTGGGATCGTGCGTGAGGGCGACGACGCAGGTGCGCGCGTCGGGGCGTAACTCGGCCACGGTGTCGTCGGGCATGCTGGCCAGCAGTCGCGCGCCGGGCACGCTCCAGGCGCCGCGGTATTCCTCGCGCGGGTCGCACACGGTGACGGCGAAGCCGGAGAACAGCGCCATGGTGGCGAGGTACTCGCTCATTTGCCCGGCGCCGATGATGAGCATGCGGTATTCGGGGCCGAAGGTGTTGACCAGCTCCGCATCGCTCAACGCAAGGTCGGCGGGCGCGTCGGCGGACTCCAGCCGCGCCTGCCCGTCGGCCAGCCGCACGCGCCGGTGCATCAGGCGGCCGGCGTCCAGCGCGCGCACCAGCTCGGCCAGGACGGCGGCGTCGGGGTCGAACTCCAGCAGCAGCTCCAGCGTGCCACCGCAGGGCAGGCCGAAGCGGTGCGCCTCGTCGGCCGTGATGCCGTACTTGGCGAACCGCGGCGGCCCGGCGTGCGGCAGCGCGTCGGCCCCGGCGCCCTGGGCGTAGCGGGCGATCAGGTCGTCCTCGATGCAGCCGCCGGAGACCGAACCCACGACCGCGCCGCCCTCGCACAGCGCCATGATGGAGCCCACGGGCCGCGGCGACGAGCCCCAGGTGCGCACCACCGTGGCCAGCACGGCCGGCTTGCCGGCCTGGCGCCAGTCGCGCAGCGCGCGCAGCACCGTGACGTCGAGGTTTTCCATGGCGCTATCTTGCTCCCATCGTCCCCAAATTTCAGCGCAGGGCCCAGGCGATCCCCAGCACCACGATCACGGCGGCCACCACCCACACCCAGGCGGGCAGGCCGGCGCCCGCCGCGGATGCGGGCGCGGGCACAGCGGGCGCGCTCGCCTCGGCGGCGGCCGGGGCCGGATGGCGGCGCTGCATCTCCTCGTCGAAGCGCTTGAAGAAACTCTCGGCCATGGACCTGGCCACGCCGTCGATCAGGCGCTGGCCCACCTGGGCAATCTTGCCGCCGACGGTGGCGTTGACGGCGTAGGCCAGCTCGCAGCCACTGCCCTGCGGCGTGAGGTTGACCCGGGCAGTGCCCTTGCCGAAGCCCGCCGCGCCGCCATTGCCGTCGAAGCTGAGCGTGTAGCTGCTCGGCGCCTGGATGTCGGCCAACTGGATGCTGCCCTTGAACCGGGCGGCCACGGGGCCGACCTTGATGGCGTTGACCAGGGCGTAGGCGTTCTCGCCGGTGGCCTCGATGCTCTCGCAGCCGGGGATGCAGGCCTTGAGCACCTCGGGGTCGTTGAGCGCCTCCCAGGCCTGTTGCTGCGTCACGGTGAGCGGCCGCGTGCCTTGCATGTCCATGTGGATACCTCTTGTCTTGCTATGGCTTGATGAGCGTGGCGATGGCGCCCGCCAGCTCCTGCAGGCGCGTGACGTTGTGCACCGCCAGCATGCCGTCGGCCGCGCGGTGCAGCACCGCCGCGCCGCGCGCGCTGGGCGCGTAGCCGTCGTAGCGCAGCAGCGGGTTGAGCCACAGGATGCGGCGCGCGTGGCGCCCCAGCCAGGCCAGCTCGCGCGCCAGGTCGTCGGGCTCGCCGGTGTCCAGCCCGTCGCTGACGATCAGCACCAGCGTGCGGCGCCCGACCAGCCGGCGCGCGTGCCGCTGGCGCAGCGTGGCCAGCGCGTCGCCCAGGCGCGTGCCGCCGGCGAAGTCCTGGATGGCGCGGCCGGCCTGCACCAGCATGGCGTCGGTGTCGGCCAGGCGGAAGGCGGGCGTCAGGTCCGTCAGGCGTGTGCCGAAGGCGAACACGTCGCGCCGCAGGGACAAGCCCCGCACGCGGGCGGTGGCCGCGTGCAGGAAGGCCAGCAGCAGGCGCGCGTAGCGCTCCATGGAGCCCGACACGTCCACCAGCAGCAACAGCGGCAGCGGCTGGCGGCGGCGCTGCAGGCGGCGCAGCGCCATCACCTCGCCGCCGCTTTGCGCCGCATCGCGCAGGGTGCGGCCCCAGTGCACGCGCGCCCCCCGGCCGCCAGCACGGGTGCGGCGCGCGGGCACGGTGGGCACGGGCAGGCGAAGCTCGCGCACCAGGCGCTCCACCAGGGCGTACTCGCTGGCGCCGAGCTGGTTGAAGTCGGCGTGCTTCAGGCGCGCCAGGTCGCTGGCGGTCATGGCGGCGTCGAAGTCGATGTCCTTGCCGGGTGGCGTGGGCTGCCCGGGCGGGCGCGCGGCGAAGGGCGCCAACGCCTCGCGCACGCGCGGACGCTGGCGCGGCGGCGCGGCCTGGCCTTCAGCCGAGGGCAGCATCTGGGCCAGCAGCTTCTTGGCCAGCTCGGGATCGCGGAAGAAGGCGTCGAACAGCTCGCGGAACACGGCGCGGTCCTGCTCGCGGCTGACCAGCACGGCCTCCAGGGCGGCGCCCATGTCCAGCTTGCGCTCCACCCCCACGAGTTGCACCGCCTGCTGCGCCAGGGCGATGCGCGCGGCATCCACCGGCACGCCGGCGCGGCGCAGCGTGCGGCCGAAGGCGCCGATGTTGCCGGCCAGCTTGCCGCTGCGCGCGTCGCCCAGCAGGGTCGCGGTGGACGGCGCGGGCATCAGGCGTCTTCCTCCGCCGCCAGGGCGTCGGCGATCAGCGCGGGCGTGAGCGCGGCCACGTCCTCGCGCTGCTTGAACAGCACGCCGGCGGTGTCCCGCACCACCTCGGGGTCGAGGTTCAGCGCGTCCAGCGCCACCAGGGCGCGCGCCCATTCGACGCTCTCGGCGATGCCCGGCGAGCGCTGGAAGTGGCCCGCATGCGGCGCGCCGCGCAGGCGATGCACGAAGGCGGCGACCTGGGCTGCCAGCGCCTGCGGCGCCTCGGGCACGCGGGCGCGCACGATGGCCAGCTCGCGCTCGCGCTCGGGGTAGTCCACCCAGTGGTAGAGGCAGCGGCGCTTGACGGCGTCGTGCAGCTCGCGCGTGCGGTTGCTGGTGAGGATGGTGACCGGCGTGGCGGCGGCGCGCACGGTGCCCAGCTCGGGGATGCTGACCTGGTATTCGCCCAGGTATTCGAGCAGGAAGGCCTCGAAGGGCTCGTCGGCGCGATCCACCTCGTCGATGAGCAGCACGGCGCCGGGCGCGGGCGCCTGCAACGCTTGCAGCAGCGGACGGCGCACCAGGTACTGGGGCTGATAGACCTCTTGCTCCAATTCACTGGCGGGCGCCCGCCCTTCAGCGGCGCGCAGGTGCAGCAACTGGGCGGCGTAGTTCCATTCGTACAGGGCCTCGCGCTGCTCCAGGCCGTCGTAGCACTGCAGGCGCAGCAGCTCGCGGCCCAGGGCGACGGCCAGCGCCTTGGCCAGCTCGGTCTTGCCCACGCCGGGCTCGCCTTCCAGCAGCAGCGGGCGCTGCAGCCGGAGCGCCAGGAACACCGCCGTGGCCAGGCGCCGGTCCGCGAAGTAGCCGGCCGCCTGCAGCGCGGCGGCGAGGGCGTCGATGGAGGCGGCGGCTGCAGGCGCCGGAGGTGCGTTCATGAGACCCGATCAGCGGCGCAGTCGTTTACTATCAATAACATAGCTGTACCCGCAATATCCGCGCCGGCTAGAGGCCAAAAATACCTGAAATCCAACGCATCAGCCCCATCAGCCCAGCGCCTTGGCGACGGCGCGCTGCGCCATCACACCCACCAGGTGGGCGCGGTAGGCGCTGCTGCCGTGCAGGTCGCTGGACATCTCCGACTCGCCGGTCCGTACGCTGGCGATCGCCTCCGGCGTGAAGCTGCCGCCCAGCGCCGCCTCCATGCCCGCATGGCGGAACACGCCGTTGCCCCCGCCCGTGACGGCCACGCGCACGCCACGCTCGGTCTGCGCCACGAACACGCCGATCAGCGCGAACAGCGACGCCGGCTGGCGGAATTTGACGTAGGCGGCGCGCCGCGGGATCGGGAAGCTCACGGCGGTGATCAGCTCGCCCTCTTCCAGCGCGGTGGCGAACAGGCCCTGGAAGTAGTCGTCGGCTTCGATCCGGCGCGCCGTGGTGTGCACCGTGGCGCCCAGCCCCAGCAGCGCGGCGGGGTAGTCGGCGGCGGGGTCATTGTTGGCCACCGAGCCGCCAAGGGTGCCGCGCGCGCGCACCTGCTTGTCGCCGATGCCGCCGGCCAGCGCGGCCAGCGCCGGGATGGCGGCGCGCACGTCGGCGCTTTCGGCCACGTCGGCGTGGCGCGTCATGGCGCCGATGACGAGGGCGTCGCCCTCTTTCCGGATGCCGGCCAGTTCCTTGACGGCGCCCAGGTCCACGATCTGCTCGGGCGCGGCCAGGCGCAGCTTCATCGAGGCCAGCAGGGTCTGGCCGCCGGCCAGCGCCTTGCCGCCGGCCTGGATCAGCGCCAGCGCGTCGGCCTGGGAAACGGGACGCTCATAGGTGAATGCGTACATGTGCGTGCTCCTTTCAGGCTTGGGCGCCGCGGATGGCCTGCCACACGCGGTGCGGGGTGGCGGGCATGTCGAGGTCCTTCACGCTCAGCGGGCGCAGGGCGTCGAGCACGGCGTTGATGACCGCCGGCGGCGAGCCGATGGCGCCCGCCTCGCCGCAGCCCTTGGTGCCGAGGGGGTTGTGGGTGCAGGGGGTGCACACGTGGCCCAGCTTGAACTCGGGGAAGTCGGCCGCGCGCGGCATGGTGTAGTCCATGTAGCTGCCGGTGAGCAGCTGGCCCGACTCGGGGTCGTACACGCCGTGCTCCAGCAGCGCCTGGCCGATGCCCTGCACCAGGCCGCCGTGCACCTGGCCTTCGACGATCATGGGGTTGACGATGACGCCGAAGTCGTCCACCGCGGTGAAGCGGTCCACCCGCACCACGCCAGTGGCCGGGTCCACCTCCACCTCGCAGATGTAGGTGCCGGCCGGGTAGGTGAAGTTGGTGGGGTCGTAGAACGCGGTTTCGTTCAGCCCCGGCTCCAGCTTGTCCAGCGGGTAGTTGTGCGGCACGTAGGCGGTGAGGGCCACCTGGGCGAAGGGGATCTTCTTGTCGGTGCCCTTGACGGTGAACTCGCCGCCCGCGAACTCGATGTCGGCGTCGCTGGCCTCCATCAGGTGCGCGGCGATCTTCTTGGCCTTGGCCTCGATCTTGTCGAGCGCGCGCATGATGGCCGCGCCGCCCACGGCCAGCGAGCGCGAGCCGTAGGTGCCCATGCCGAAGGGCACGCGGCCGGTGTCGCCGTGCACGATGTCGACCTGGCCAGGGTCGATGCCCAGCCGCGCCGCCACCACCTGCGCGAAGGTCGTCTCGTGGCCCTGGCCGTGGCTGTGCGAGCCGGTGAAAACCGTCACGCTGCCGGTGGGGTGCACGCGCACCTCGCCGCACTCGAACAGGCCCGCGCGCGCGCCCAGGGCACCAGCGATGTTGGACGGCGCCAGGCCGCAGGCCTCGATGTAGCTGCTGTAGCCGATGCCGCGCCTGAGGCCCCCGGCCTCGCTGGCCTGGCGGCGCGCGTCGAAGCCCGCCACGTCGGCCAGCTGCTGCGCCTGGGTCATGCAGGCCATGTAGTCGCCCACGTCGTACTGCAGCGCCACCGGCGTCTGGTGGGGGAAGGTGGTGATGAAGTTGCGCTTGCGGATCTCGTCCTGCGGCAGGCTCAGCTCCCACGCGCAGCGGGTGACCAGGCGCTCCACCAGGTAGGTGGCCTCGGGCCGGCCGGCGCCACGGTAGGCGTCCACCGGCGCGGTGCTGGTGAACCAGCCGTCCACCTCGACGTAGATCTGCGGCGTGGTGTACTGCCCCGCCAGCAGCGTGCCGTACAGGATGGTGGGCACGGCCGAGGCGAAGGTGGACAGGTAGGCGCCCAGGTTGGCGTCGGTGTGCACGCGCATGGCCAGGAACCTGCCGTTCTGGTCCATCGCCATCTCGGCGTGGGTGATGTGGTCGCGGCCGTGCGCGTCGCTGACGAAGGATTCGCTGCGCTCGGCCGTCCACTTGACGGCGCAGTTCAATTGCCGGGCGGCCCAGGTGACGGCCACGTCCTCGGCGTACAGGAAGATCTTGGAGCCGAAGCCGCCGCCCACGTCGGGCGCGATGACGCGCACGCGGTGCTCGGGCAGGCCGAGCACGAAAGCGGTCATCAGCAGACGCTCGACGTGCGGGTTCTGGTTGGCCACGTACAGCGTGTACTCGTCGCTGGCGCGGCTGTAGACGCCGATGGCCGCCCGCGGCTCCATGGCGTTGGGAATCAGGCGGTTGTTGACCAGGTCGATCCGGGTCACGTGCGCGGCGGACGCGAACGCGGCGTCCACGGCCGCCTTGTCGCCCAGTGTCCACTTGTAGCAGTGGTTGTCGGGCGCGGCGTCGTGCAGCGCCGGGCCCTGCGCGGCGGTGCGCATGTCGATCACCGCGGGCAGCGCCTCGTAGTCGACCTGCACGGCCTCGGCTGCATTTTTGGCCTGCTCCAGCGTGTCGGCCACCACCAGGGCCACGTGGTCGCCCACGTAGCGCACCTTGCCTTGCGCCAGCACGGGGTGCGGCGGCTCCTTCATGGGGCTGCCGTCGGGGTTGCTGATGAGCCAGCCGCAGGGCAGGCCGTTCATCTTGCCCTCGATGTCCTGGCCGATGTAGATGGCGGCGACGCCGGGCATCCGGGCGGCGTCGGCGGTGTCGATGCCCAGGATGGCGGCGTGCGCGTGCGGCGAGCGCACGAACACGGCGTATTTCTGGTGGGCCTGGTTGATGTCGTCGGTGTACTGGCCCACGCCGGTCAGGAAGCGCAGGTCTTCCTTGCGCAGCAGCGACTCGCCGATGTGCGGCAGCTTGGCGAATTCATTGGCACCCATGGTCTGGTCTCCTTTGTCTGCGCCGTCAGGCGGCCATGGCTTGCTGCGCCGCCTGCACGGCCTTGACGATGTTCTGGTAGCCGGTGCAGCGGCAGAGGTTGCCCTCCAACAGTTCGCGGATCTCCGCCTCGGTCGCGCCAGGGTGGTACTTCAGCAGGTCCACCGTGCTCATCACCATGCCCGGCGTGCAGAAGCCGCACTGCAGGCCGTGGCATTCCTTGAAGGCGGCCTGCACCGGGTGCAGCGTGCCGTCGGCCGCGGCCAGGCCCTCGATGGTGGTCACCTCCGCGCCCTGCACCTGCGCGGCCAGCGTGTTGCAGGCCTTGATGGAGCGGCCGTCCACGATCACCGTGCAGGCGCCGCACTGGGCGGTGTCGCAGCCCACGTGCGTGCCGGTCAGGTGCAGGTGCTCGCGCAGCAGCTGGACCAGGAGGGTGTGGGGCGGCACGTCGGCGCTCACCGCCCTGCCATTGACCTTGAGATCGACTTTCATCGCGGGCCTCTCCTTATCGTGGGTTTGGTGTGAGAATCCCCTTCATTCTTGGAACCCGGCCGGATGGCACGGCTAGGTAAAACCCTCGCTTGGAGCCTGGCGCGCTTGAAATTCTCAGTTTGAGACACCGCGCCCACGCGCCGGAGATTGAAGGCACACCGCCATGCGCGACGACCTCAGGCAGCAGCAGATCGCCCAGGCTCGCCAGGCCCTGCTGGCCGGCGGCCTGGAGTTGACGGGCGCGCTGGTGGGCGCCTGGTACGACCGCGCCTGGATCATGCAGAGTTGGCGCCGCTGCCTCGCCCACGGCCAGCAGCCGGACCAGCCGGTGGTGTTCGAGCAGCTCTCGCCCCATGCGCGTGCCCGTGCCGCCGAAGCCCACCACGCGCTGCTGGCCGCCGCCCGGCCCGAGCTGCGGCGCCTGGCCCAGGCGGTGGCGCCGATCCGCTACTTCGCCATCCTCACCGACGCCGCCGGCACCGTGATCGACACGGCCGGCGCCATCGACCACGCCGAGCGGCCGGTGCACGCCATCGCGCGCGTGGGCGTGGACCTGTCGGAGCGCAGCATCGGCACCAGCGCCATCGGCGCCGCCCTGGGCGAGCAGGTGCCCGTGTGGCTGCACCGGGGCGAGCATTTCTTCCGTGACACCAGCGTCTACAGCTGCGCCGGCGCACCGCTCTTCGGCCCCGGCGGGCAGTGCGTGGGCATGCTCGACCTCACCGGCGTGCAGGTGCCCGAGCGGCCGGAGCTGAAGCACCTGGTCGCCCAGTCGGCGCGCGGCATCGAGGAGGCCTTGGCGCTGGCCGTGCCGCACCGGCTGCGCCTGCACCTGGCCTGGCCCGCGGGCTGGCGCCTGAGCGGCGGTGATGGAGACGGCGGGCTGCTGTGCCTGGACGCCGAGGGCGGCGTGGCCAGCGCCAACGGCGCCGCGCGCCAGATGCTGCCGGCGCTGCACGCCCTGCGCCAGGGCACGATGCACGCCAGCGACCTGTTCGCCCTGCCCTGGCCGACGCTGTTCGACCTGGCGCGGCGAGGCGAGGCGAGCCTGGTGCCGCTGTGGTCCGGCCTGCGCCTGCGGGTGCGCGCCGAGTTGGCGGCCCAGGCCGCCCAGCCGGGTGCCCCGCGCGCTGCCGCCGAGGACGGCCCGCCCCCGCGCCCCCTGAGGGCGCTGGAGACCGAGCTGATCCATCAGGCCGTGCGCGAGGCTGGCGGCAACGTGGCCCAGGCCGCCCGCGCGCTGGGCCTGAGCCGCGCCACGGTGTACCGCCGGCTGGCTGCGCCCCATGGGCCTCATTCGCGGGCCGGGCGCGGCGTGACGGACGCGCGTTCGGCCGATTGAGCATTAAATAGCCATCCAGCCCGCTTCCGCATTTCGTCTACAGCTATGTTATAGATAGCAAACAGGCGCCTCCGACAACGCCGTTCAAGCCCAGTCAGGCCATTACACTTGGCGCCGCGGCCCGCCTCCGGGCCACCCGTCTGCTCGCACCGGCATGTCCACCGTCTTCAACTTCACCTTCGTCCCCTGGTTCCGCTCCGTCGCGCCGTACATCCACCTGCATCGCGGCAAGACCTTCGTGGTGGGCGTGGCGGGCGAGGCCATCGCCGCCGGCAAGCTGGCCAGCATCGCCACCGACCTGGCGCTGATCCAGAGCATGGGCGTGAAGATCGTGCTGGTGCACGGCTTTCGCCCGCAGGTCAACGAGCAGTTGCGCACCAAGGGCCACGAGCCGAGGTATTCGCACGGCATGCGCATCACCGACGAGGTGGCGCTGGACTGCGCGCAGGAGGCGGCGGGACAGCTGCGTTTCGAAATCGAGGCCGCCTTCAGCCAGGGCCTGCCCAACACGCCGATGGCCGGCTCGACGGTGCGCGTGATCTCGGGCAACTTCCTGACCGCGCGGCCCATGGGCATCATCGACGGGGTGGACTTCAAGAGCACCGGCGTGGTGCGCAAGGTGGACGTGGCGGGCATCACGCGCTCGCTTGACGCCGGGGCGATGGTGCTGCTGTCGCCCTTCGGCTTCTCGCCCACGGGCGAGGCCTTCAACCTGGCGATGGAGGAAGTGGCCACCTCGGTGGCCACGGCGCTGCAGGCCGACAAGCTGATCTTCCTGACCGAGAAGCCCGGCATCCGCGTGCGGCCGACCGAGCCCGAGGCCGAGGACAACCCGATCGACACCGAGATCCCCCTGGCCGACGCGCGCGCGTTGCTGGCGCGCCTGCCGGCGCCCGAGCGGCCGACGGACGTGAGCTTCTACCTGCGCCACTGCGTCACCGCCTGCGAGCGCGGCGTGGAGCGCAGCCACATCCTGCCCTTCGCGGTGGACGGCGCGCTGCTGCTGGAGGTGTACGTGCACGACGGCATCGGCACCATGGTGGTGGACGAAAAGCTGGAGAGCCTGCGCGAGGCCACGGCCGACGACGTGGGCGGCATCCTGATGCTGATCGAGCCGTTCGAGAAGGACGGCACCCTGGTCAAGCGCAGCCGCACCGAGATCGAGCGCGACGCCGGCAACTACACCATCGTCGAGCACGACGGCGTGATCTTCGCCTGCGCGGCGCTCTACCCTTATCCCGAGGCCCGTACGGGCGAAATGGCCGCGCTCACCGTCTCGCCGCAGAGCCAGAGCCAGGGCGATGGCGAGAAGGTGTTGAAGCGCATCGAGCAGCGCGCCCGCGTCATGGGCCTGGAAAGCATCTTCGTGCTGACCACGCGCACCATGCACTGGTTCATCAAGCGCGGCTTCACCCCGGTGGACCCGGACTGGCTGCCCGAGGCGCGCAAGCGCAAGTACAACTGGGACCGGCGCAGCCAGGTGCTGGTGAAAAAGCTTTAGGCGGGCAGCCTGCCGGCCTCGCGCGGCAATTTCAGCAGCACGGCCAGGATCGCGGCGATGAAGCCCGCGAAGCTCACGAACGACCAGTTGGCGATGGTGCCGCCCAGCAAGGTCCAGTCCACCGCGCTGCAGTCGCCGCTGCCCTTGAAGATCATCGGGATCACGCGCTGCAGCGGGAAGGATTCGATCATGCCGTACAGGTCGCGCCCGCAGGTGGCGAACTCCGGCGGGTTCCACTGCAGCCAGCTCTGGCGCGCCGCCGTGAAGGCGCCGAACGCCGCCGTGCCCACGGCCAGCAGGCCCCACAGGCGCCAGGCGCCCGGCTTGGCCGACAGCGCCGCCAGGGCGCAGAACACGCCCACCACGATGAGCGCGTAGCGCTGCACGATGCACATCGGGCAGGGCTCCAGCCCGACCACGTTCTGCAGGTAGAGGATGCCGAAGGCCAGCATCGCCGCGCAGACGACGGCGATGGCGCCGAACACGCGGCGCGGATGGGCAAGCAGGGAATGGAGCACGGTGCGGGGTTCTTTCGTGAAGCGGCGGCGATCGGCCGGGAACCGTTGCTGGAGTCCGGGCAGGCGCCGCAGGTTCCTGGCCAGGGTCTGGATGACTATTGTTTCGATAGCTTCAGGATCAATATGGACGCCGGCTGAGACCCCATTCTATGCTTAATACTCAACCCGCCTGGCGACGCACCCAGCCGACGAAGGCGTCCACGAACTTCTGCACGAACGCCTGGCTGGCGGCGCCGATGCGGCCGCCTTCGACCAGGCCGTCCTTCCACTGGATGAACATCTCGGGCTGGCCCAGCTGCGGCATCGCCAGGTAGGACAGCACGTTGCGCAGGTGCTGCTGCGCCATCGCCGTGCCGGCGGCGCCCACCGACACGCCCACCACGCCCGCCGGCTTGCCGGCCCACACGCTCTGGCCCCAGGGGCGCGAGGCGTGGTCGATGGCGTTCTTCAGCACGCCGGGCATGGAGCGGTTGTATTCCGGCGTGACAAACAGCACGCCGTCGGCCGCCTTGATCTCCTGGCGCAGGCGCGCCACGGCCGGCGCCGGGGGGTTGGCGTCGTCGTCCTGGCAGTACAGCGGCAGGTCGTCGATGCGGATGAAAGTCGCCGTCACGCCGGCTGGAAACTGCCGGGCCAGCGCCTCGGCGAACTGGCGGTTGTAGGAGTCCTTGCGGATGCTGCCGACCACGACGGCGATGTTGAGCGTGCTCATGGAAAAGGCGTCCTTGGAGTGGGGAGGTTGAAAAGCGGGGGGACGCGCCTCAGGCGAAGCGGCGCACCCAGTCGATGAAGGTGTCCATGAAACGCTGCGCGAACGCGCGCGAGCCCTCGCCGACGCGGCCCTCGGCATCGACCAGGCCGTCCTGCCAGTGAATGTACATCTCGGGCCCGGCCAGGGTGCGCATGTCCATCGCCGCCAGCACGTTGCGCAGGTGCTGCACCGCCATGGAGCCGGCCATGGCCCCCGGCGACACGCCGACGGCGGCGGCCGGCTTGCCCGCCCACCTGGACTGGCCGTAGGGCCGCGCGCCCAGGTCCAGCGCGTTCTTGAGCACGCCGGGAATCGAGCGGCTGTACTCCGGCGTGACGAACAGCACGCCGTCGGCGGCCTCGATCGCGCGCTTCAGGCGCTGGGTCTCGGGCGCGTCGTGGCCGTCGTGGTCCTGGTTGTAGTGCGGCAGGTCGTCGATGCGGATGAAGTCGAATTTGACGTCGTCGGGCGCCAGCCGTGCCAGCGCTTGGGCGAAGCGGCGGCTGTACGAGTCCTGGCGAATGCTGCCGACGACGACGGCGATGCGAAGCGGTTTCATGGGTGGGTGCTCCAGGTCATGGGATCGAGGGAGCGGATGATCGCCGCGGTGCCAATGGGCTTGCACCGGGCGGGTTGGACGAAACCGTGTAGAAGCGCCCCCGCATTTGGACAATGCCCCATGCACGAACCCCGCGCCGCGCCCGAGCCCGAACGCCACGTCCAGCCGAATTCAGCCGACAATCCGCGCAGCCCCCGCCCACCTGCCGGAGACCCGCCATGGCCGAGAAAAAATTCGCTTCCCACGCCGACCTCGAAGAAAAACAGATCAGTTGGGACCGGCTGTCCGCCAACGCCTACGCCTACACCGCCGAGGGCGATCCCAACACCGGCGTCATCATCGGCGACGACGGCGTGATGATCATCGACGCCACCGCCACGCCCGTGGCCGCGCAGGGCGTCATCCGCAAGATCCGCGAGATCACCGACCTGCCCATCAAGTACGTGGTGCTGACGCACTACCACGCCGTGCGCGTGCTGGGCGCCTCGGGCTATCGCGCGGAGGGCCTGCAGCACGTCATCGCCAGCCAGGACACGCGCGACCTCATCGTCGAGCGCGGCCAGCAGGACATGGACTCGGAGATCGGCCGCTTCCCGCGCCTGTTCCAGGCCGTCGAGAGCGTGCCCGGCCTGACCTGGCCGACGCTGACCTTCAGCGGCGAGATGACGCTGTGGCTGAGCCAGCTCGAAGTGCGCATCCAGCAGTTGGGCCGCGCCCACACCAAGGGCGACGCCATCGTCTACCTGCCTTCGCAGAACATCTGCTTCTCCGGCGACCTGGTGGAAGCGGACGCCGCCTGCTACACCGGCGACGCCTACCTGGCCGACTGGCCAGCCACGCTGGACCAGCTGGCCGCCATGAACTTCGACCAGCTGGTGCCCGGCCGCGGCCCCACGCTGACCACGCCCGAAGCAGTGCGCAAGGGGCTGGCCTACACGCGCGACTTCGTCACCACGCTCTACGTCAGCGCCCAGGAGGCCGTGGCGCAAAAGATGGACCTGAAAGCCACCATGGCCCACACGCGCCGGGCGATGGACCCCAAGTTCGCCCAGGTCTTCATCTACGAGCACTGCCTGCCCTTCGACGTGACCCGCGCCCACGACGAAGCCAGCGGCATCCGCGACCCGCGCATCTGGACCGCCGAGCGCGACCAGCAGATGTGGCACGCGCTGCAGCAGCCGTGACCTGTTTACTATCTATTCGATAGCTTCCAGCGCAATATCCACACTGGCTAGCGGCCGATTTGACTTGAAAAGCGGAGGCGCGATGCAAAAGACCTTCAGCTACCCCCGGTTCGACTTCGAGCGCCCGCCCGAGCTGCAATCGGGCCAGCGGGGCCGCTACCCCGTGGTGGTGGTCGGCGCCGGCCCGGTGGGCCTGGCCACCGCCATCGACCTGGCGCAGCAGGGCCAGGACGTGCTGCTGCTGGACGACGACGACACCGTCTCCATCGGCTCGCGCGGCGTGTGCTACGCCAAGCGCACGCTGGAGGTGCTGGACCGCATGGGCTTCGGCGACGAGTTCGTGGGCAAGGGCGTGTCGTGGGACGTGGGCCGCACCTTCCTGCGCGAGGGCGAAGTCTTCAACTTCAACCTGCGCCCGGACAGCGGCCACGGCCGCCCCGGCATGATCAACCTGCAGCAGTACTACCTCGAGGACTACCTGCTGCGGCGCGCCCGCCAGCTGCCCCAGCTGCGGATGCGCTTCAAGAGCAAGGTCGTCGGCATCGAAGCGGGCACGGACCAGGTGACGCTGCACGTCGAGACGCCCGAGGGCGCCTACACCCTCGCCGCCGACTGGCTGGTCGCCGCCGACGGCGCGCGCAGCCCCATCCGCACCCAGCTGGGGCTGGACATCGAAGGCCAGGTGTTCAAGGACCGCTTCCTCATCGCCGACGTGGTGATGACAGCCGACTACCCGGCCGAGCGCTGGTTCTGGTTCGACCCGCCCTTCCACCCGCACCAGTCGGTGCTGCTGCACAAGCAGGCCGACAACGTCTGGCGCATCGACTTCCAGCTGGGCTGGCAGGCCGACCCGGTGGAAGAGAAAAAGCCCGAGCACGTCATCCCCCGCATCCGCGCCATGCTGGGCGAAGGGCGCGCGTTCGAGCTGGAGTGGGTCAGCATCTACACCTTCCAGTGCCGGCGCATGCAGCGCTTCAACCACGGGCGCGTGCTGTTCGCCGGCGACGCGGCGCACCAGGTGTCGCCCTTCGGCGCGCGCGGCGCCAACAGCGGCATCCAGGACGCCGACAACCTGGCCTGGAAGCTCAGGCTGGTCATCGCGGGCCAGGCCCCGCCCGCCCTGCTGGACACCTACAGCGAGGAGCGCGGCGCGGCGGCCGACGAGAACATCCGCAACTCCACCCGCTCCACCGACTTCATCACGCCCAAGAGCGCCGCCAGCCGCACCTTCCGCGACGCCGTGCTGGCGCTGGCCGCCGACCACCCGTTCGCGCGCGCGCTGGTCAACTCCGGCCGCCTGTCGGTGCCCACCTGGCTGGCCGACTCGCGCCTGAACACGCCTGATACCGACATCGCTGCCGACGCCTTCGCCGGCCAGATGATCCCCGGCGCGCCCATGGCCGACGCGCCCGTCGCGGTCGACGGCGCGCACGGCTGGCTGCTGCGCCAGTTGGGCAACCGCTTCCATGCCCTGCACTGCACCGACGACGCCAGCCGGCTCGACGCCACTGCCGTGCAGGCCCTGCGCGGTCTGGCCGGCGGCGCCATCGGCGTGCAGGCCCTCGTCGTCGCCCGGCGCGGCCAGGCCCCGGGCGGCCTGAAGACCGTCATCGACACCCAGGGCCTGGTCGCCGAGCGCTACGACCTGCGGCCCGGCACCACCTACCTGGCGCGGCCCGACCAGCACGTGGCCGCCCGCTGGCGCGCGCTCGATGCCGCCCAGGTGCGGGCCGCCGTGGCCCGCGCCACCTGCAACGCCTGAAAGGCCGCCCACATGCCCCTGAACACCCAGCCCAACTTCGGCGAACCCGGCCAGCGCTACTTCCAGCCCTATTCGCCCGGCGACGACTTCTACGAACTGCTGATCGACATGCACCAGGGCCTGAGCGATGCGCAGAGCGGCACGGCCAACGCGCGCCTGGTCCTGCTGCTGGCCAACCACGTCGGCGACATCGCCGTGCTGCGCGAGGCGATGCGCATCGCCCGCGCAGGTGTTTAATCGCCACGCAAGGAGAAACGCCATGGCCTTCATCGAGAAAATCCACCACGTCGCCTACCGCTGCAAGAACGCCAAGCAGACCGTGGAGTGGTACGGCAAGTACCTGGACATGGACTTCATCCTCGCCATCGCCGAGGACGAGGTGCCCTCCACCCAGGAGCCCGACCCGTACATGCACGTCTTCCTGGACGCCGGCAACGGCAACGTGCTGGCCTTCTTCGAGTTGCCCACCCGCCCCGAGATGGGCCGCGACCCCAACACGCCCACGTGGACGCAGCACCTGGCGCTCAAGGTGGATTCGATGGACACCCTGCTCAAGGCCAAGGCCAGGCTGGAGGCGGGCGGCATCGAGGTCATCGGCCCGACCGACCACACCCTCTTCAAGTCGATCTACTTCTTCGACCCCTCCGGCCACCGCCTGGAGCTGTGCGCCAACACCGCCACGCCCGAGATGAACCGCAAGCTCGACGCCGTGAAGTGGGACATGCTGAACGAATGGGACCGGACCAAGAAGGCCCCGCGGCACGCGCGCTGGATGCACGACGGAAGTGGGAAGGTGGGAGCACATTGAGGCTGCACGCCCGTGGTTCATGCCTTCTCAGCGGGACCGATGACGGGTTTGAATTGCGCTGGCGGTTCGATGTTCGCGGGAAGTCCAACCGTGGACTTCTCCACCCGTGTCCGAATCAGCTTCGCGTCTTGACTCGAGGCAGGCCTGGTTCAGGTCGACGGCGCCACAGCAGGTGAACTGCAAACGCCGAGGTTGCGGCAACGGCGGCCCCTGCAAACACATCCATGGGAAGTGCACGCCCAGGGCGATGCAAGCCGGTATGGCATGGAATCACCCCAGCTCGAATGTCGCAATCCCAAACGTTCGCTGCATGTCGGGCAGCGCGGGCGCGCCCTTGTACATGCGCGCGGTCTCGAACATCGGCGCCATGCCGTGCCCCTCGGCCAGCGCCACGGCGGCGGCGTGGGTTTGCGGCACGTCCAGGAAGACGGCGCTGCCCTCGGGCACCCGGGCCATCAGCGCCCGCAGCAGGGTTTGCGCCTGCGCGGCGTCGTCGGCGATCAGCGGGCCGATCTTGTGGCCTTGCAGGCAGGGCCGGATCACGCCATAGGCCGCCAGCCGACCGCCCTGCGCCAGGCCCAGCGCATGGTGGCCGCTTTGCCGCACCCAGGCGCGCAGAAAGGCCTCGCGCCCGGCGGGAAAGCAGGGGCGGTCGCAGTCCAGCACCTGCTGAAAATCCACCGCGCGCAGATCGAGCACGCCGCCCGCGCCGCCGCCATGCCGCGCCGCGCCCTGGTAGCGGACATTGCGGTGCGCCAGCACGAAGCCCGAGCGGCGGTAGTTGGCCTGCTGCGCCACCACGCCGTCGAGCCCCACCGCGCGCTCGCCCAGGTGCGCCATCCCCGCCTGCCACAGCGCCCAGCCGTGGCCCTGGCCCCGGTGTTCGGGCGCGACGATGTACAGGCCCAGAAACCCGTAGCTGGCCCCGTAGCGCACCACCGAGATGCAGGCGATGGGTTCGTCGCCCCGTAGCCCCACCAGAAAGCCCTGCGGATCGGCCGCGTGAAAGCACGCGGCATCGTGCAGGCCGGGGTTCCAGCCCTCGTGCGCGGCCCATTGCAGCGCGGTGTCCAGCTCGTCGCGGCGCATGGGGCGGATGGAGTAGTTGTCGGTGCTCATGGTCGTATTGTGTTTTTATTTTTGTAGCTGCCAGCGCTTGTCTGGCAAGCGCTGGAGGCCAAAAAAAACCTTCAAACCCTGCGGCGCAGCGCCAGCAGGCCGAGCAGCGCCAGACTCCACGCGCTCAGCGCGGGCACGGGTACGGCGAGTGGGGTGATGGGGATGGTGGTGTCGGCGCAGTCCACGCGCACGTCGTTCACATCAGCGGCGACGTCGCGGCCGCTGGCGTTGCCCACCGTGCAGGTCTGGCCCGTGGGCTGCGCATGCACGGTAACGGCGTAGCTGCCGCCATGCGCCACCGGGTGGGCAAAGGTGAAGCCGCCGTTGCCGCTGATGGGTAATTCCTCGCCGCCGTTGCGCGGCACCAGCCCGGTGCCGGTCAGGTTGTCGACGCTGCCGCCGATGGTGTAGGTATCGAGGGCGAACTGCACCGTCACGCTGCGCGCCTGGTCCATGGCCACGGTGCAGGTGCCCGTGCCCGTGCCCGTGCCCGTGCAGGACATGCTGATGCAGAACTATCGGCTGGATGTGGAAGGCATCTACCTCACGCCCTACGTCAACCTGGGCCTGCTCACCGTGTTCCTCTACGCCGCCTTCACGCGCTACACCGAGGCCCTGGCCACCGCTGCCCACGCCCGCGCCACCCTGGCGGAGCGCCTGGCCGCGCAGGAACGCGAGCTGCAAGGTACCCACGAGCGCCTGCGCACCGCTGAGCGCGAGCAAACCCTGCTGCACGAGCGCCAGCGCCTGATGCGCGAGATGCACGCCGGCGTGGGCTCGTAGCTGATGAGCGCGCTGCGCCTGGTGGAGCACGGCCAAGCCAGGAACCAGCCCGCGAACGTAGCCCAGGTGCTCAAGGAGTGCATCGACGACCTGAAAATCGCCATCGACTCGCTCGAATGCGCCGGCGCCGATTTGCTGGCCCTGCTGGGCGCGCTGCGCTACCGGCTGGGGCGGCGGCTGGGCCAGGCGGGCATTGCCTTGCACTGGCGGATGAGCGACGTGCCGCCCCTGCCGTGGCTGGATGCGCAAAGCGCGCTGCACGTGCTGCGCATCTTGCAGGAGGTACTGACCAACATCGCCAAGCACAGCGGCGCCACCGAGATCACCGTCTCCACCGCCGAGGCCGCCCACGGCGGCGCGCCCGGCGTGCAGGTGCGTGTGCACGACGACGGCCGCCCCTGCACGCCCCCTGCCCCCGACGTCCTGTCACCCGGACGTCGGGGCCTGGGCAACGTGCGCAGCCGGGCGCGGGCCTTGGGCGCGCGCTGCGGCTGGGTGCCGGACGGACACGGCACGGTGTTCACCCTGTGGCCGCCGCTGCGCCGCGCGCCGGGCCATGGCACGCCGGCAGCGGCCTGAAGCACTTGTCTCAGGCGACCGAGTGATTGGCGCGAAGCGCTTCTATCTCGCTGGCGCCGTAGCCCAGGGAAACCAGCAGGTCGGCGGTGTCCTGGCCCATCGTCGGCGGCTGCGAGCCGGCACCCAGACGGGCGCCACTCAGGGTAAAGGGCAGCAAGGTGGTTTGCGTGGTCTGGCCTCGGCGCTCGCCGTCGGTGAGCTGGATGTCGGCCAGGCCGCCGGTGGCCTTCAGGTGCGGGTCGTCAAACAGTTCTTCCGGCTTGCGAATGGGTGCGTAGGGCAGGCCCGCACGTTCGAACAACGCCGCCAGCGCCGACGCCTCCCGGCAGGCCAGGCGCTGGCGCAGCAGGGGCAGCAGGCTGGCGCGCAGCCGCACGCGGGCGTTGTTGTCGGCGTACAGCGGGTCGGCCAGCAGGTCGGCGAAGCCGAGCACGTCGCAGAACGTCTTCCACTGCGCGTCGCTCACGGCGGCCAGGAAGATCTGCTCGCCGTCACGGACAGTGAACACGTCGTACACGCCCCAGGCCGAGATGCGATCCGGCATGGGCGCGGCCGGCTGGCCGGTGATGGCGTACTGCAGCATGTGCTGACCGACCAGGAACACGTTGTTCTCGAACAGCGCGGTCTGCACCTCCTGCCCGCGCCCGGTGATGCCGCGCTGCACCAGCGCGCCGAGGACGCCGATGGCGCCGAACATGCCGCCCATGATGTCGTTGACGCTGGTGCCGGCGCGCAGCGGGTCGCCCGGGCGGCCGGTCATGTAGGCCAGGCCCCCCATCATCTGCACCACCTCGTCGAGCGCCGTGCGGTGCTCGTAGGGACCGGGCAGAAAGCCCTTGCAGCTGACGTAGATGAGGCGCGGGTGGGCCGCTGACAGCGCGGCGTGGTCCAGCCCGTACTTGCGCAGGGTGCCGGGCTTGAAGTTCTCGGCCACCACGTCGGCGCTGGCAGCCAGCCGCCGCGCCACCTCCGCGCCCTGGGGCTGGTGCAGGTCGAGGGCGATGCTTTTCTTGCCGCGGTTGAACATGGGGAAGAAGCCCGCGCCCGAACCCAGCAAGTGGCGCGTGCGGTCGCCTTCGATGGGTTCGACCTTGATCACCTCGGCGCCCAGGTCGGCCAGCACCAGGCCGCAGGTGGGACCCATGACCATGTGGGTGAATTCGACCACCCTCAAGCCCGAAAGCGGCAGCGGACGGCCAGGAGTGTCGGGGTGATGGGTCATGGGTCGCGGTCGGTTCAGCGATTCGAATCGCTGCATTTTTGATAGCTAAATGCGCAATAAATACGCCGGCCACAGGCAGATTTCTAGCCCAAGACGTGCGCCAGCGTCAGCAGCACCAGCAGCAGCAGCCACAGCGCCACCATGCGCCACACCAGGCCGACGACCTGGGTGAAGTGCGCGGTGCGCGGCGGCTCGCCCGGCAGGCCCTCGGCCGCCAGGCCGGCGGCACCGGGCATGGGCTGGCCCAGGCCGCCGGGCGCCGCCGGCCGCAGCGCGGCGCCGCCCAGCCGCACGCCGATGGCGCCGGCCGTCGCCGCCAGGATCACGCCGTCGTTGGCGTCGGCGAAGCGCGCGGCGTGCTGACGCCAGGCGTCGATGGCGTCCTCGAAGCTGCCGACGATGGCCAGGCCCAGCGCCGTCATGCGCGCGGGCAGCCAGTCGATCACGCGCCAGGCGGCGTCGCCGGCCTCGCACAGCGCCGGGCTGGAGGGGTGGTCGGCCGCCTGTGTCTTGCGCTGCCAGTAGCGCCGCACGAACTCGGCGTTGCGGTAGAACACCGCTCCGGCCGGCCCCAGCCCGGCCACGGCTAGCACGCAGAACCAGGCCAGCACGCCGAAGACGTGGCGGTGCGCGGCCAGCACGGAGTATTCGATCACCAGGCGCACGATCTCGGTGCGCGGCAGCGCGCCGGCGTCGACCTGCTGCCAGTGCGCCAGCAGTTGGCGGGCGCGCTCCTCGTCACCCGCCTCCAGCGCGTCGCGGATGCCGGTGAAGTGGTGGCTGAACTGGCGAAAGCCCAGCGTGAGGTAGAGCACCAGCACGCTCCACAGCAGCGCCAGCGGCCAGCCGCCCAACCACAGCAGCAGCCCGTGCACCGCCGCCGCCGCCACCGCGGGCAGGGCCACGACCAGCGTCCAGGCCAGCCAGGCGTGGTGCCCGGTGCCGGTGTCCACGTTGTGGGCGACCGCCCGTGCCCAGCGCCGCAGCGCGGCGGCGGCGGGGTTGTGCGGCTCCAGCGGCCGCACCTGCTCCAGCAACAGCGCGATCACGATGACGAACAGGATCATCCGCCGATGATAGTGACGCCGGCGGCGCGGCCACGCACCGGCGTGGTGCGCGGGCTCAGGCGGCGAGGAATCTGTAGAAGTTTCGCAACATGCCCGCCGTGGCACCCCAGATGTAGCGTTCGGCCTCGGGCGGCGATTCGCCGGCCTGGGCGATGGCGCGCGCTGGCTCCAGGTAGGGCATGGAGAACCATTCGCGCATCTGGCCGTCCCACTCGAAGCGGTGGCGCCGGTGGTGCGCCGGGTCCATCAGGAAGGCCAGCGGCACCTCGAACGCGTGCGCCACCTCATCGGCGTTGGGGTGCAGCACAAAGCCCTGGCGCACCAGCGCCACCACCGGGGTGACGATGAACTGGGTGCCGGTGACATACACCGGCAACTGGCCGATGACGTCGACGAAGCCGCGCTCCAGGCCCACCTCCTCGTGCGCCTCGCGCAGGGCGGCGTGGACCACGTCGGCGTCCCCGGCATCGACCTTGCCGCCCGGGAAGGCAACCTGGCCGGAGTGGGTCGAGAGGTGGGCAGTGCGCTCGGTCAGCAGCACCGACAGGCCGTCGGGCCGCTCCACCAGCGGCACCAGCACGGCCGCCGCCGCCGGTGCGCGGTCGGCGAAGCGCGGCTCGCGCCGCACCTCGGGCTGCCAGCGCGGCGGTGCGTGGAAGCGCTGGCGCAGCGCGGCGGGTGTCAGCCGCTCGCCCGGCACGGCGGGCAGGTGCGCGTCCACGCCGGACACGGGCACGCGGCGCGGATCGAACTGGGGCAGCGGAGTCAGGGGTGTGGCCATGGACGGAACGAAAAAACCGCCTGGGCGGGATGCGCTGCAGGCGGCTTCGGCGGACGGCTCGCCTGCGGCGGGCCGGGTGCGATCAGGCGCTGGCGGCCTGCTTGGCCACGCGGCTGGGCAGCTTTTCTTTGATGCGCGCCGACTTGCCGCTGCGCTGGCGCAGGTAGTACAGCTTGGCGCGGCGCACGTCGCCGCGGCGCTTGACCTCGATGCCGGCGATCAGCGGGCTGTAGGTCTGGAAGGTGCGCTCCACGCCTTCGCCGCTGGAGATCTTGCGCACGGTGAAGCCGCTGTTCAGGCCCCGGTTGCGCTTGGCGATGACCACGCCTTCGTAGGCCTGCACGCGCTTGCGGCTGCCTTCGACAACGTTGACGCTGACGATGACGGTGTCGCCGGGAGCGAACTCGGGGATTTTCTTGCCGAGGCGCTCGATTTCCTCTTTTTCGAGGGTCTGGATCAGGTTCATGACGCTTTCCCGTTCTCGATCGTGCACACGCTACGCTAGGGGCGGCAAGCCGGGCGCGCCTGAAGTGGCGGTGCCCAAGCCTTTTCTGTGCCGCGGCCGGCAGAGGATCGAAAAGCTTTTGATTATAGCCCGGCGGCCAGGCGCTCCAGCAGCGCCTCGTCCCGCGCGGCCAGGCGCCCCGCGGCCCGCGCGGCAGCGACCAGCTCGGGCCGATGCCGCGCGGTGAGCTGCAGCCGCTGGTCGCGCCGCCAGCGCTCGATCTGCGCGTGGTGGCCCGACATCAGCTCGGCCGGCACGCGCTGGCCGCGCCAGTCCTCGGGCCGGGTGTAGTGCGGGCAATCCAGCAAGCCATCGACGGCGGGGTTGAAGCTGTCGGCCTGGTGGCTGCCCTCGTCGCCCAGCACGCCCGGCTGCAGGCGCGCCACGGCGTCCAGCAGGGCCAGCGCGGCGATCTCGCCGCCGGAAAGCACGAAGTCGCCCAGGCTGATCTGCACATCGACGTGCGTATCGATGAAGCGCTGGTCGATCCCCTCGTAGCGCCCGCACACCAGGATGGCGCCGGGCCCGGCGGCCCAGCGCGCCACGGCGGCGTGGCGCAGCACCTCGCCGATGGGCGAGAACAACACCACGGGCGCCGGGACTTCTTCCACGCGGTCGGCGCGCACGGCGGCCAGGCAGCGCGCCAGCGGTTCGGCCATCATCACCATGCCGGGACCGCCGCCGAAGGGGCGGTCGTCCACGCGGCGGTAGTTGCCCTCGGCGTGCTCGCGCGGGTTCCAGAGTTTCAGCTCGATCTGGCCGCTGGCGTAGGCCCGGCGCACGATGCCCGCTTCCAGAAAGGGAGCAAACAGCTCGGGGAACAGCGTGATGACGTCGAACCGCACGGCGCCCCTATTGCACCGCGCCGGGCAGCGGCGGCTGCTGCTCGGGCGGGGTGAACAGGCGCGCCACGTCCACGGCGTCGAAGCGCTCCTGCCGGCCGCAGAAGTCGCAGCTCACCTCGACCTGGCCCTGCTCCCGCACGATGGATTCGGTCTCGTCCTGGCCCAGCCCCTGGAGCATGGCGGCCACGCGCGCGCGGCTGCACGAGCAGGCGAAGCGCGGGCCGGCCAGCCCGGCGAGGGGCTCGAAGCGCATCAGCCGCTCCTCCCAGAACAGCCGGCGCAGGATGGTGTCGGCGTCCAGGCCCAGCAGCTCGTCGCGCCGCAGGCTGCGCGCCAGGATCGACAGCCGCGCGAAATCGTCCTCCACGCCCTCGCCCGGCGCGCCGGCATCGTCCTCGCGCGCCACGTGGCTTTGCGACAGGTTGTGCTGGCCCTGCACCGGCAGGCGCTGCAGCAGCAGGCCGGCGGCGATGGTCTCGTCGGCGGCCAGCACCAGCGTGGCGTCGAGCTGCTCGGACTGGCGCATGTAGTGCTCGATCACGCCGGCCAGGCTGGCCAGGGGCGCGCCGCCCTCGTCCACCAGCGGCACCACGCCCTGGTAGGGCTGCTGGCCTTCCTGGCGCTGGCGCGGGTCGAGCGTGATGGCGCAACGGCCCCGGCCGCCGGCGTTGACCATGGCGGCCAGCGTGGCGCCGGGCGGCACCGCGTCGGCCAGCGTGGCGGTGGCGCGCAGGCGCAGGTCGGCCTGCACCTCGGCCACGGCCAGCTTGACCGGGCCGTCGCCGAAGATCTGCATCACCAGCGCGCCGTCGAACTTGATATTGCCCTGCATCAGCACGCTGGCGGCCGTCATCTCGCCCAGCAGCTCGGCCACGGGCGGTGGGTAGGCGCCGGTCTGGGTGTTGGCGGCGCGGCGGCGCAGCAACTCCTGCCACGCGTCGGTCAGGCGCACCAGTTGGCCGCGCACGGGCAGGCCGTCGAAGATGAACTTGTGGAGCTCGGACATCCGCTGCAGATGAGGCTTCAGGCCAGCTTGTTCAAGGTGGCCTGGAACCGCCGCGCGTTGTCGATGTAGTGCTGCGCGCTGCGGCGCAGGCCCTCGATCTGCTCGGGCGTGAGCTGGCGCACCGCCTTGGCGGGCGAGCCCATGATCATGCTGCCGTCCGGGAACGCCTTGCCCTCGGTCACCAGCGAGCCCGCGCCGACCAGGCAGTTCTTGCCGATGCGGGCGCCGTTGAGCACCACCGCGCCGATGCCGATGAGCGACTCGTCGCCGATGGTGCAGCCATGCAGCATCACCTTGTGGCCCACCGTCACGTGCCGGCCCAGGGTCAGCGGCATGCCGATGTCGGCGTGCAGCACGCTGCCGTCCTGCACGTTGGTGCCCTCGCCGATGCGCATGACCTCGGTGTCGCCGCGCAGCACGCAGCCGAACCACACGCTGGCGTCCGGGCCGATCTCGACGTTGCCCATCACCTCGGCCGAACCGGCGATCCACGCGGTGGAATCCACGCGCGGCGCCTTGCCATCGATCTCGTACACGGCCATTGCTGACTCTCTTTGTCCACGCCAAAACTAGAATTGTAGGGATGGAGCCGCGCCCCCTCGCCCTGCAAGCCCTCTGCACCGCCGATATTGAGCAAAAACTGGCTCTAGCCCGCGACCTACATGCGCAATATGCTACTGTTACGATAGCAAACAGAACCCCTCTGCAAGCCTCCACCGCCCTGCCCGGCCGCCCCGCGCGCCCGGCGCTGGTGCCGCCGGCCGACGTGCCTCGGCGCGCCGTGACCACGCCCGAGGGCCGCGCGGCGCTGGTCCACGCCATCTGCCACATCGAGTTCAACGCCATCAACCTGGCGCTGGACGCCGTGTGGCGCTTCGCCGGCATGCCCGAGGCGTTCTACCGCGACTGGCTGCGCGTCGCCGGCGAGGAGGCGCTGCACTTCAGCCTGCTGCACGCGCACCTGCGTGGTCTGGGCCACGGCTACGGCGACTTCCCCGCGCACGACGGGCTGTGGGCCATGTGCGAGAAGACCGGCGGCGACATCGTCGCCCGCATGGCCCTGGTGCCGCGCACGCTGGAGGCGCGCGGCCTGGACGCCACGCCGCTGATCCAGCGCAAGCTGCGCGCCACGGGCGCGCCCGACGCGCTGGCCGCTTGCGACATCCTCGACATCATCCTGCGCGACGAGATCGGCCACGTGGCCATCGGCAACCACTGGTACCGCTGGCTGTGCGAGCGCGAAGGCCTGGAGCCGGTGGCGCACTACGCCGTGCTGGCCCAGCGGTACGGCGCGCCCCGGCTGAAAGGACCGTTCAACGCCGCCGCGCGGCGGCGGGCGGGTTTCACCGCGGACGAAATGGCCCAGTGGGAAAGCTAGAACGGGAACAGGGACGCCGTGCCCTGGGGACGCGCGCCCTCGATCGCCAGCATGCGCAGCTTGGTCAGCGCCGCGCCATGGGCCGAGAAGCCGCCCGGACGGCCGTCGGCGCCCAGGACGCGGTGGCAGGGCACCACCGGCGCAAAGGGGTTGTGGCCCAGCGCCTGGCCCACCGCACGCGCCAGGCCCTTGTCGCCCAGGTCCAGCGCGAGTTCGCCGTAGCTGCGCGTTCGCCCCGGGGGGATGCGGCGGGCCAAGGCATAGACGCGCCGGTTGAAGTCGGGCACGCCACGAAGGTCCAGCGCAATCTCAAGCAGATCGCGCGGCTCGCCGGCCAGCAGCGCGGTGATGCCGCCGATGGCCTGGGCCGCCGCGGCGGCGAGGTCGGCGGGACCCACCTCGACCAACGCCGGAAAGCGGCGTGCCATCCGCGCCCGCGTACCGGCTTCGTCCGCCTCGGGCAGTTGCGCGCCCAGCAGCCCGGCCTCGCCCCAGGCCAGGCCGACGAAGCCGATGGCGGTCGGGAAAACCGTCCAGGCCATGCCGTTCCGCATCGATCGCTGTCTCATTCGAGGCCGCCCGTGCCCGCGGGCAGCCGCACCTCGGCCGCCAGGAAGTCCAGCACCGCCCGCACCCGCGCCGGCAGCCGCCCCGGCTTGCCCAGATAGACCGCGTGAATGGGCTCCAGCTCGCGCGGGTTGAAGTCCTCCAGCACCGGCACCAGCCGGCCCGCCGCGATGTCCGGCTGCACGTGGTAGACCGACATGCGCGCCAGCCCCACGCCGTGCAGCAGCAGCGTGCGCAGCGCCTCGCCGTCGGAGGCGCGGACGCCGCCGGCGATCGGCACCTCGGCAACGCGCCCGTCCACCTTCAGCGGCCAGTGCGGCACGTTGCGCCGGTAGTTGGTGCCCAGGCGGTCGTGTCGCATCAGGTCATCCGGCGTGCGCGGCGTGCCGCGGCGCGCCAGGTAGGCGGGCGAGCCGACGATCACCTGCTCGGTGTGGCCCAGCAGGCGCGCCACCAGTTCCGAGTCGGCCAGCCGCCCCCAGCGGATGGCGATGTCGGCGCGCTCGTCCATCAGGTCCACGATGCGGTCGGTCAGGTTCAAATCCAGCGTCAGCTCGGGGTGCGCCGCCAGCAGCCGGGGCACCAGCGGCAGCAGCACGTGCTGGCCGAAGGGCACGCTGACGCTGAGGCTGACCCGTCCGCGCGGCGCGGCGCCGGCGGCGCAGCGCTCGGCCTCGTCCATGTCGGCCAGCACGCGCGCGCTGCGCTCGTAGAAATGGCGGCCCTCGGCGGTGAGCTGCAGCTTGCGGGTGGAGCGGTGCACCAGCTGCACGGCCAGGCGCGCCTCCAGCCGGGCGACGAGCTTGCTGACGGCCGAGGGCGTCATGCCCAGCACGCGCGCGGCGGCGGAGAAGCCGCCCCGGTCCACCACCTGGACGAAGGCTTCCATCTCGCCGGAGCGGTTGACTTCGATGCGCGGCATGGCTTGGCTGTGAATTGAATTCACAGGTTCTGGTCGAAGCGGCATTCTATTCATCGGCGCCGCGGGCCTGCACAGTGCGGTCCATCATGCCCATCGCACTTCTTGCCCTCACCGCCGGCGCCTTCGGCATCGGCACCACCGAATTCGTCATCATGGGCCTGCTGCTGCAGGTGTCCAAGGATCTCCACGTCTCCATCCCCACGGCCGGCCTGCTCATCTCCGGCTATGCCCTCGGGGTGGCCGCCGGTGCGCCGCTGCTGACCCTGGCCACGCGCCGGCTGCCGCGCAAGCTGGTGCTGCTGGCGCTGATGGCCGTCTTCACACTCGGCAACCTGGCCTGCGCGCTGGCGCCGGGCTATGGCGCGCTGATGGCCGCCCGCGTGCTCACCTCGCTGGCGCACGGCACCTTCTTCGGCGTCGGCGCGGTGGTGGCCACCGGGCTGGTGCCGCCGGACAAGCGCGCCTCGGCCATCGCCCTCATGTTCACCGGCCTCACGGCGGCCACCCTGCTCGGCGTGCCCGCGGGCGCCTGGATCGGCCTGCACTTCGGCTGGCGCTCGGCCTTCTGGGCGGTGACGGTGACCGGCCTCGTGGCGCTGGCGGTGCTGTGGCGCTTCGTGCCCCAGGGCGCCGGCCGCGTCGAACCCGTGCCACTGCGCGAAGAATTGGCCATGCTGGCCCGCCCGCAGGTCTGGCTGGGGCTGGCGATGACAGTGCTGGGCTTCGCCGGCCTGTTCGCCCTGTACACCTACGTGCAGCCGCTGCTGACCCGCGTGACCGGGCTGTCCGAATCGGCCGTCTCGCCCGTCCTGCTGCTGTTCGGCGGCGGGCTGGCGGCGGGCAACCTGCTGGGCGGCCGGCTGGCCGACAAAGGCGCCATGCGCGCGGCGGTCGGCACCCTGCTCGTGCTGGCACTGGTGCTGGCCGGCGCCCGCTGGGCGATGCCGCACGCGGTGTCGGCCGTGGTCTTCATCGCCCTGCTCGGCGTGGCGGCCTTTGCCACCGTGGCGCCGCTGCAGATGCGCGTGCTGGAGCAGGCCGCGGGCGCCGGACAGAACCTGGCCTCCATCCTGAACATCGCCGCCTTCAACCTCGGCAACGCGCTGGGGGCGGGGGTCGGCGGCGCGGTCATCGAGCACGGACCCGGCCTGCAGGGCCTGGCGAACCTGGGCCCGGCCGCCGCGGCGCTGACGCTGGCCGGCCTGGGGCTGGCCATCGCCAGCCGGGCGCTGGATCGGCGGCGCTCGAGGCTGGCGCCGCTCGGCGCCTGATGCCCCGCTTTCCCTTTTCATCTTTTCAAGGAATCATCACGATGGAACATCGGCTGCTCGGCCGCTCCGGCTTTCGCGTGCCGGTCCTGGGCTTCGGCACCGGCACCTTCGGCGGACGCGGCCCGCTCTTCAGCGCCTGGGGCCGCGCCGGCGTGGAGGAGGCGCGGCGCATGATCGACCTCTGCCTGGCGCACGGCGTGAACCTCTTCGACACCGCCGACGTGTATTCGGACGGCGCGTCCGAGGAGATCCTCGGCGCCGCGCTGGCTGGCCGGCGCCACCGCGCCATCGTGTCCACCAAGCTGACGCTGCGCACGGGCGACGGCCCCAACGACGCGGGCTGGTCGCGCCACCACCTCATCGGGGCCACGGAGGCCGCGCTGCGGCGGCTGAAGACCGACCACATCGACATCCTGCAACTGCACGCCTTCGACGCCGCCACGCCGGTGGAGCAGATGCTGCGCACGCTCGACGACCTGGTGCGCGCCGGCAAGGTGCGGGCCATCGGCACGTCCAACTTCGCGGGCTGGCAGTTGATGAAGGCGCTTGCCGCAGCCGACCGGCTGGGCACCGAGCGCTTCGTCGCCAACCAGACCTACTACTCGCTCATCGGCCGCGACTACGAGTGGGACCTGATGCCGCTGGGCCTGGACCAGGGCCTGGGCGCGCTGGTGTGGAGCCCGCTGGGCTGGGGCCGCCTGACGGGCAGGATCCGGCGCGGCCAGCCATGGCCTGCCGGCAGCCGCCTGCACGAGACGGCCACCTTCGCGCCGCCGGTGACCGACGACCACCTGTACCGTGTGGTCGATGCACTGGTCGAGGTGGCCGGGGAAGCAGGCAAGACGGTACCGCAGACCGCCATCAACTGGCTGCTGCAACGTCCCACCGTGTCCAGCGTGCTCATCGGCGCGCGCGACGAGGCGCAACTGAAGCAGAACCTCGGCGCCGTGGGCTGGAACCTGACGCCCGCGCAGGTCGCCAGGCTCGACGCCGCCAGCGCCGTGACGCCACCCTACCCCCACAACCCCTACTGGAACGGGCAGTTCACCGAGCTGGCGCCGCCGGCGGTGCCGCCGCCGGGGATCATGGCGGCGGTTTAGGCGGGCTTGGGTACTCCGCCTGGATCCCCGCCTGCCGGATGACGCGCGCGTTGCTGGCCGATTCGCTGGCGATGAGCCGCGCGAAGTCGGCCGCGCTGCCGCCCGTGGGCACGTTGTCGGCGGCCTCGATGCGACGGCGCACGTCAGGGTCCTTCAGCAGCCGGTTGACCTCGGCGTTCAGGCGCTCGACCACGGCGGCCGGCGTGCCGGCCGGAGCGAACAGGCCGAACACCGAGGCCAGGTTGGCCGCCGGCAGGCCCAGCTCGGCCAGCGTGGGCGTGCCGGGCAGCGCGCCCAGCCGCACCGGCGAGCCCACCGCCAGCGGACGCAGCTTGCCGGCCTGGATGTGCCCCATCACGGCCGGACCGGCGTTGACCGACAGCACCTCGAACTGGGCCGACAGGGCGTCGTTGATCTGCTGCCCGCCGCCTTTGTAGGGAATGTGGGTGATGTCCACGCCGGCGCCGACCTTCACCTGTTCCAGCACGATGTGGCCCAGCGACGCCGGCCCCGACGTGGCCCAGCGCAGCGCGCCGGGCCGGGCCTTGGCGGCGGCCAGCAGCGCCTTGAAGTCCGCCGCCGCCAGCGCCGTGGTGCCCAGCAGCAGCACCGGCGAGGCGATGACGCTGGCCACGGGCGCGATGTCCCGGGCCGGGTCGAAGGGCGACTTGCCCAAGTGCGGGTTGAGCACCAGCGGACTGATGGCCGCGAAACCCAGCGCATGGCCGTCGGGCGCCGACTTGGCCACCGCGTCCAGGCCGATGGTGCCGCTGGCGCCGGCCTTGTTGTCCACCACCACGCTCTGGCCCAGCATCGGCGCCAGCTTGTCGGCCAGCAGGCGCGCCATGCCGTCGGCCACGCCGCCGGGCGGGTAGGCGACGGTGATCCTGACGGGTTTGGCGGGCCAGGCCTGCGCGCGCGCCACGGCGGGTGCGAGCGCCAGCGCGGCAAGGCAGCCGACGGCGCGGCGGCGCGGGAAGGAGGTGTCGGGCAGATTCATGGCGCCGATTGTGCGTCAAGCTCCGGCGGCGCGGCCGAGCGCTCGAAAGCTACATTTTTTATAGCTGTCATCGCAATACCGGCGCGGGCTATGGCCTTTATTTTCTTGTAAGCCGCCTCATCCGCGCGGATGGTGCCGGGCGTGCAGGTCCTTCAGCCGCTCACGCGCGACGTGGGTGTAGATGGTGGTGGTGGAGATGTCGGCGTGCCCCAGCAGCATCTGCACCGCGCGCAGGTCGGCGCCGTGGTTGAGCAGGTGGGTGGCGAAGGCGTGGCGCAGCGTGTGCGGCGATAGTGGCGCGGTGACGCCGGCCTGCGCCGCGTAGCGCTTGACCAGCGTCCAGACCATCATGCGCGACATGGCCGTGCCGGGCGTGCGGCCGGCGCTGGTGACGAACAGCGCGTCCGTCTGCCTCGGCCCCAGGATGGCGGGGCGCGCCTCGTGCAAATAGCGCTCCAGCCACTCGCGCGCCAGCTCGCCGAAGGGCACCAGGCGCTCCTTGCCGCCCTTGCCCATGACGCGCAGCACGCCGTCGTTCAGGCTGACGTGGAAGGTCTTGAGCGTGACCAGCTCACTCACGCGCAGGCCGCTGGCGTACATCAGTTCCAGCATGGCGCGGTCGCGCAGGCCCAGCGGCGTGCCGGTGTCCGGCGCGGCCAGCAGCGCCTCGACCTGGGCCTCGCCCAGCGTCTTGGGCACGCGCAGCGGCTGCCTGGCGGCCAGCAGCTTGAGCGTGGGGTCGGCGTCCACCAGCCGCTCGCGCAGCGCCCAGCGGAAGTAGCGCTTGAACACGGTGAGCCGCCGGTTGGCCGAGGTGGCGCGCGTGCCGGCTCGGGCGGCGAAGTAGCCCAGCAGGTGATGCTCCAGCGACTGCGGCAGCCGCGCGCCATGCCCGGCCCGCAGCCAGCGCTCGTAGAGCAGCAGGTCGCGCCGGTACGCGGCCAGGGTGTTGGGCGACAGGCCGTCCTCGAGCCACAGGGCGTCGATGAAAGCGTCGATGGACGCATCGGGCGGTGGCGGCTGCGTATTCATGATGAATAGTGGCTCAAGTCCTTATGGGTATTGCGCCGCAAGCTATTCTATCAATAGCAGAAGAGCATAAAAACGCCGGCGTCAAGCGCCTCCCCTCAGAACACCTGGCTCGCGAAACCCCCCTGTCAAGGAAAAGCGGCTGATAGGGACCAAGCGCCAAGTCACTTGGTGGCGGCAAGCCAACCGTGGGTTGCTCGTCCTATCGTGTGTCCTGCTCCGCTGTTGCCGTGCTTGGCCTGGGCGCGCCCAGCAGTCTTGCCAGCCGGGACGTGGGCCAGACTCCGAGATACATCAGTGTTCCGAAGGCGGCGAGCGCAGTCACGGCGTTGGCGGTTCGCTCATCGATCACAAGCACCAGGGTGGCGAGCGTGAGGTTGCGGATAACCGCTGTTGTCGCCAGCCCCGTGCGCGCATCCAGCAAGGCACCACCCACGCCTTGCGTGGTCACGAGCAGGAAGCACGCCGCGATCAACCAGGGGCGCTCCGGCAGTCGGGGCAACTCGTGCCAGGCCACCAGCAGGATCAGTGCGATGACCGAGAGCGTGGCGGCAGTCCCAAGAACCGCAAGACCGGGCTTCGGGAGCCACGCGTGCCGCAGCAGCAACCGGCCCAGGCGCCACGGCAGCCACAAGACGCCGACGAGTATCGAGGCCGTCACGGCGAAACGGATCAACGCGTGATCTCGATCCGCATAGGCGAGCGAGGCCAGCGGCAAGGCGATCAATGCGACGGTTGCGCCGAGCGCGAGCCTTCGGGTCATTGCGCCAGCGCTGGCACCATCGCGCAGCGCCCAGGGGACGGCCGACGTCCCCACGCCCGAGAGCACGCAAACGGCCAGTCCGAGGCTTTCATGCGAACCGATCACGCCGGCGTGGCCGAGCAGGAAAACGACGGCCAGGGGCGCGCCGTAGTGCGCCAGATAGAAAGCGACACCCGGCCGGGAGGACGGCGCGTCGTGCTGCACATAGGCTTGCGCGCCAAGGTGAAGCATCACGAGCCACGATGAAAGGGGCGCCAGCCAAGTCATCGCATTCATGACGCCAGGGCTCCGAATGTATTGATCTTGCCGGCCTGCTGATCGCGCTCGTGCAAGTGTTCGAGCAGACGCGGCATGATGTGGGCCGCATCCGCGCCCACGCCACGCAGGGTGGCTGAAGCAAAGTTGCGTTGCCTTGGAAACCCCACGAAGTAGAGGCCGGGGATGCCTTGGGCGATGCCATTGCGCTGGGCCAGGCGGTTGTCGGCGTCAATGCCGCCCAGCTCGCGAAGGTAGGAAGCATTCGGACGGAAGCCCGTTGCGAACAGCAGGGCATCCACTTGTTCTTCTGCTCCATCCGGCCAGATCACGCCGTGCGCGGTGATGCGGGTGAACATTTCCCGGCGCGGCAATCGCCCGGTCCTGATCGCGTGGCTGTATTGGCCGCTGTCGAGCACCGAGGTGCTTTGATCGTTCAGCCAGCGTGTTTGCTCCAGGCCTGTCCACTTCACCCAGAAATGGAAATCCAGCCCGAGGAAGCGCTGTGGGACGAAGCGGATCGGTTGCCGGGTGGCCAGCGTCACGCGGGCGATCCCCGCGAGTTCCGTGGCGATCTGCACGGCGGAATTGGCACCGCCGATCACGATGACGCGCTGCCCCAGGAATTCTTTTGGATTGAGGTACTCGGCACTGTGCAGCATGCGCCCGCGGAAGTGCTCTTTCCCCTCGATGGATGGAATATGGGGCATGCCGAACGCGCCAGAGGCCGCGACGACCGTTCTAGCACGATAGCGTTGGCCGCTGGACGTTACGGCTTCGAACCCGTCTTCGGTGCGAGCGACGTTCACCGCCTTTTCCCCGGTGCGGATCGGCAACCGGAATTTCCGCGCGTAGTCGTCCAGGTAGTCCACGACTTCATCGCGGCGTGGATAACGTGCCTGCGGCCCCGGAAATGGCATGCCGGGTAGCGCGGAATAACCGGCGGGCGAGAACAATTCCAGGCTGTCGTAGTAGCTTCGCCATGCGCCGCCAGAGCGGTCGGAAGCTTCCAGAATCAGGGAGCTGATTTGCTGCTGCGCGAGGTGCCAG
>Ga0075163_10000766_pt1 | contig 42760 bp, 31 predicted proteins | sample JI1023141ADNA_FD_71478 | JGI IMG/M metagenome (GOLD analysis project Ga0075163, IMG submission 71478) | Wastewater effluent complex algal communities from Wisconsin, to seasonally profile nutrient transformation and Carbon sequestration -... | ecosystem: Engineered > WWTP > Effluent > Algae...
TCGATGACCGAGGGGAAGCACGTCTCCAAGCCGCGCGGCGCCAAGCCGGGGACCGTGGAGATCAGGAAGGAGACGGTGCTGCGTGTGCGCCCCGCGACCGACGAGGCGATTGCGGCGATGCGAAAGGGTAAGGCGTAGCCAACACTCGCATCGCCGCGCGCCGGTTGGTTGGCGTTAGGCGATCGGCAGGTACAGGTCGGTGAGCAACGCCTCTGGCGCCGCCGTCATCGGGGTGTTGCGGTAGACCTCGAATCCCCGCCCCTCGCCCACGCGATGGCCACTGGATGGAAGCCATTCGCCCATGAGTCGCGACCAGGCGTCATTGAGCCCCTCGTACGGCCCCTGGTGCGTCGCCCGGGCGTATCGCCCGGCCGTTATGCGCGTCTCCTGCAGCCCGTCGGGGAGCGGGACTCCCTCGGCGATGGTGAGCCCCGCGTCGGATTGCAGCTGGCTGGGGGCGACCGACTCCGGGTCGTCGTGGAAGATCGCCAGCATCAGGGTATCGGGGGCGGCGAACGCGCTGGACCCCTCGGCGATCGCCCCGAGGCGCCCGAAGGCCTGGCCGATCTCGAGGTACGGACCCACGTGGCGGACACAAGCCACGCGAAGCGACGGCAGCTGTTCGATCGACACCTGCATGGAGACTCCTCCTCTCGCGAAGACGATGGTTGGCCGGCGCCCATCCGCGGAGTAGTGGATCCCCGAACGAGCTGCCAGCTGGATGGATTGGGACGTGGTGCGTCGGTGGGTGGACTCGGCGTCAACCGAGGGGGGCGAGCGAAAGGTCGACGGCGCGCATCCATACGCCGAGCGAAAAGCGCGCGTGAATGCCTCATGCGTCTCGTAGCCCGCCGAGAAAGCGATGGCGGTGATCGATTGGCTCGACTGGCGCAGCTGCATGGCCGCGCGCTCCAATCGCAGCCGCCGATGGAGCTCGAGCGGCGTCTCGCCGATCATCCCGCGAAACACCCGGTGGAAGTGAAACGGCGACAGCGCCGCCTCGCGCGCGAGCAGTTCGAGGTCGAGCGCATCGTCGAGCATGACGATCACCCGGTGGGCCGCCCGTTCGACTGCCGCTTCGTAGAAGGACCGCGTCTCAGCTTTCATGGCCCAAACGTACGGCGCCCACGGCAGGTCGGCTTGACCGCCCTTGCGATCTTTCGGATCGCGCACGGAGCGCCCCCCGTGTGCCACCACGCCCACACGATACCTTTCGCGCCATGCGACTGATGACCATGCTCGCCGGCGCTGCCGCGATCACCCTCCTCGCCGCCTGCCATCGCACACCGCCCTCGGTGCTGCGCGCCGCGCCGGCCGCGCTCGACGCCCCCGCCCCCGACTCGTTCGTCGTGCGCTTCGAGACCACCAAGGGCGACATCGACCTGATGGTCCATCGCGACTGGGCCCCGCGCGGCGCCGACCGGATCCACGGACTGGTGCGGCTGGGCTACTACGACGGCGTGCGCTTCTTTCGCGCCGTCCCCAACTTCGTCGTGCAGTTTGGCCTCGCCGCCGACCCGGCGGCCACGGCGGCCGTGCGCGAGCAGCGCATCACCGACGACTCCGTGCGCCGCAGCAACGTGCGCGGGACACTCAGCTTTGCGGCTGGCGGTCCCAACACCCGCACCACGCAGCTTTTCATCAACCTCAAGGACAACCAGCGCCTCGACCGGCTCGGCTTTGCCGTGGTCGCGCAGGTGGTGGCCGGAATGGAGGTCGTCGACGCGCTGTACACCGGCTACGGCGAGGGCGCGCCGCGGGGGCAGGGGCCCACGCAGGACCGGATCGTGAAGGAGGGGGAGGCGTACCTGGCGAAGGAGTTTCCGCTGCTCGACCAGGTGCGGCGGGCGACGGTGGTGAAGCGGTTTGGAGTGGCGCGACGGTGAGACGGGGTGATGGGACCTGAGGCGAGCGTGTGGGGCGGGGTCGAAAGCGGCCGTGAGAACGCGTGACTGACGGCGACGGTGCGATGACCGGTGCGAATGACGCACTGTCAGGTGCGGATGACGCGCTGACAGGTGCGAATGACGCGCTGACCGGTGCGCACGACGCCCTGACCGGTGACGACGGGATGGTACGCGCGGCGAACTGATCGACGTCGCCGTCCCGACGGGGTGCAGGCAAGCGAGTGCCGGATGAGCGCCCGCGGCCGTCGGACGGGTAACCACTGTTCGCGGCCGACCGCGTGGCCAGCGTCACCCATCGGCATACGCATTCGGCCCACGGCGCCGAGCGAATGAGCGGGCTCACGGACGGCGCGGTTCACCGACCGGCGGCATCGGGGTCGTGGCTACCGCGCACGGGGCATCGCGCTTCGTCGTCGGACGAGCGTGCACCGCGAGCGGAGCGATGACACCTTCGCGGGGCCGGCGGCCGTGTGCCACCGGAACGCCGACCGCTGCTGACGGCGGGCCGGCAGCGGGCGACGGATGAGCACACAGTGGAGTCGGCAGCGGCAACGCTTCGATGGGTCGGCCGCACACACCACGCGGCCGACCGACCAGCGCCACCTGAGCGACCGACAGCCGCGGTTGTCCTGGTGGATGCTAGCAATGGACGACGCGACAGCGCGCACGAGGCGCCGAACAGCGCGATCGGATGGCAGCGCGCGAGACGCGAAGGGCAGCGCACGGGACACGGATGGCAGCGCGACGGATGCGAAGGGCAGCGCACGGGACGCGAAGGACAGCGCGCGAGACGCGGATGGCAGAGCAGAGGACGCGAACGGCAACGCACAAGGCTCGGAGAGCAGCGCGCGGCGCTTGAACGGCAGTGCGTGGCGCTTGAACGACAGCGCACGACGCTTGAAGCGCGGCGCATGACGCTCGAAATCCATCGCACGGGGCTCGAACTCGGGTGCGCGACACTCCAGGGCGAGCGCGCGAGCCTCGAACTCCATCGCAGGTCGCTTGGACTCCAGCGCACGAGGCTCGAGGACCGGCGCATGGCGCCCAGCCTCAGGTGCAGGACGCTCTAAGTCCGGAGCATGAGGCTCCCGGTCCATCGCTCGACGCTCGAGGTCAGCCGCATGGCGCTCGAAGTCCTCTGCACGAGACTCGAGGTCGAGTGCACGGCGCCTGAAGTCCGACGCTCGGTGCTGAAAGCCCGGCGCTTGAGGCGCAACGTCGGGCGCACGACACCCAAGTACCTGTGCACGAGGCCTGAAGCCCAACGCTCGATGCTCGTGGTCCTTTGCACATCGCTCGAGGTCCAACGCGTGAGGCTCGAAGGCCATGGCACGGTGTTCAATGACGATCGCGCGATCCTCGAAGTCCATCGCACAGCGCTCAAAGACCGTCAATCGGCCATCGAAGTCCGTCGCACGGTGGTCGAGGGCCCACGATCGCCACTCGAAGTGCAAGAAGCGTGAGTCGAAGCCCACCCCTCAAAGCTTGGAGACCGCCACACGCCGCCCGAGACGGGTGACGACGCGTGTGCCACGCGCACGCCGGATTCGAGAATGCGTCACCACCTCTTCGATGGAGGTTACCTCGTAGGTGAGGGACGGGCGTCTTCCACGCGAGTACCTCTCGTCCACATCCGACTGGTGGGAGAGCTCGACCAAGAAGCTTGCTGCCACGCAGATCCCGCGCAGGCGACGGCGGGACGACGTCGAGTGCGCCGACACCGACATCGGGCCGTTGATGGAAAGCGATATGTACATACCCGCTCACGCACGCGCGTGGACGTTGCGGCTCGCGGAGGCACTCGCGCGCGGTGGCGTCAGCGCGAAGGTGCCTGCATTCGCGCAAGGGAGTGGTCACTTGCGTCTACTCGAGAAGCGCCTCGCTCGAGAGGCCGAATCAGCTTCGTCGGGGTTGGACCGCAGATGGCTGGTCGGGAGGGCGTCGAGGCGCGGCAGCCAGACTTCGGCGAGCTTCAGGACGATGGGAACGACTGTGCAGCTCGCGATCCGCCTCGCCTCCGTACGGCTCCGGCCGGGTCACTCCCAAGCACGTGGCGACGCCGTGGGCGCGGTTCTCTCAAGCCCCGATCACCCGGAGCCCCACGGATCGTGACGCTGTGCCGAGCGCCTTGTCGTGTGTTGCCATCACCAACTCGGTGTCCCTCGCTTCACGCCACAGGAGGGCTGTCGACAAGTGAATGGCATCGAGTGTCTCGAGCGGTGTCGCGAACGACTCGGAGGCACGCCGAAGCACGGAGCGCGTGAGTTCGACAACTTCGACACCTTCGAGCAAGCGATAGACCGACTCGCGGCGCGAGGCGACCTCCTTGGCATCCAGTGCGCCGCCGCGAGACAACCGATCGAGAGTTCGCAGGCACTCCACCTCGGTTAACGCGCTCGCCACCGCACTGGTGAGCCGTGTCCACTCCTTGATGCGGTCACGCTCGTTGAGGACGAGGCGAAGGACCACGGATGCATCGAGATACGCGATCATCGTTCCGACTGCCGCTCCGTCCGCAGTGCGGCAAGACTGTCGACCGCTGGCTTGAGCGGAGCGGGCAGACGGAAGTCGTGCAACGCGCGCAGAGCGCGCCGAACTACCAGGACCTCTCCCCCCGCTTCGAACGGCACCAGGCGTGCTACGGGAGTGTCGCGATCGCACACGGTGACCTGGTGACCCTCACGCGCCGCGCGCAGGTAGGCGCTGAGGTTCGCCTTGAGTTCAGCCACCTTGACCGTCTTGGGATGTGATCTCGTCATGACCATAAGCTAGTCATGTCGTCGCACGAGACAACTCTACCGGTCGCTGCCACACGTCTGGGCTGAGCGCTACCCCCCGCTCATCGCCGCACTCGCCGCCTTGTACGCCTCGGCATTCCAGAACGCGCGCCCGCAGGTATCGCCACCCTGGGCGATCGACTGCGCGTTGAACATCATGCGCTGCGCGAACGCGTTCCCATCCAACTGCACCGTGCGACGCTCACCTCCGGACAGCTCGGAGAGCACGGTCACCCCCTTGGCGGCATCGTAGCGCACGAAGGCCACCGCTTCTGCCTTGATCTTGAGCATGAACGCGCTCGTGAGCCCGCACACCTTGGCACCATCCGCCGCGAGCGACTCGGCGCTGCGCGCAGCTGCCGGAGCCGGCGGCACGGCGGCCTGTGTCTGGATCGCCTTGAACTTCGCGGCGAGTGCCGCGGTGTCGGTGGTGGTGGCGCCGCCCCCACTGCCAGTTGCCGTGCCGGAACCCTGGCCACGCGAACGCCGCCAGGCACGCTCGCTGATGGAGTCGGCCTGACAATCCATCACCTCGCGACGACGAGCAATGACCTCGTCCTTGGTCCACTCGGGACGCGTGCAGCCATAGGAATCGCTGTAGCCAGTGTCTCCCTTGCCCTCCGGCGCTGGCGCCAGCAGCAACCCCTGCGCGGCGAGCGAATCGCAGTCATTGGAGGTCACGACACCATTGCGCGTCATGACGATCGTGGGAATTGCAGCCGTCGACACCGACACGCGGCCGGTCGCGGGGTCGGACTTGGAGACGGCGGGGCCGGACAGGTCGGCCGCGCCGAGGTACCCGGCCTTGATTCCGTCGAAGCAGGTGAGCCACTGGCCATCCCGCACCCGAAGTCGTCCGCGCACTTTGTACTCCTTCCCCTTGGCGGCCTTCTTGAGTTTGTCCATGAAACCCTGGCCCTCAACCGATTCGGCGAGGGTGACCAGGGCAACGGCGGATACCGCCAGACGCAACGCCCAACAGCGACGCATGTTACCTCCGTGGAGTTGGTGCTCGATCGATAGACCAGGCCGTGCGCCTGCCGGACGGCGCGCCAGATCATACGCCGGCTTGTGATCGTTGGCCAGTCCGTTCGAGTCCGTCACGTGCACGCGGTCGCTGTGGCGTGCTCGTCCACAACGGCGCCGTCAGGCGCAGGGAGCGCTGGCCTGTCGTGTCGCAGGGAGCGCTGGCCTGTCGTGTCGCAGGGGCCGCAGCCTTGGCGTCGATGGCGCCAAGACTCACGACGTCACGGACGACCCTTCGCTCGAAGTTGCCGCAGACGTGGATGGCTCGTCGGCGGCCAGGTGGGTTCGATGCTGGCGGCGGGTGCCGGCGCGGGCGTCGTCTTGTCTCTCGCCGTGTCGGTCACGCGACGGAACGTCTCGTCCCGCACACCGGCCTGGGATCCCGTGGCGCTCGGCGCCGCGACCGCGGTGCTCATGGCGGCGGGGTTGCGCCACGGGACTCTATCGTCCGGGAAGGGCGCGGAGGAACGGCAATACATCTGCGGTGAAGTAGGGTTCTTCCGTGCCCCAGAAGATGTAGTTGAGGCGCAGTCGCGTCACGGCGAACGCGTAGAGTTCGGCGACGGTGATACGCTTCCCGGTGCTCCGGTTTCGCTGGGCGAGGTTGCCGTCCTGGACGGCCATGGCGGCAATCACGCCAGGCCGCCGGTGCTCAATCAGGGGGAGGCTATGGCTCCGCTGATAGGGGCGGTCGGGCAGCACATCTGGCCCACCCACACCGGCACCTATCGCCGCCGCATGGGCGTATACACTCCGAAGAAATCCGTGGTCGTCTGCCGGCAGCGACTCTCCGGGCATGAAGTTGGCGTAGATCACGACACACGACTGCCGGAACGCGCCGCGCGCCGCCGTGAGCATGTCCAGAATGCCGGCGGCATAGGCGACTGCCGAGAACCCCGACGGCAGCCGCGCCGGATCCTCGAAGCCGACCGACGTTTCGGCCAGGACCACCCCCTCGATCGAGCCGTCGAACTCCCGCGCGAGCGCCGTCAGGAGCCGCGCGAACCGTGCGCGAACGGATGGGTCCCACCGGCGCGCCACCCAGCCGCCAAAATGCGCGACCCCATCGGCGCCCGTTTCGTACTTCCGCGCAACGCCCCCATGATACGCGGAGTCTGACCGCAGGTAGTCCGGCGTCACCATCGTCTCACTGAACGAGACGTCCTGCAACTGCAGAAAGAGTCGTTTGTTGTGGCGCGTCAGGAACTCGAGGCGTTCACGAATCGGACGGAACTCATAGTGGTCGGGCGTCGGCTCCAGCTCGCGCCAGGTGTACGTGAGTTGGGCGCCGACGAGGTGTGTATTGCGGAGAAAGCTCGTGTCCGCGATGCGCTCATGGTCACGACGGAAGAACACATAGTGGTGCGGCGCGGCGTCGCGAGCACGGTCGGCCGTGCCACAGGAAGGCGGGCTCGCCACCATCAGTGCCGCGAGCAATGTCAGCATGGCCAGTCGCGCGAAGGTGGACGGGCGATGGAAGCTTTTCTTCCGAGTCCAGAATAGCGAGACATCGGCTCACGCGGGCTACGCTGCACAGGGGCTCATTCCACAGCCTCAACGTCCCCGCTCAGCCACCGCCTTGGCCGGTCGGATGCAGTGGGTTCTCAGCGGCCAGCCGCAGCCGCATGACGTCGAAGCCGGTCTGCTCGTGAACCTTCTGGTGCATGAGCTCGAAGCCCAGCCTTTCGTAGAAGGCCCTGCCCGGCAGGTTGCGCTCGAATACCTCGACCTCGAGCTCACCTCGCAACGTGCTCGCCCGATCCATGAGCGCCCGCCCGATCCCCTGTCCATGGAACTCTGGATCAACGAAGAGGGCGCCCACCTCGTTGCCGAGAAGCGAAATGAAGCCGACGACTTGCTCGCGCACTTCCCAGACCCATGTCTCTGCATTCGGCAGGTACACGGAGGGAATGTTGTGGCGCTCCAGCTCGAGAAACCCGGCGCTCAGGAACGGGTGTGCCACGGCCGAAGCTCGGGCCCACACTCGCAGCACAGCCTCGCAGTCCGCTGGTTGGTACGGCCGAATCACTGTTGCCTCCTGGGCCGTGTGTGCAGCTGACAATAGTTAGCCTGGTCGTCACGTCGCCCTGTTCGTCTCGCCTCTCGCCCCGTCGCGGCCTACAACCTCACCCTCCCGCCCCCCTCACCGCACCACCGCCCGCCGGATCGCCCGCCCCGGCAACGCCCCCCGCACCAGCTCCCCCTCCCGAATCACCGGCACCCCGTTCACCACCACGTGCTTCATCCCCACCGAACGCTGGTTGGGAGCGGTGAACGTCGCCTTGTCGCTCACGGTCGCCAGGTCGAACACCACCACGTCGGCGTCCTTCCCCACCTGAAGCCGCCCCTTCTGCTTCATCTGCGGCACGCTCCCCTCGAGGATGCGAGCCGGCGTCAGGGTGACGCGCGAAAGCCCCTCGCGCAGGTCGACCTTCTTCCGCTCGCGCACGTAGTCGCGCAAGAAGCGCGTGAACGTCCCCGCGCTGCGCGGATGCGCGAACGCATCGGCCGGAAGCGGCCACACATCCTCGGTGATCGTCTTCCCCTGCGACGTCCAGGGCATGGCGTCCGACGCGACCGCGCCGCCGGGAAAGAGCACCGCCTGGTCGAGATACGCCTGATCCTGCGCGCTCTCGGTGGGGCGCATGAAGTGCACGACGATCCACGTCCCCGGCGCCTTCTCCTGCACCTCGGCCAGCGTCGAGTCGTTGTACGGCTTGCCGTTCACCTCGATGTCGCTCGCCTGGGCTCCACCCATCCGCTCACGCCAGTTCCCCCGGAAGATCTCCGCCCCTACAACCGTGCTGCCGGCAGCGTAGGGATAGGCCTCGGTGGTGATCTTGAGCCCGCGCTGCTGCGCGCCGCGGATCATTTCGGCGATGATCGGGATGTCGCGCGTGCTGTTGCTGTTGAGGTGACTGATGTGCATGTGCGCCCCGGTGCTTGCCGCCAGCGACACCAGCTCCTCGAACGCCTCGAACGTCGACTGCGGCTCGATGACGCTCAGGTAGCGCACGTGCGTGAACGTGGGGACGTCGTACTTCTTGGCGAGCTGGGCGAGGGCGTAGTACTCCTTGCGTCCGTACCCGGGGGCGTAGCCCGCGAGCACGCCGATCCCCAGCGCCCCTTCCTTGAGCCCCCGCTCCACCCGGGCCATGATGCGCGACGTCTCCTCGGGCGAGGCGATGGTGTATTGCCACCCCTTCTTCTTCTGCGCGTTCTGGAAGAAGGCGATGTCGCCGTCGGGCTCCATGTGCTCCTTTTCGGCGATGCGCCCAAAGAGCCAGGCAGCGGAAAAGCCGTAGTTGATCGGCCGCCCTTCCTTGGCGACCTGGGCGTAGGCCGCGGCGATGGGGAGCGTCCCCGCCTCGAGTTCGAGTGCCGTCGTGACACCGTCGAAGGCCTGCATGCGGGCCGCGGCCATGTACTGCCCATGGGCGTGGAGGTCGATGAAGCCGGGGGCGACCACCATCCCTCTGGCGTCGAGCGTCTCCTTCCCCTTGAGCGGCGTGGCCGAGATGGCGGCGATCTTCCCCGCGCGGACGCCGACCCAGCGCACGGCGTCGAGCCCGGTCTCGGGATCGACCGCCCGCCCGTTGGCGATGACCAGGTCGTAGGGGGCCGCACCCTGCGCGGCCAGCGGGGCCGGCGGCAGGACGAGGGCGGCGAGGGCAATCAGGACCGCGAAGGCGGCGGCGGTGCGGCGGGACGCGGGAGAGGGCATGACGCGGGGGAATCGGGGTGGACGCTCGCGGGAGAGAATGCCGCCCAACGCCCGCTTCCGCCAGTCCACCGTTAGGCGCTCGGGGATTCCCCCGCTGGCGCCTCTCGGGGCGACAGGCCATTGTGGGGGCGCACGCCCCACCACTCCGTCGATGCGCCACTCCCTGCACGAAGGCCTGCGCGACGCCTACGCGCGCACCTACGACGATGCCGCCCGCGACCCGGAGTGGTTCTGGGGGCACGCCGCCCGCCAGCTCCACTGGGACGTCCCCCCGGCCCTCGTCCTCGACCGGTCGACCGCCCCGCTCTACCGCTGGTTCACCGGCGGCATGCTCAACACGTGCTACAACGCGATCGACCGCCACGTGGAGGGGGGGCGCGCCGAGCAGGCGGCGGTCATCTACGACTCGCCGGTCACCGGGATCAAGCGCACGCTGACCTATCGCGAGCTGCAAGCGGAGGTCGCGCTCTTCGCCGGCGTGCTCACCTCGCTCGGCGTGACAAAGGGCGACCGCGTGGTGATCTACATGCCGATGACGCCGGAAGCGCTCATCGCGATGTACGGCTGCGCGCGCATCGGGGCGGTACACTCGGTGGTCTTCGGCGGCTTTGCCTCGCACGAACTCGCCGTGCGCATCGAGGACGCCTCCCCCAAGGTCGTCGTCTCGGCGTCGTGCGGGGTCGAGGTCTCGCGCGTGGTGGACTACAAGGTGCTGCTCGACAAGGCGCTCGAGCTGTCGTCGCACAAGCCGGCGCACGTCATCACCCTGCAGCGTCCGCAGCGCCTCTGCACCCTCCTCCCGGGGCGCGATCACGACTGGCACGAACTGATGGCGCGCGCCCGTCCCGTGCCGTGCGTCCCGGTGCAGGCCACCGATCCGCTGTACATCCTCTACACCTCGGGAACGACCGGTCGCCCCAAGGGAGTGGTGCGCGACAACGGCGGGCATGCGGTCGCGCTGCTCTGGTCCATGCAGCACGTGTACGACATGGACCCCGGGGAGGTGTTCTGGGCCGCGAGCGACGTGGGGTGGGTGGTGGGGCATTCCTACATCGTCTATGCCCCCCTGCTGCTGGGATGCACGACGATCATCCACGAAGGAAAGCCGGTGGGGACGCCGGACGCCGGCGAGTTCTGGCGGGTGATCCAGGAACACAAGGTCAGCGCCCTGTTCACGGCGCCGACCGCCATCCGCGCCATCAAGAAGGAAGACCCGCTGGGCCACTGCTACAAGCCGTACGACACCTCGTCGCTGCGGGCGTTGTTCCTGGCGGGAGAGCGTCTCGACCCCGACACCTACCACTGGGCGCGCGCCCTGCTCCAGCGCCCCGTCGTCGATCACTGGTGGCAGACCGAGACCGGGTGGCCGGTAGCTGCCAACTGTTTGGGGATCGAACAGCTCCCCGTCAAGCCGGGCTCTCCCACCAAGCCGGTCCCCGGCTACACGGTGGAGATCGTCGACGACGAGGGGAACATCCTCCCGCCGGAAAAGGAGGGAGCGGTCACGCTGCGCCTCCCCCTGCCGCCGGGGACGCTGTCGTCGCTCTGGCAGGATGACGAACGCTTCATCTCCACCTACCTCTCGAGGTACCCGGGACGTTACCTCACCGGCGACGGCGGCTACATCGACGAGGACGGCTACCTCTTCATCATGGGGCGCATCGACGACGTGATCATCGTCGCCGGGCACAACCTGTCGACCGGGAGCATGGAGCAGGCGCTCTCGGCGCACCCAGATGTGGCCGAATGTGCGGTGTTCGGGGTGAAGGACGCGCTCAAGACGCAGCTGCCGCTGGGACTGGCGGTGCTCAAGTCCGGCGTCACCCGAAGCGCCGACGTCATCTGCGAAGAGTTGGTGCAGGCGGTGCGGCTGGCGGTGGGGCCCGTCGCCAACTTCCGGAAGGTGGCGATCGTGGCACGCCTCCCCAAGACGCGCTCGGGCAAGGTGCTGCGCGGGACCATGCGCAAGATCGCCGATGGCGAGGCGTTCGCCGTCCCACCCACCATCGACGACCCGGCAACACTGGACGAGGTCCGCGTCGCGCTGCAATCGTTAGGCTACGCCCGCGAGACCGACGCCCCCATTGGCGGCTGACCGTCGCCGACCCCTCCCTCCCGCTCCCCACGACCGATGTCGCTCCTCAAGTGCCACGGCTTCCTGTTCGACATGGACGGCGTCCTCGTCGACTCGCGCGCGGTCGTCGAGCGCACCTGGCAGCGCTGGGCGGAGCGGCGCGGCTTCGACGCCGACGCCATCGTCCCCATCGCGCACGGACGCCGCGCCAGTGACACGCTCCGCGACATCGCCCCGCACCTCGACATCGCCGCCGAGACGGCCTGGATCGACGAGGTGGAGCGGAACGACCTGGAGGGGGTGGTGGCCATGCCGGGCGCCGCCGCACTGCTAGCACACCTGCCCGGGCTGGCGTGGGCGATCGTCACCTCATGCTCCGACGCGCTGGCGCGGGCACGACTGGCCGCCTGCGGTCTCCCCATCCCGCGCGTCCTGATCGCCGCCGAACGCATCGGCGCCGGAAAGCCGGCCCCCGACGGCTACCTCGCCGGCGCACGCGCACTCGGCATCGCCCCAGCCGAATGCGTCGTCTTCGAGGACGCCCCCCCGGGGATTCAGGCAGGACTCGCCGCCGGCGCGCGCGTCGTCGGGCTGGCCACCACCTACCCGGCCGAGCGACTCACCGACGCCACCCGCATCGTGCGTGACCTCACCGAGGTACGCATCGGGCGAGACCACGGGGCGCAGCCCGTCCTGGGCGGACACGACGTCTTTCACGTCCTGCTGGGCGGCTAGCCTCGCACCCCGGCGCCGGTGTCGCCCTGACCACTCACTGAAACCGTTCGCCCGCCCCCCCGTACTTCCTATGGGTATCCAATGGGAGTCAGGCGCGCCACCGCGCGCGGGGAGTGAATCATGGCGAAGCAGGCAGGACGAGTGGCGCGGGGCGCCCGAATGGTGGGAAAGCTGGTGCTCCTGCTGATGTTGGTTGGGGTGGTGAGCGGCGGGATTGCCTACTGGCGGTCGAGCAATGACTGCCCTCACCCTGATCGGGCCAAACCAACGCAGGCGATGCGCGCCTACATCCACTGCACCTATGGCCCGCCCTCGGCGCTTCGCTACGAGACGCTCCCCCGGCCGGTCCCGAACGACTCGCAGGTGCTGGTCCGCGTGCTCGCCGTCTCGGTCAACCCGGCCGACTGGCACGAGATGCGCGGGACCCCGATGATCGCTCGACCCAGCATGGGGTGGCGTGTGCCATCGGAGATCGCGATGGGGACCGACTTCGCCGGCGTGGTCGAGACGGTCGGGAAGCGGGTGACGCGTTTTCATCCCGGCGACTCGGTGTTCGGGGCGGCCAGCGGGGCGTTCGCCGAGTACGTGGTGGCGCGGGAGTCGCGCCTGATGCCCAAGCCGGCGCGCATCACGATGGCGCAGGCGGCGTCCATTCCCATCGCGGCGATCACCGCGCTCCAGGGGGTGCGCGACCAGGGGGCGGTGCGCGCCGGTTCACGCGTCCTCGTGAATGGGGCCTCCGGCGGCGTCGGCACGTACGCGGTCCAGATCGCCAAGGCACTCGGCGCAGAGGTCACTGGGGTGTGCAGCAGCCGCAACGCGGCCATGGTGCGCGCCATCGGTGCCGATCACGTCATCGACTACACCACGGTCGACTTCACGCAGCAACCCGATCGCTACGACGTCATCATCGACATGGTGGGCAACCACCCGTTAGGCACGATGCGCCAGGTGCTCGCGCCGCGCGGGACCTACGTCATGATCGGGGGGCCGTCGGGGCGGTGGTTCGACCCGATGCCGCGGGCCGCCGCCACCATGGTGTACTCATGGCTGGGCGACCAGCCCATGCACTTCTTCATCGCCCGGATCACCCAACCCGACCTCGACGTCCTGCGAGCGCTGATCGATTCGGGGAAGGTGACCCCCGTCGTCGATCGCACTTATCGCTTCGACCAGCTTCCCGAGGCGATGGCCTACCTCGAGACCGGGCGCGCGCGTGGCAAGGTGGTCGTGTCGATCCCCTGACCCTCGCACGCCGGACCCTCCATTCCGCGCCACGCCCTTCGCGCATTCGCGGCTTCGCGTGAGCCCGCAGTTGGTTTTCTCACGCGAAGGCGCGAAGCCGCGAAGAAGGACTGGCGTGCCGTACTGCCCTAGCGCTTCTTCGCGAGGATCGTCCCTCGACAGTTCTCCGCTCCGCAGTGGCAGGGGAAGCGCTTCTTGGCCGCCGGTGTGTGGCGTTCCTCGAGGATGTACGCGTAGTCGTACGCCAGCTCCTCGCCGCTCACGATGTCGCGGATCGACTCGATCCAGATGCGTCCGCCGTCGATGACGGCGTCGCAGTTGGGGTCGCAGGAGTGGTTGATCCAGCGCGCGTCGTTCCCGTTGACCGCTGCGTCGACCACCACGTCGTCGTCGATGGCGAAGAGGAAGGTGTGGTGCCGCTCCCCGGGGACGTCGGGATAGCGCGCCTCGGACTGGGCCGGCGTCAGGCGCTCGCCGGCGTACTCGATGAGGCGAACGCCGGGGGGGATGTAGCGGGTGGCGAAGGCTCCCTTCCCCTGGATCGGCGAGTCACGGATCTCGAACGGGTCGCCGGCCGGAGACGCGATGGGGGGAGATGGCGGGGACGAATCGGCGTCGCGGGGCACGGAGGACATGGGGGGAAGATAGGGCGCCCCGCTCCCGCCGGAGGGCGGCGGTTGCTTACGATTAAGGGCCCCGTTGCCGCAGCATTCTCGGGGCACCGCCATTCCCCTTACCCAGACAGGAGCCGGGGATGAACGACAAGCAGTTGCAGGCGCTCGTGCGGAAGAACGCCGCCAAGGCGGCGAAGGCGAGCCAGAAGCGCTCGGCGTACACGGATCCGACTCTCGAGGCGACCCGAGGGAGCAGCGATACCGGCGACGACTCCGATGCGAAGAAGATCTTCAAGGAGATGAAGAAGCGCGAGTTCTAGCGCTGGATCATGCAACTCCACCATCGATTGCTCGCCGGGCTCACACTCGGCGGGGCGCTGCTCTTTTCGGCGTGCGGCCGCGGAGCGGGTGACAAGGCGGGCGAGTCGGCCGATGCGGCGAGCACGAGTGGCTTTCGCGGCGTCATCACCTCCCCGCCGCGCGAGAAGCCCGACTTCACGCTGACCGACTTCAACGGCGAGCCGTTCAACTTCCGGCTGGCCACCAACGGCAAGGTCACGCTCCTTTTCTTCGGCTACACGCACTGCCCCGACGTCTGCCCGTTGCACGTGGCGAACGTGGCCGCGGTGCTCAAGGAGCTTCCGTTCGAGGCACGCGACGCGATCCGGTTCGTCTTCGTCTCGACCGACCCCGAGCGCGACACCCCCGCGCGCCTCAAGGAGTGGCTGGGGGGCTTCGACCCGAGCTTCATCGGGCTGCGCGGCAGCGTGGAGGAGGTGAACCGCATCCTCTACACGCTGCGCATGCCGCCGATCGACCTGTCGCAGAAGCCCGCCGCCGCACCGCAGGAGTACCTCGTGGGGCACGCGGCGCAGGTCCTCGCCTTCAGCACCGACGGGTACTCGCGGCTCGAGTACCCGTTCGGAATCCGGCAGGACGACTGGGCACACGACCTCCCCAAGCTTGCCCGCGGCGAGCTGCCTAACGGTTCACCGCCGTCCGGGCCAGGGGGCGTCGACCTCAAGCCGATGGCCGAGTCCGAGGCGCCGGCGGTGGCGATTCGCGTGGCGGCGGCGTTGATGCCGCAGCCGGCGACGACCACCGAGGGGGCGCTCTATCTCGTGCTGCGCAACGGCGCGAGCGAGGACACGCTCTACGCCGTCGAGAGTCCCGCCGCCGGTCGCGCCTCGATGCACGAAACGATGCCCGGCGATCACCAGGCGATGGGACACATGATGCCGCTTGCGGATGTCGTGCTGCGCTCGGGCGAGACGCTGCAGTTCCTCCCCGGCGCGCGGCACATCATGCTCCACGACTTCAAGGTGCGCCCATCGGTGGGGGACGCGGTCCCCGTTCGCCTGCGCTTCCGCAGGGCCGGCGATGTGATCGTGGTGGCCAACGTGGTGGCCTACGCGGACGTGGAGCGGATGCTCACCGCCGCCGCTTCTTCGCTCGGCCAGTAGGGGACGATCATGCAGTTCTGGTGCAAGGCCGAAGCCACCGCGTGGACGTGGGGCTGGACCGCGTACGTGGGCGTGTGGGGGTTCATCGTCCTGTTGGTGCTCGCGGTCGTCGCGTGGAACCGCTCGGCGGCGCGACGCGCCGGTGAGGCGCCGGCGCCGCTGCACCCGCTGTTCGCGGTTGGGGTGCTGATCCTCTGGCTGGCGCTCGACTGGCCCATCGGCCCGTTAGGCGCGAGCCACCTGGCCAGCGTCCACATGCTGCAGTTCCTGCTCATCGGGCTGGTGGCGCCGCCGCTGCTGCTGCGCGGCATCTCGCCGGCGGCGCAGGCGACCATCGCCAGCAGCGCGATCATGCAGCAGGTGACCTCGCCGCTCTTCGCGCTGGCGATCTTCAACGTGACGGTGCTGGTGACGCACCTCCCGTTCGTCGCCGATGCGCTGATGCCATCGCAGCTGGGGTCGATGGCGATCGACCTGGCCTGGCTGGTGACCGGGTGCTTCTTCTGGTGGCCGATCGTCGTCCCGGTCCCGGTGCGCGCGAAGTTTCCGCCGCCGCTGCGCATGCTGTACCTGATTGGCGGACTGATGTTCTCGCCGATCATGTTCGGGCTGGCGGGGTTCCTCGCCTACAGCGAGACGCCGATGTACGGCTGGTATGAACTCGCGCCGCCCCTGCCGGGGATCTCGTCGCGGGACGACCATCAGGCCGCTGGGGCGTTGATGAGTATTGGCGGGGCCCTGGTCGCTTTCATCGGGCTGTCGGTGATCTTCTTCAACTGGTCGAAGACGGAAGGATGAGAACCGCACTCCTGCTGGCAGCCCTCGTTCTCGCGCTGCCGGCCGGGGCGCAACAGCGCACCTACCACGCGCGCCGAAAGGAAACGACCGCCGACATCCCGCGCCTCGAAGGGGAGAGTGTCACGATCGACGGCGTCCTGGACGACGGGGCCTGGCAGAAGGCGGCGTTGCTCACGGGCTTCTCCAACTACCTCCCCATCGACAACATCCCAGCCGACGACTCGACCGAGGTCTACGTCTGGTACACGAGTCGGGACGTGTACTTCGGCGTGCGGGCCTTCGAGCGCCACAGCGACGTGCACGCCACGCTGGCAGCGCGCGACAAGATCGACAGCGACGACTACATCCAGATCGTCCTCGATCCGTTCAACGACCGGCGCCGCGCCTTCATCTTCGGGGTCAACCCGTTAGGCGTGCAGGCCGACGGGGTACGCAGCGAGGGGTTCAACCCACCGCAGCCGCGGGGGCAGACCTTCGGCAGCAACCCGCCGGCCAACATCGATCTCTCTCCCGACTTCCTCTTCGAGTCCAAGGGACGCGTCATCGAGGGCGGATACGAAATCGAGCTGCGCGTCCCGCTCAAGAGCATTCGCTTCCAGGGGACGGATGCGCAGAGCTGGGCGCTCAACGTCATCCGCTACGTGCAGCACACGGGCTACCAGCAGACGTGGATGCCGACGCGGCGCGGGGCCGCCTCCTTCCTGGTGCAGTCGGGGACGTTGCGCGGCTTCTCTGGCCTGCATCGCGAACTCGTCACCGAGGTGAACCCCGAGTTCACCGAATCACTCTCGGGCGAGCCGTCCGGCGCCACGGGTGAAGGCTGGAACTACGGGACGAAGGCCAATGTCGGCGGCAACGTGCGCTTGCGGCTGGCGCCCAACATCACGTTGAACGCCACGGTGCGCCCCGATTTTTCGCAGGTGGAGGCCGATGCCGCGCAGGTCCCGGGTGATACGCGCTTCGCCCTCTTCTTCCCGGAGCGGCGCCCGTTTTTTCTCGATGGAAGCGAGTACTTCGACGCCCCCAGCAACCTGATGTACACGCGTCGCATCCTGCAGCCCGATGCGGCGGCCAAGCTCACCGGGCGCATCGGGCGCACGACGCTGGCTTGGATGGGGGCCCTCGATGGACGCGCCGCGTCGCTCGACGGCGAGGTGCGACCGCTCATCAACCTCCTGCGCGTCCGCCGGGACATCCTCACCGCATCGACGATGGGGCTCTCCCTCACCGACCGTACCGAAGGGGGACGCTTTTCGCGTGTAGGGCTTGCCGACACCCGCATCGTCTTCCGCAAGGCCTACACCTTCAATGCCACCGTGGGCGGGAGCGCGACGCGCTCAACGGCGCGCGAGGCCACCACGACGTCGCCGCTGTGGGACGTGACGATCAACCGCACCGGTCTGCGCTACGGATTGCGCTACGCCTTCAGCGGCATCGCCCCCGACTTCGACGCCGCCGCCGGCTTTGTTCCGCGCAACGACATGGTGACGGGCTCCTTCTACAACCGCGTCTCGTTCTTCGGACAACCGGGCTCGCTCGTCGAGAGCTTCCTGGTACGCCAGGGCTTCGACGCGCTGTGGCTGTACGACAAGTTCTGGGACGGGCGCACAGTGCAGGAAACCAAGTTCCAGCTCGAGACGGTGACCAACATCCGCGGCGGGTGGGTGGTGAGCATCACCCCGGTGCGCGAGTCCTGGGCGTTCGACGAGCGGAAGTACACCGGCTACGCCACGCTGCGCGCGCGCCCCGACGATAGCGGGATCGATACGCTCGCCTTCACTCCGTCGCCGCGCACGTCGACCTTCGTGGGGCTCATCCGCGTCAACACGCCGCAGTTCCGGTCGTGGACGGGGCGCTTCACCGCCTTCGTCGGACGTGACGTCGACTTCTTCGAGACCGCCCCTGCCCGCCGCGCCGACTTCACCGCCGAGGCCGACTTCCGTCCGTCCACGCAGTTGCGGCTGACGACGTCGTATCTCTACAGCCACTACGCCCGGTGGCGCGACGGATCGACGCTCTCGCAAGCCAACGTCCCGCGCCTCCGCGCCGAGTACCAGCTCACGCGCGCGCTCTTCCTGCGCGTCGTGGGGCAGTACGACGCCCGGCGCCGCGACGCCCTGCGCGATCCCGCCACCAACCGCCCGATCGTCATCACCACCGACGGGGTAGCCGCACTCGCCAGTGCGACGACGACGCGCGACTTTCGCATGGACTGGCTGGTGTCGTACGTCCCCAGCCCGGGGACGGTCTTCTTCGCCGGCTATGGCAGCTCGCTCACCGAGCCGCGCCCGTTCCGCTTTCGCGAGTTGGAGCGCGTGCGTGACGGCTTCTTCATCAAGCTGAGCTACCTTCTGCGCCGCTGACGCAGCGCGCTTCTGCGCCGCTGACGCAGCGCGCTCCAGCGCCGCTGACGCAGCGCGCTCCAGCGCCGCCGAACAGGCGGCATCGGGGCAGCGCCGTGACGCTCACCGGTGGTGAGCCACGCCGTAGTAGACCAGGCGCACGAAGTGCCCGGCACGCCGCTCTCCCCCCATCGACGCCTCCCACTCACGCGCCGGGCGCTCGGCCAGCGCCTGCGGCAGCGACGCCCCACGCCCCACGCTGGCCGACACACGCGCCTCGACCGCCAGCAGCATGGCACGGTAGCGCTGCAGCTCGGCGCGCGTGGCCACCGCGCCGTGCCCGGGAACGATGATGGTGCGGTCGTTCACCATCGGCAGGACACGATCGATCGTCGCCACCATCCCGCGCAGCGAACCACCGGCCCACCAGTCGATGAACGGTGGCGCCCCCACCTCGAGGATGTCGCCGATGTGGAGCACGTTGGCGCGCGGCAACCAGACGAGCAGGTCGCCGTCGGTGTGCGCACGCGGCGCGTGCACAAGGACCACGCGCTGCGCACCGAAATCGAATGCGGCGGAATCTTCCACCAGCTGCGTCGGCATCGCCGCCGGCGCCAGCGGGGTGCGGTGCCAGTTGTCCCAGTCGGCGATGGTGGTGTCCTTGGCCGCCTGCATCGCCGCATTGCGGTGGGCGATGACCGTGGCCCCCAACTGGCGAAAGAAGGCGTTGCCCTCGGTGTGATCGCCATGGTAGTGCGTGTTGACCACCGCCCGCACGCGATGCGGCGAGCGTCCGCCGAGCAGCCCAGCGAGTGCGCGGTCGAGCGCCGATACGCGCTGGTGGCTCTGCGCGTCGACGAGGAGCAACCCGGTGTCGCTGGCCAGGACCAGGACGTTGCCGTTCTCGAACCCCGAAACTACGTGGATCCCGGGACGCACCGCCTGCACACGCATCGAGTCGCTCGCGCCCTGCGCGGCACGCTTCGCCGGAGTCGCTGGTGCTGCTGGTGCTGCTGGTGCTGCTGGTGCTGCTGGTGCTGCTGGTGCTGCTGGTGCTGCTGGTGCTGCTGGTGTACCCGGCGCGCCGGTGAGGCGCCCCTCCGCCGCGACGGGGGCGAGGACGAGACAACCAGTCACGAGTGCATGACGCAGCATCGATCGCTTTGGGCTTCGAGGGAATGCGCGAGCCATCGCCCGCCCGACGCCGGGACGATTCCACCCGGCCGTGCACGTCACCACCCGCGCGGGGCCATCCGTGTGCGGCAGGGGACCGCGCGCGACTACCCCGACACCGCCCGCGCCGAGCGCACCGCCGCCAGGAGCGACTCGGCGTAGTCGATCCCGGCCGGGGTACGCGAGCCGTGCCACGAGAGCAGCTCCCCGTCGGCCAGGACGAATCGCGCCGGCGCCCAGCCGGTCAGCGCGCACAGCTCCTCCACGTGCTTCGCGGCGAAGGGAAAGGGCTCGCTCGACAGGAAGACGACGTCGGGACTTGCTGCGCGCAGTTGGTCGATGGTGACCGTGGCATATCGATCGCCCGCCGCGCCGAACGCGTTGCGCCCACCGGCCAGGGCGAGCATGGCGCTGATGAACGTGTCGTGGTTGACCGTCATCCAGGGGTCGCGCCAGATCAGGTACGCGTACGACACCTCTGCCAGCGACGCTGCCCGCTGCGCGACGCGTTGGGCCCGCCGTTCGATGTCGGTGGCGATGCGTTCTCCCTCCGCCACGCGCCCGATGGCGTGCGCGATGGAGCGCACCATCTGCGCGGTGTCAGTCACGGTGCGTGGCATCGAACTGTGCACCGCCACCCCTGCCTCGCGTAGCGCCTGCGCATCGTCGGCCCGGTTCTCCTCCTCGTTCATCAGCACGAGGTCCGGGGCCAGCGCGATGATGCGATCGAGTCTCGGGTTCTTCGTACCGCCGACGGCCTCGATGCCGAGCACCCAGGGCGCGGGATGCACGCAGAACTTGGTGCGCCCCACCACCGCACCGGCGGCGTCGAGGTCGTGCAGGAGTTCCGTGAGCGAGGGGCAGAGCGAGACGAGGCGCATGCCGCAGTGTAGCCGCACCCTGCGACGTCAGGCAGGGGGCCCGGCGTCGGCGGCGGCCGATGTCCCCCCGCGAGCGGCGTGCGGTGTGCCGGGCGAACGCCGCGGCCCAAGTCAGGACGCGACCGGGGCGGCGCTCCGTTTCGGTGGCATCAGCGAGCGGAGCGGGCTCCGCTCGGCTTCCGACCCGTCTTCTTCGGCAAAGCGCTCGCGCGTGGCCAGGATCTGCGGCAGCGCCACCAGGAAGGCGTCGACGCAGTCGGGGTCGAACTGCTTCGCGCGCCCCACGCGGATCATCCCGAGCGCTTCCTCGACCGTCCATGCGCGTTTGTAGGGGCGGCTCGACAGCAGGGCATCGAAGACGTCGGCGACCGCGACGATGCGCCCGGCGATGGGGATGTCGGCACCCGCGCGCTGGTGGGGATAGCCAGCGCCGTCGAAGCGCTCATGGTGCGTGAGCGCGATCTCCGCCGCGAGCTGCAACAACTCGGACTGGCTCCCCGACAGGATGCGGTGCCCGATCACGGTGTGCTGCTGCATCAGGGCGAACTCCTCCTCGTTGAAGCGCCCCGGCTTGAGCAGGACGTTGTCGGGGATGCCGATCTTCCCCACGTCGTGCATGGGGCTCGCGAGGAACAGCTGCTCGCACTCGGTCTCGGACTGCCCCAACGCGCGGGCGATGAGTTCGCTGAAGTGCGCGATGCGCATGATGTGCGACCCCGTCTCGAGGTCGCGAAACTCGGCCGCCCTCGACAGGCGCAAGACGATCTCGCGCTCGCGCTCCACGATCGACGCGGTGGCGCTGCGCACCTCGCGGGCCAGGAGGTCCGACCGTCGTTGCAGCGCGCGCTGTCCCTCGGCCACCGCGAGCATGTTGCGCACGCGGGCCCGCACCTCGGGGGCATCGAGCGGCTTGTTGAGGTAGTCGTTGGCACCGCACTCCAGCGCCTGGTAGCGAATGTCGCGGTCCTCCAGCGCCGTGATCATCATCATGGGGACGTCGCGCGTGCGCGGATGTGCCCGCAGCGCCCGCACGAGCGACAGGCCGTTCATCCCCGGCATCTCGTAATCGGTGATGAGGACGTCGAGGTCGTGGTTGCGGCACCAGGCCTGCGCCTCCAGCGGGTCGTCGAACGTCTCCACGTGCACGGGCCCCACCTTCTCGACCAGCGTGCGCAGCAGCGCCAGCCCGAAGGTGTCGTCGTCGACGATGACGACGGTTTGCAGGTCGCGCCCCTGGTCGGTTGACATGGCGTTCACGTGGCGACGGTGATGGCGCCCTTCACGCGATCGAGCGCGTGCCGGAGCTCGCCCACGCTCCCGCGAAGGGCGCCCCAGTCCTCGTCCTGCGCCAGCCGCTCGGCGCGCGCGCCGAGGGCCGCGAGCTCCTTCGCCCCCGCACTCCCGCACGACCCCTTGAGCTTGTGCGCCTGACGGCGCACCTCGGTGGCGTCGCCGGCCGTCACCGCCTGCACCAGCGCGTCGACCATGGGGGTGGTGAGCGACACGAACATCGCGAGGAACTCCGCCACCCGTGCCGGGTCGTCGCCGACGATCGAGCGCAGCTGGCGCACGTCCAGCGCGCTCTCGGGGATGGCGGCCGCGGGGTCGACGGGGGGCGCCGCCGGGGCGACCGCGACCGGTGGCGCCGATCCGTCCATCGCCCCCTGCGCCCGCACCGCCCCGGGAGTGCCCCCCGTTCGCCGTACCGGCGTAGGCACGACCACGGCGCGCGGCACCCAGCGCTGCACCAGATCGTACAACCCAGCGCGCGTCACGGGTTTCGCGAGATAGTCATCCATCCCGCCATCCAGGCACCGTTGCCGGTCGCCGCGCATGGCGTTGGCCGTCACCGCGACGATCGGGGTGCGTCGCGTGCCCGCCGCTTGCTGCTGACGGATGCGCGCCGCCGCCTCGAACCCGTCCACGACCGGCATCTGCACGTCCATGAGGATGAGGTCGAACGGATGCTCGGCGGCCAACCGCACCCCCGCCTCGCCACCGTCGGCCAGGAGGACCCGGCAGCCGATGCGGCGCAGCATCTCGTTGGCCACGTGCCGGTTGATGTCGTTGTCGTCCACGACCAGCACGAGCGGCGCCTCCTCCGCCCCCCGTGGCGCCTCGTGCGACGGACGAGCCCCCTCCTGCTGCGAAGAAGACGCCAAGGCAAGCTCTGCGACCTCGCGCCCCGGCGCACGGTCCTGGGGCGCGCGCTGGGCGCGCGCTTCGGCCAGTGAATGGCGCGTGATCAGGCTGCGCGCGCCCACCACGCGTTCGAGGCGCCACGCCGACGCCACGGCGTCGCGCACATCCTCCGCGTGCAGCGGCGGTGCCAGGTATGCCGTGAAGCCGACGTCGAACAGGCGCCGTGCATCGCCCGGCATCCCCAACGTCACCAGGATCGCCAGCACGGTGTCGGCCAGCAACGGGTCGCGCTTGATCACCCGCGCCATCGCCTCGCTCTGCAGGTCGCTGCTGCGGTCGTTGACCACGCACACGCCGAAGGGATCGCCGCCGCGCGCACCCGTACGGAGCGCGCCTAACGCCTCGGCGGGGGTCGCGACGCTCGTCACCGTCATCCCCAGCCCCTCGAAATCGTCCTGCAACCGCTGACTGGAGTCGGGATCGTCGTTGAGCACCAGCACGCGGACGCCGGACAGCGCCGGCGTCGCGACCGGCCCGAGGACCGCCGCGGGCGCCGCGGCGCGCGCCAGCGGAACGCTGAGGGTGAAACGGCTCCCCGCTCCCAGCGTGCTCTCCACCTCGATGCGCCCCCCCATGAGCTGCGCCAGGTGGCGGCTGATCGCGAGCCCGATCCCCGTCCCGCCGTGACGCCGCGTCGAGGCGCCATCGACCTGGGTGAACTTCTCGAGGATATCGGCCATGCGATCCGCCGGGATGCCGATCCCCGTGTCCTGCACGGCGAAGCGCACCTCGTCGTCGGGCGCCACCGTCACCGACAGGGCGATGGCCCCCTGCGGGGTGAACTTCACCGCGTTGTCGAGGAGGCACATGAGGATCTGGCGCAGGCGCCCCGGATCGCCGACCACACGATCGGGGGACTGCTCGTCGATCGTCATCGAGATGGCGAGCCCCTTCGCGCTCGCCTTGGGCTCGAACAGATGGAACGTCTCGGTCACCGTCGTCGGCAGCGAGAACTCCATCGGGTCGAGGGTGAGGACCCCGGTCTCGATGCGCGAGATGTCGAGCAGGTCGTTGATCAGCGACAGGAGCGAGCGCCCGGCGTCGAGCATGCTCGTGGCATAGCCGCGCTCGCGCGAACGCAGCTCCCCCTCGAGCAGCAGCTGCGTGAGCCCGAGCACGGCGTTCATCGGCGTGCGAATCTCGTGGCTCATGTTGGCCAGGAACTCGTCCTTCGCGCGGCTCGCCGCCTCGGCCGCGTCGCGGGCGCGCTCCAGCTCACGCTCCTTCGCCTTGAGGTCGCTGATATCGCGAATCGACCCTGCCATGCGCGTCGGTTCGCCGATTTCGTCCCAGATGGCCTGGCCGCGCAGCTGGAACCAGCGATACTCGCCGTCGTTGTACAGCGCGCGGCACGTCTCGTCGAACGGGACCTGCTCCTGGAAATGCGCCCCCACCGCATTCCAGGTGCGGGCCCGATCGTCCGGGTGCAGCCGCGCATCGATCGCCTCGATGCGGTCCGGGAGTTCCTCGATGCTCGCGCCCAGCATCTCGCGGAAGCGCGGGGAGATGAGGATGCGCCCGGTGCGTGGGTCCCAGTCCCACAACCCGTCGGCCGAGCCGAGGATGGCGAGTTCGAGCCGCTCCTGCGACTCCTGCAAGGCACGTTCGGCGGTCTTGCGCTCGCTGATGTCGCGAACGACCGCGAGCGCCTCGCCTCGATCCAGCGGGCTCACGCGCAACTCCAGGTCGCGCCGCGCCCCCGCCTGCCAGGTGTCGCGAAACTCGACCACCTGCACCGTCCCTGCCTCCCGCGCCGCCTGCAGGGCATCGGCCATCCATTCGCCGAGGGCGCCGTCAGGGGCAACGATGTCGTGGACCGGATGGCCGATGGCCTGCCGGGCCTCGCAGGTCAGCGCCTCCGGCCACGGCGCGCGCACGTCGAGCACGGTGTCATCAGCCCCGAGGTACAGCACGAAGTCGGGGAGCGCGCGCAGCAGCCCCATGCTCTTGGCCTCGGCGCGCCGCGACCGCTCCGAGAGTTCCTGTGACGACAGGTCGAGCGACCGCTCGAGCATCTCGCGATCCACGTCGCTCTGCACGTAGGTCGCATCAACCATGGCGAGGAAGGGCGCCAGTCCGTCGGGGAGCGCCTGCTCGGTGCCGAAGGCGCGACGCAGCTGGCGGGCGAGGAGCTTGTGCATCCTCACGCCTCTCGCAGGGTGGTGACCGTCATCGTCTGGTTGTGCAGCGTGCAGGCGCCACCCGTCGCCCACGGCGCGATCTCGCCGTACGAGTAGAAGCCGGCCAGGACCGGCGACGCCCCCAGAACGTCGCGCACCCCGTCGAGCTCCTCTTCCACGCGCTGCTGCAGCACGAGCTTGCGCCCCACGCAGCTGATCAGGAGCGCCACCGTTGCCGGGGCCCCGCCTAACGACTTGGTGGCGGTACGCGCCGCCCCCTCGGCCCCGTCCACGAGGCGATCGAAATTCGCCTTCATGAAGCGCGCCCGCGCCCCCATCGGCATGTCGCCGGCGAAGGTCATCGTCCCCGCTTCACGGTCCAGCGCCAGCAGCGTGCGCACCACCGGACGCGCATCGTCGCCACGCCGCAGCGCCATCGGAAAGAGGAGGCCGCTCGACGGGAGGTCGCGCGCGTGATCGCCCAGATAGGACTCGTACAGCGGTATGGCGCTCCGCCCATCGAGTTCGTACAGCACGTTCCCCTCGGCGCGCGTGATCTCCCACTCGGCGCCAAACGGATCCCAACCGCCCAACGATCCGTAGCCGACCTGCAGGCGCCGCCCCACGAAGCCGACGGCCACCGCACCACCATGGACGAGGGCCGCGTCGTGCACCACGACGGTTTCCCCAAAGCGCGCGCCGTCGGCCGCCATCCCCCCCGTCACGCCGACCCCGGACGGAAGCACCGCGGTGAGCCCCTCGACCAGGGCGCTCCCGTTCACCTCCAGCCCGTCGGAGAAGACGAGCACGTGCGCGAGATCCTCGGTCAGCAGCGCGCGCGCCAGCGCCTCGCCGAGGCCGCGGCTTCCCCCCGATTCGACCAGCGTCGCCCGGGCAATCCGCACCTGTGTGTGCTCGAAAGTGAGCGCCGTGGCGACCAGCGAGTCGTCGAGCAGGCGGACGCCGGCGATCTCGCCCGCGGTGGAGCAGCCCACCACGCGCGCGTTGGGCCAGCGTGCCTGAATGGACGAGGACACCGTCGGAGAGCGCAACGCCGTGACGCTGCCGAAGACGAGCACCAGCGCCGCGGCCGCGTCGGGCGTCGGTTCGCCGTCGCCCTCCCAGCCGCCAAGGGGTGTCCAGACGCTTTGTCGTGCCTGCATTGACGGGAATGGGTGACGCACCGGCGCCCCGTGGAATGTGAGCGGCGCCATTCGCTGGCCTTCGAATGAAGTGTCGTCCCGTTTCCCGCCACGCTTCAGCACCCGGCGCGCAAAACGAGGCGCGGCGCCCCCCGATTGGGGAGCGCCGCGCCTGAGGAACCTGGTGCGGATGGCTTACCGAAACGGCGAATGGACGGGAGACTGCCCCCCGACCATCGCCTGTTCGGGGCTAGAAGTTCGGGTTGGTCTGCTTCTCCGACAGCGGAGTGGCAAAGCAGAGGTCACGCCCGGCGAGTTCTTCGAGCGGGTCCAGCGCCCCCGGGCGGCTCGCGGCCGCCCAACGACGGAGGTCACCCAGGCGCCGCCCCTCGAGCCAGAGCTCGATACCGCGCTCGCGCTTGAGCACGGCCCACGCTTCCGTCGCGTTGGCGGCGGTGCGCGGCGCGAGGCTGAGCCCCGTGCGACGCGCGTTGATGATCGCCATCGCCCCGGTGACGTCACCACCAATCAACTTCACCTCGGCCTCGATCAGGCGCATTTCCCAGCCGGAGGCCAGGTTGATGCCCGTGATGCGATCGGGGTACTTGGTCTGGAAGTACCACCGCACGCGCCCGAGGTTGCCCACCGCGGCGTCGCCCACGAGCACCGTGGCGCTCGAGTCGAACGGAACGCGCGGATCGCGCGTCGCCTTGCGATAGGCGTCGTTCGGCGTGTTCCAGACGGTGTGCGCGCGATACGGCTGGTTCGCGCTCGCCCAGTAGATGCGATTGTACTGATCCAGTTCGGTCTGGTAGTACGGCATCTTGTACGTGAAGGCGTTGTTCGTGATCGCGCCGGCGTCGGTCGCGGCAGCCGCGAAGTTCCCCTTGTACAGGCGTACCGAAGCGCGTCCAGCCGTCGCCGCCTGCACGAGCGCGGTGTTGTTGGCCGCCGTCGCTACCGTGATCGCCTCGGTGAAGTTCGCCTCGGCCCGATCGAAGTAGATGGTGTGCGCCTGCGGAGCGCCACCGTTGATCACCCCTTGGCAGAAGTTCTCGCCAAGGTGACGGTTGGAAAAGCCGGCCCACACGAGCGCCTGCGCATGCTGCACGCTGTTGGCTGCGGCGGCGCCCAGCACCGTCTTGGCGCGGGACACCACATCTTCTGCCGTCCAGCGCGAGCGCTGCGAGAGGTTCCAGAAGGTGTCGTCGTCATCCTCGGTGAGCTTGCCCGACTGCTGGCGCACCGTGATGCCGAACGACCCGGTGGAGCCGCCCGGGAAGATCTCCCGCGACGCGGCCGCGCCGGTATACGACGTCCAGTTGAGCGCTTCGGCCAGGTCGCGTCCGGTCCCGTTCACCAGCGAGGCGAGCGCACCGACGTTGTTGAGTTGGTCGGCCTGGATCGGGCCGGGGTTCACCGCGTCGAGCGTGCACCCGGACAGCGCGGCGGTCAGGACGACGGCCGCGGTGGCGCGAGCGATGGTCGAGGAATTCGTCATGAGAGTCATTGGCGTTTCCTCCTAGAACGTCATGCGGAGGGAGGTCAGGAACACGGCCGGTGCCGGGATGTGCTCCGAGATGTAGCGCACCGTCGCGTTGAAGCCGTCGTTCCCCGACATCTCCGGGTCAAACAGCGGCATGCCGTAGTTCTTGCGGAACAGGTTCTGCCCCGAGAAGACGAGCGAGCTGCTCGCGGTCCCCGGAACGAGGCGACCGAGCGGCACGGTGACGGTGATGTCACGCACCTTGAAGAAGTCGGCCTTGAAGATGAACATGTCCTGGCGGACGTTGGCCGGGATGCAGGTCAGCGTCTCACGCACCGTGATCGGCTTCTGCGCGGCAATGTTCTTGTAGGCATCGAAGCACGTCGGCCAGAGCACCGACCGCGAGAGCGCCTGGTACGACGCGTCCTCGTTGATGTAGTGGCCGGCCTGGTACTCGCCGCGCATGGCGATGCTGATGTTGCGCCACGTGCGCAGGTTGATGTTGCCGCCGATGATGCGCGTCGGCTGGGCCGGACCGAAGTCGTAGTTGGACGCGGTGTCCGGCGCGACGCCACGGGCGTCGGGGTTGCGGATGATCTTGCCGCGCAGCACCGGAGCCGGCAGCCCTTCCTTGACCCAGCCGTAGTTGCCCACCGTGAACGACGGCGCGCCACCCAGGCTGATCACCTTGCTCTTGTTGGTGCTGACGTTGAGCCCGGCGCTGAGCCCGAACTTCGGGCGCTCCACGATCGTGCCGGTGATGGCCATCTCGATCCCCGACTTCTCCATCTCGCCCACGTTCTGCAGCGTGTTGGCCAGGAAGCCGTTGGTGGGGATGGAACGCACGCTGAAGAGCGCGTCGGTCGTGGTGGCCTTGAAGTACGTGAAGTCGATGCCGAGGCGCCCCTGGAAGAGGCTCTCGTCAAAGCCGAGTTCGAGCTCGTTGGTGCGCTCCGGGCCTAAGTCCGGATTGCCAAGGTTGCTCGGGCGCACGGCCGTGGCCGTCCCCCAGCCCACCTGGTTGTACGTCCGCACGGCGGCAAAGGCGCCCGGCGCGCGACCGGCCTGCCCGTACGCGGCGCGCAGCTTGAGCGTGCCCAGGTTGTCGTTCCAGAAGCCCTCGTCCGACACGACCCACGAGCCGGAGACCTTGGGATAGTACTGGAAGCCGAAGTCCTTGCCGAAGGCGCTGTTGCCGTCGAGGCGCCCGCCGATCGTCACGAAGTAGCGATCCTTGTAGCCGATGAGCGCCTGCGTGAAGGCACCACCAGTCACCACGCGCTGGCGATTCTCGTCGGCGTTCTTCACGCCGCCAGACGCAACCGTGGGCGGTGACGGCGTGGCGAAGTTCTCCGAGTACGCCACCGCATCACCCACCAGCGAGTTCACGTACTGCGTCCCGCCCGAGGCGGTGATGCGCAGGTCGTTGCCCAGCTGGAACTCGTAGTTGTTGACCCAGTCGGTGCTGAGCGTGTTGTTGGACCAGCGCTGGTTCTGGATCACGCCTAACGGCACGGCCGGGAAGCCGAACGGGCGCAGGTTGCGATTCTCCAGCGCCGCGCGGTCATAGCCCACCGTGAAGCGGCTCGAGAACTTGGCAATCGGCGTCCAGGTGGTCGTCACGCCCAGGATCGAGCGGTCGATGTAGCTGTCCAGCTGCTGCTGGAAGACCTTGGCGATCGTGTCCGCGTTGGAGCTGCCGAAGTAGTTGCGGTCGCGACGGAAGGCGTTGAGCGTGACACCCTGCGCGTTGTTGCCGGCGGGGGTCTGGTTGACCAGCGAGTTGGTGTACGCGCTGCTCCAGTTCACCGCCACGTTCTTGATGGGCGCGAAATCGAGGTTGGCGCGAATCTGGTACTTCCGGTCCTTGTCGTTCGGCAGCACGCCGTCGGTGTTGTCGGCGTTCATCGAGACGAGGTACTTCAGGTTGTCGCCCTGCCCGCCCGACACCTGCGCCGCCGCGCCGTAGCGCATGGCGTAGTTCTCCGGCCCGAAGCGCTCGGACACCTTCCCCTTGCGGTCGGTCGTGGAGTTGCGGAGGAACGGATCCATGAAGAGGAGCGGCGCCGAATCGGTGCCGAACTTCTGTAGCGAGCTGAAGCCCGAGTTGAGCTGCACGTTCCACTTGGCCGCACCCTGCGCGCCGCGCTTGGTGAAGATCTGGATCACGCCAGCCGCCGCGTCGGTGCCGTACAACGTGGCCGCCGCCGCCCCCTTCACGACTTCGATGCGCTCGATGTCGTCGGGATTGATGTCGTTGAGCGGCGACCCGTACGCGTTGGCGCCGCGCTGCGTGGTCCCCGTGAAGATGCCGTTGCGCGGATACTCGTCCGAGCGCGTGCGCACGCCGTCGATGAAGATCAGCGGCTGGTTGGTCAGCGCGACCGACGTCGACCCGCGCAGGCGGATCGCCGAGCCGGCGCCCGAGTTCCCCGTCGCCCCGCCGACATTCACCCCCGCCATGCGACCGGCGAGCATGTTCGACACGTTGCTCGGCACCTCGGGCAGCTCCGACACCTTCACCTGACCGATCGAGTTCCCGACCTCGCGCTTGCGCGCCGAGCCACCGGTCCCCGTCACGACCACTTCGTCGAGCGAAATGGCGCTCTGCGTGAGCGCGAAGTCGAGCGTCACCGCAGCCCCCGCGGTCACCGAGACCGACTTCTCCGTCGGCTGGTAGCCGATGAGGCGCACGCGCACCACCTGGGTCCCGGGCGGTACCGCGGCGATGGAGTACGACCCATCCGCGTTGGTCAGCGCCCCGAGCTGCGTTCCGGCGACGAACACCTGGGCGTTGCCGAGCGGTGCGCCTGCGGCGGCATTGGTGACCTTCCCGCGAATGGTCCCTTGTGCCTGTTGTGCACTGAGGGCCCCAGGTGCGAACGCGACCAGCAGCGCGATCGCGGCCCCGAGTCCTCGAGTCCAGCGACCCGACGTTTGACGACTGTTGTGCATCACGACCTCATGTGGAGAGGAGTGGGGGAAGCGCGTCCGCACGCACGCCGTGGCAGCAACGGCGCTGGAGGCCTGCCGAGAGATGCGACCACGAGCGGCGGGGAGGACGGGAGGCCCCGCGAGCCCATGTGCCGGGCGGAAACGCGCGGCATAGCATCCCACCGAACGGGGGCGATGTCAACACAGCTATTTTCCCGGGTCGCGCAAGCCTCTCCCCGATCGGGTAGGCCCCCCGCTCGCCCCCCATTCGCCTCGCAACTCCTCGCCTCGTCGCTCGTCCTCTTATAGTTGCCCTCCCCCGCCTCGCCCCTGATGTCCGCCGCCGACCCCACGACGCCCGATCTCGAGGCGCTCCTCGACCAGGGGCGTCTCGCGGAGCTGCGCGGCCAGACCCAATCGGCGCGTGACTTGTACGAACGGGCGCTGCACTCGCTCGTCCCGGGAACGCCGGCGTGGACCATCGCCCGCCTCCTGCTCGGCATCGGGCGTACGCACCTCGCCAATCGCAACCTCGGGGCAGCGCTCGATTGCGTCGAGGCGGTCATCGCCCTCCCCGAGGAATCGGGGATGGATGTCGCGATCGCCGAGGCGCACGAGCTGCGCGGACGCATCCGGTGGCGCGAGGGACTCCTCGGCGCCGCGGCGGAGGACTTCACCGACTCGCGCCATCGCGCCCGCCTCGCCGGCCGGCCAGCCCTCGCAGCGTTAGGCGCGACCCACCTGGCCGACCTCGCCCTCCTGCGCGGCGACAGCGCCGAAGCCATCGCCCTCGCCGAGATGGCCGTGACCGAGTACCGCTCGGGGGGCGACGAGGCGCTCGCTGGCCTCACCGCCGCGCGCCTCGCCACGCTGTACGCCGACGCCAAGCGCTGGAACGCCGCCGAGCAGGCTTTTGCCGCCGCTGCCGCGTCGGCCACCCAGCGGCGCGACGAGCACCTGCTGGCGATCCTCGAGCTGGCGCGCGCCGAGATGGCGCTCGACCGCGCCAACGTCGAACGCGCCCAGGCCTCCGCCGAGCGCGCGCTCGATCTCGCCCGTCGCCTCGACGACGTCGCCCTCATCGCGCGCGCCCTCACCCTCAACGGGGTCGTGGCCCGAGAGCTCGGGGACCACGCACGCGCCGAACGACTCCTCGAGCAGGGCGACCGTCAGGCACAGGAGCTCGACGACCTCCTGCTCATCGCCGAGACCGCCCGCGAGCGCGCCGACCTCCTCGCCCGCGACGACCGCCACGCCGAGGCGCTTGGCGCGCTCAATCGCGCGTATCGCGCCCTCGCCCAGCTCCGCGTGCGCGGCGCCGATGGTGACGCGACCCGGCGCCTCCGCCGCCTCGACGACGGCTTCATCGACGTGGTACGCCGGTGGGCGCAGCGCATCGAGTCCAAGGACCACGCCACCGCCGGACACTGCGACCGCGTCGCCGACCTCACCTGCGAGATCGCCCGGCGCATGGGGGTCGAGGCGCACGCCCTGGTCTGGTACCGCGTCGGCGCCTACCTGCACGACATCGGCAAGCTCGAGGTCCCCCCCGCGATCCTGAACAAGGCCGGGCGACTGAGCGCCGAAGAATGGGCGATCGTCAAGCGACACCCATCCGCCGGCGCCGCCATGCTGCGCGGCGTCGACTTCCCCTGGGAAGTGCGCCCGATCGTCGAATCGCACCACGAGTGCTGGGATGGCTCCGGCTACCCGCACGGCCTGGCCGGCGAGGAGATCCCGTTGGCGGCGCGCATCTTCACCGTCGCCGACGTCTACGACGCCCTCGTCTCTCGCCGCTCGTTCAAGGCGGCCCTCTCGCATCACGAAGCCCTCGACGTGATGCGTCGCGACGTGGGGCGGCAGTTCGACCCCGCCGTCTTCAAGGTCTTCGAGGAGGTCGTGCGCGATGGGATCGCGATCCCCGGGATCACCTCCGCCGCCGCGCTCCCCGCGCGCGTGGAGACGCGCGAGCCCCCGCTCCTCGACGACGCCCTCACCTCGGTCGCCGACCGCGCCTCGTGGACGCAGCGCGCCGCCCGCCTCCTGGGCGCGCGCCAGGGAAACGCGCAGCCGGTCGCGCTGCTGCTCCTCGACATCGACCACTTCTCGCGCGTCAATGCGACCTACGGGCGGCTGCAAGGCGACGACCTGCTGTGGGCGGTGGCCAAGGTGCTGCAGCGCGGACTGCGCACGGGCGACCTGATCGGGCGGCGCGGCAGCGACGAGTTTGTCATCCTCCTGCCGGCCACCACCTCCGAGGTCGCGCTGGAAATCGCCGAACGCCTGCGCGACGCCTGTGCGCGCCTGCGGTGCGCCCGGCGGGACGCCCCCGAGGAGGAGATCGCCATCTCGGTCTCCGTCGCGGTGGCCAGCGCCCCGCAGGACGGCGAGACCGTCGAGGGATTGCTCGCCGCCACCGACCGCGCCCTGTATCGCGCCAAGCGCGACGGGCGCGATCGCGTGGTGGTGGCCGACCAGGCCGACGCGCACGCCGCGCGCGCGCGCCTCGACTTCGACGCCTTCGTCGCCCGCGAGGACGAACTGCGCACCCTCGTGGGGCAGCTCGACCTGGCCAGTCGCGGCGACGCGCGCCTCGTCTCGCTCGTGGGCGAGGAAGGGATCGGGAAGACGGCCCTCGTCAGGCACCTCGAGCCCGAAATCCGCCTCCGCGCCGGGACGCTGCTCACCGCCCAGTGCCTCGACGGCGACCAGTCGGCCCCCTACGCCCCCTGGACCGACATCGTCGCGCGCCTGCACAGCATGGGGATGCTGGCACTCGAGGAGTGGCGCGCACTCCCGCAGATCATCCCCGACATTCCGCCGCCGCGCGACGGCGACGACTGGGCGCTCACTCCCTCGCTGCTCCAGGAGGAGATCGTGCGTGCGGTGCGTCGGGTCGCGCGCGACCGCCTCCTCGTCCTCGTCTTCGAGGACATGCAGTGGGCCGACGCCGCCAGCTGGGCCGTGCTCGACATCCTCATGGGGGCGGTCGACGCCGAGCGGCTCTTCATCGTCGTCACGCTGCGCCCCGACGAGGCGCGCAGCGCCGCCGACTGGCGCCGCCGCCTCACGCAGCGCGCGCGCGCCAGCCAGCTCTCGCTCCGGCGCTTCACCTTGGACGAGCTGCGCCGCTGGGCGCAGGTCGTCTTCCGCGATGCGGATCCGGGCGACGAGTTTCCCCGCATCCTGCACGAGTACACCGAGGGGATCCCGCTCAACGTCGTCCATGTCCTGCACGCCTTTGCCGAGGCGGGGGGAATCTGGTACGGCGGCACGCGCTGGGAGTGGCGCCCGCTCACCGGCGGGGCCGTCCCGCCCGGCATCGCCTTCATCCTCGAACGGCGGCTGCAACGGCTCTCGCCCGCGGCGCGGCTGATCCTCACCACCGCCGCAGTCCTCGGCGCCCCCTTCGACCTCGAGTTGCTCCTGGCGACCGCCAACGCCCCGGAGCAGCAGGTCACCGCGGCGCTCGATGAAGCGAGCAGCGCCGGCGTCATCGTGCGCGATGCGGCGCGCGAGGGACAGTTCAGCTTCACGCACGCCCTGCTCGCCGACGCCATCACCCGGAACCTCCCGGAGCGTCAGCGGCAGCGCATCCACGAGGTCGCGGCGCGCCTGCTGGAGCTGCGCGCCCCGTCGTCGGTGGACGCCATCGCCGGGCACTACCACGCCGCCGGCCTCGATACCGACGCCTATCGCTATGCCCTGATGGCGGCCGAGCGCGCCGCCGCCGGCTTCGCGCACGACGCCGCCCTCGACGCATTGCAGGTCGCGCAGCGCCACGCCCCGTCCGCCCGAAACCTCGCGGAGCTGCGCGTGCGCCTGGCGACCACCGCCTTCGACGCCGGCCGATACGCTGCCGCCGAAACCTGGTGCGACCTCGCGCTCGAGTGGATGGGCGAAGGCGACGCCCCCGATGCAGCGCTCGCCGTGCGCAACCTGCGCGAGCGCATCCGCGTGCACCGGGGCAAGCCACCGCTGCGCGCCATCCAGGAGCTGCGCACCCTCCTCGTCGACGCCCCCGGGGGCGACTCGACCATGCGCGCCGGTGTGCAGCTGGCGGCTTCGGCACTGGCCGCGTCGGTCGCCGACTGGCATCTCACCACGACGCTCGCCCGGAAGGCGATCGAGATCGCCGGCATCCGTGGTTCGCTGTCGCAGCGCGCCGAGGCCCACCGGCTCATGGCCCTCGGGCGCTATGACTCGGCCCCGGGCGAGGCCTTCGCCTTCGCGCGCGAGGCCATCGCCGACGGCACAGCCGCGGGCGACCGCGCCGTCACCGCACTCGCCCGTTTGACGTTAGGCGAACTCTACCTGCGCGCCGGCCACCTCCCGCACGCCGAGGAGTCGCTGGGCGAAGCGCTCGACGCGGCGCGAGGCGCCCATGCGGCCCCGCTCGCCGCGTGTGTCTCCCGCGCCCTCGGCGAACTGCGCGCACGACAGGGGAACTTCGGCGAATCGACGCAGTGGCTCGGCGACGCCGAACGCATCTTCACTGCGCTCGGCGACGCCCCCGAACAGATGCGCACCACCCTCGTCGCCGCGCACGCCGCTCGCGAGCAACGAGAACGCCAGCGTGCCCACGCCCTGTACGACACCGCCGCGGGGTCGGCGCGCACCCTCGATATCGCCTGGGCCGAGATGACCGCGCTGGCCGGTGCGGCGCTCACCAACGGCGGCCCCACATCGCCGTCGGCGCAGGCGCGCTGGCAGCGTGCCAACGAGTTGATCGCCGCTGCCACCCCCGACTGGTGGTTCCCCGGTCGTGAGCTCGTCGACGCCGTCGCGCTGCAGACGGCACTTGGTGCAGGACACAGCGGCGCCGCCTTCGATCACTTCGCCCGCGCGCTGCGACGCTTCGAGGCCGTCGACCCCTATGCGGGGGCCTGGCTGGTCGCGGAATGCGCCAACGGCCTGGAGCAGGCGGGGCTGCCCGCGATCGCCGTCACGCGGCGCCTCGCCAGCGAGCGAGCGCAGGCATTGGCCTTCGGTCCACTTCTCGATCGTCTCGCCGACACGATCACGTAGGAACTCGCGCGCACCACTTCACCGGTGGTGCTTTGTCTGCGCAGGTCACGTCGCTGCACGACTGACAGGTCGTCGCGCGAATCTCTCTGGCGCCAATGCTCCGGATATCGGAGTTTAGGGGACCCACCACCCACGCGCCGAGGGATTCACTCATGCGACGTCGTTTGCATTGCGCGACGCTGACGTTCTGCTGTTCGCTGTCGCTCGCTGCCGGACCGCTGACGGCCCAAGCCACGAAGGCCGCACCCACGCCCACGCAGCGGCGCGAGGCGGTGCAGCGCGCCGGCGGCATTCCGGGGACCGAACTCCTCATCGTTGCTTCCGACAAGGGCTTTGAGGCTCCCGCGCAGGTCGATGCCGGGCTCGTCAACATCCGGCTCTTCAATCGATCGGCGTCGCAACAGCACTTCAGCATCCTCAAGGTCGACCGCCTCGACCGCCTCGCCCAGATCTCGGACTATCTGCGCGGCGGCGACTGGAACGTGCCGTGGATCAATCGCATGGGGGGGCCGGAGTCGACGCCGGCCGGCGGCGTGTCCTCGGTGTCGATGGTGCTCGAGCCCGGTCGCTACGTCATCGCCCAACTCCCGATCAACCCGGCCCCCGGCGGCCCGCTCATCCTGGGCGAGGTCGAGGAGCTGTCGGTGACCCGACGCCCCGGGGCGACCGTGACGGCTGCCCTCCCGGCCACCGAGAGCGTGCTAAAGATGTACGAGTGGAACTACCAGCTCGAGGGGCCGCTCAATGCCGGGCGGCGCACGATTCGTGTCGACAACACCGGGCAGTTCGAGCATCAGGTGTGGATCGTTCGCATCCTCCCCGGAAAAGCGCTGGCCGACGCGGTGAAGTGGGCGGAGAAGCCGTCGGGTCCCCCGCCGTTCGAAGGGGTGGGCGGGACTACCAATCTCGCGCGCGGGCGGTCGGTCAACGTCACGGTCGACCTGCTCCCCGGCGACTACGCGCTGCTGTGCGTGACCTTGAATCCGCTCTCCAAGCAGCTGCACTCGCAGCACGGGATGATCAAGGCCTTCCGGGTCACCCAGTAGCCGCTGACGTCTTAGCAGACTCTTGACGGCTCGTCACTGAGCCGTAGCATGGGTCACACGCCGCGAACGCTTTGTCACGCGTTCGCGGCGCTTTCGTGTCGTCCCCCCCGTCGGCGGCGCGAACGCGGGTGTCCCTCCCTGTCCACCCTTAGCAGCTGGAGGAGCTTCATGCATCGTTTCAGGTTGGATCGGCGGCTTCGAGCATACGGTCTTGCGCTGACGTTGGCCCTACTCGGGACAGCGACGACGCGCGCCGAGGCGCAACAGCCCCAGGTCACCGGGCGGGTGACCGCATCGGACGTGAACGAGCCGCTGTCCGACGTCCGGGTGATCGTGCTCGGAACCTCGGTCTTCACCGTCACCAACGCCCAGGGGAACTTCACCCTGCGCGGGCTGCCGGCCGGGAGCTATGAGGTGCGCGTCCTGCGGGTGGGCTACCAGGAGCAGAAGAAGTCGGTCGCGGTGACGGCGAGTGGTCCCGCGGTCGCACTCAACTTCGCGATGGTGCGCACCGTGGTGCAGCTGCAAGCGGTGGTCACCACCGCTACGGGTGAACAGCGCCGCGTGGAGCTCGGGAACTCGGTCGCCACGATCGACGCCGCCAAGACGGTGGAGAGCGGGAGCGTGAAGAACATGGGCGACCTGCTGGTGGCCAAGGCCGCCGGCGTGCAGATCCTCCCGTCCAACATGACCGCCGGCGGGAGCCGCGTACGTATTCGCGGCACCTCGTCGCTCTCGCTCAGCAACGACCCGATCTACGTGATCGACGGCGTGCGCATGACGAGCACCGGCGGCACGGGGATCGGCGTGGGCGGGACGGCGCCGAGCCGCGTGAACGACATCAACCCCGAGGAAATCGAGAACATCGAGGTCGTGAAGGGACCGTCAGCCGCAACACTGTACGGCACCGATGCGGCCAACGGGGTGGTGGTCATCACCACCAAGCGCGGGCGTGCCGGCGCGGCCCGCTGGAGCGTGTACGGTGAGCAGGGAGTCATCCAGGACAAGAACGACTACCCCACCACCTACGCCATTCTCGGACACCTCCCGGCGACGCCCACGGTCGCGCGGCGGTGCTGGTTGTACGAGACCGCCCTCGGCACGTGCATCGAGGACAGCACGTCGGCCCTCAACCTGTTCAAGGACAAGGACCTCACCCCCATCAAGGATGGCTGGCGATGGCAGGGGGGTGCGCAGGTGTCAGGCGGCACCGACGCGGTGCGCTACTTCGTCAGCGGTGAATACGAGAGCGAGGCCGGGCCGCTCAGCATCCCCGACTACGATCGCCGCCGCTTCGACTCGCTGCAGGTGCGCATCTACGACTACATGAACCGCCCCAACGTGGCGATCAAGGGGTCGTACCGCGCCAACATCAACATCACCCCCAATCCCAAGCTCGACCTCGGGGTGACGTCCAACTTCATCAAGCTCGACCAGCGCCTGCCGCAGGTCGACAACAATGTCAACTCGTTCTGGTACAACGGCACGGTCGGCTACGGCTACAAGAACGCCGGCCCCAACTACACGTCCCGCGGCTCGTTAGGCCAGCCGCTGCAGGGGTGGAACCTCTTCACCCCCGGCGACATCTTCCAGTACAGCACGCAGCAGGAAGTGCAGCGCGCCATCAACTCGGCCACTGCCAACTGGCGCCCGTTCTCGTGGCTGCAGAACCGCGCCGACGTGGGGCTCGATCTTTCCGACCGCGTCGACTTCCAGCTCTGCCGCTTTGGGGAGTGCTCGGACTTCGGCACGAACCGACTCGGCCGCGCCACCGACGTGCGGGCCAACATCCGCAACATCACCATCAACCTTGGTTCCACCGCCACGTGGCAGTTCAAGCCATGGTTGAACTTCAAGACGACCGGCGGTGCCCAGTACGTCAACTTCGCCTTCGAGACGGCGACGGCGCAGGGCTCCACGCTCCCGCCGGGAGCCGAGACGCCTGCCGCCGGGACGATTCCGGCCGTGGGGTCGGGGACAACGCTCACCAAGACGCTGGGCGTCTTCGTCGAGGAGCAAGCGTCGATCAACGACCGCCTCTTCCTCACCGCTGCGGTGCGCACCGACCAGAACTCCGCATTCGGCACCGAATTCCAGCGCGTGTACTATCCCAAGGGATCGCTGTCGTGGATCATCTCCGACGAGAGCTTCTTCCCCAAGCTGTCCTGGTTGTCGTCGTTGCGCCTGCGCTCGGCGTACGGCGCGTCGGGAGTGCAGCCGGGCCCCAACGATGCGTTGCGTACGTTCGCGGTCGTGACGACCAACATCGCGGGGTCCGAAGTGGCGGGCCTCCGCTCGAACCTGCTCGGCAACGCCGCGCTCAAGCCCGAACGGACGGCCGAACTCGAGTTCGGCACCGACGCGCGCTTCTTCAACGATCGCGTGAGCCTCGAGCTCACGTACTACGACAAGAAGTCGAAGGATGCCCTCATCGCGCAGACCATCGCCCCCTCGGCGGGGTCGGCGGCCACCACCGTCCTGGCCAACCTCGGCGAGGTGCGCAACTGGGGCTATGAAGCCCTGCTGAACGCGCAGGTCCTGTCGGGGCGCAACCTGGCGTGGGACGTGACGCTCTCGGCGTCGCGCAACAGCAACGAGCTGCTCACGTTAGGCACCGACGCGGCGGGTAAGCCCATCCCGCCCATCATCGGCACCTCGACGCAGCAGCGCCCCGGCTTCCCGCTCAACGGCTACTGGCAGCGTGGCTTCAGCTACAACGACGCCAACAAGGACGGCATCATCGTGCCGGCCGAGGTGACGATCGCCGATTCGATCACCTTCCAGGGCTACTCGCAGCCGCGCCTCGAACTCACGTTCGTCAACGGCTTCGACCTGTTCAACCGGCGCCTCCGCATCTCGTCGCTCATCGACCACAAGAGCGGCTACAAGGTGCTCAACTCCGAACAGCAGTTCCTCTGCCAGCAGTCGCTGTCGTGCAAGGCGACGTCGAGCCACGACGCCACGCCGTACGAACAGGCCCGCGCCATCGCGCAGCGTTTCAAGACGCCGCAGACCACCGCCGGCTACATGGAAGACGTGACGTTCACGCGCATCCGCGAACTCTCCGCCACCTACAACGTGGAGAGCGCCTGGGCGCAGCGCCTGCTCAAGGCGCAGAGCGTGGGGCTGGTCTTCGCCGTGCGCAACCTCGCGGTCTTCACCGACTGGACCGGCGTCGACCCGGAACAGAACTACGGCGAGGCCAACCTGCAGCAGACGCTGCTCACCGCCGGGCCGCCGCGCTACTTCACGTTCCGCGTCAACCTGCGCTACTAACCTCCAAAGGCCGAGACCTTCTCAATGACTACGCACACTCTGCGTCCTCGTGGGATCGTGACCGTTGGAGTCATGATCCTTGGCAGCACCCTCGGGTGCAGCAACTTCCAGGACCGCCTCCTGGCGGCCCCGGACCCCGACGTCATCAACCCGGCCACGGTCAACTCGCCGGCCGCCGCCGAAGCCATGCGCGTCGGCGCCCTCTCGCGTGTCCGCAACATCACCGCCGGCGGCGAAGGCGCCTGGATGCTCGGCGGGCTGCTCGTCGACGAATGGAAGTCGGGCGACACCTTCCTGCAGCGCAACGAGACCGACCAGCGCATCATCCAGGACAACAACGCCAACGTCCAGACGATGATGCGCGAGATCTATCGCGTGCGCACCACCGCACGCGAAGCGCTCGCCACCCTCAAGCAGTACGTCCCCGGCACACCGGCGTACCAGGGACAGATGTACTGGGCCATGGCGCTGTCCGAGATCACGCTCGCCGAGGCATTCTGCAACGGCACGCCGTTAGGCGACGCCTCGAGCGGAGCGCCCACCTACGGGCCGCCGCTCACCAACCAGCAGGTCTTCCAGCTGGCCCTCGCGCACGCCGACAGCGCCGTCACCCTCGCCAATGGCACCGACGCCACGTCGACGGCCATTCGCAACGCCGCGGCGGTGACCAAGGCACGCGCACAGCTCAACCTGGGGCAGTTCACCAGCGTCGCGGCGACCGTGGCCAACGTCCCGACCAACTTCCAGAATCTGGCCACCTTCGCGCTCACCTCGGGCGACAACCAAATCTGGAGCCTCAACACCAACCAGAAGCGCTGGGTGGTCGGCGACTCGTTTGACGTGGGCGGACGTATCGCCAACGCCATTCCGTTCGCATCGGCGGGCGATCCACGTATCAAGGTCACCGGCAACTCCACGGCGTCGTCTCCGGCCGGCAAGTCGTTCGACGGATCGACCAGCTTCGTGGCCCAGACGAACTTCGGCCGCGTCGAATCGACCCCGATCGTGTCGGGGCTCGATGCCCGGTTGTATGAAGCCGAGGCCCGCCTGCAGGCCAACGACTTCACCGGGATGATGACCATCCTGAACGGGCTGCGCGCCTCGCCGCCCAACCTCGGGACCTTCACCCCAGCGGCGATGGCGGCCCTCCCGGCGCCGGCCGACCGCAATGCCGCGATCGACACGTACTTCCGCGAAAAGGCGTTCTGGGTCTTCGGGCGCGGCCAGCGCCAGGGCGACCTCCGCCGACTGGTGCGGCAGTACGGGCGCACGCAGGCCAACGTCTTCCCCTCGGGGCAGTTCTTCAAGGGTGGCCAGTACGGCGCTGACGTCAACTTCCCGGTCACCGTCGACGAGCAGAACAACCCGGCCTTCACGGGGTGCATCGATCGCAACCCGTAGGCACGCACGGTTTCTCCACGCCTGTCCCGAACGCCCCGGCGCTGTTGGCCGGGGCGTTCGTCGTCCTTCCCCCGACCACGCGGTCACGGCGAACCAGCATCTTCCCCAACGCGTGCGTTCCAGTAGAGTTGTTCGCCGCGTGTCGCACGATGCCATTCCGTCCAACCCGAGCTTTCTCCCGTCTCCCGTCTCCCGTCTCCAGCACATGTCCTTGTTTCGTCGCTCCCTGACCCTCACGCTCCTCGCGACCGCCAGCAGCATCGGTGTCGCGCAGGCGCCGTTCGAGGTCGATTCGGCCACGCTCGCCGCCTTCCGCTGGCGACTCGTCGGCCCAGCCAACACGATGGGGCGCGTCTCCGACGTCGCCGGCATTCCGTCGCCATCCAAGACGCTCTTCGTCGCCACTGCCGCCGGCGGCATCTGGAAGTCGACCAACAACGGCACCACCTGGCGCCCCGTCTTCGACAACCAGCGCGTCATCTCGATGGGGATGCTCGCCATCGCCCCCAGCGACACCATGCAGGTCTGGGCCGGCTCGGGCGAACCCAATTCGCGCAACTCGGTCTCCCCGGGCGGCGGCATCTACAAGTCGACCGACGGCGGGATCACCTGGAAGCTCATGGGGCTGGAGAAGACCCAGACCATCGGGCGCATTCAGGTGCACCCCACCAACCCCAACATCGTCTACGTCGCCGCGTTAGGCGCCATCTGGAACGCCAACAAGGAGCGTGGCCTCTACAAGACCACCGATGGCGGCACCACGTGGGAGCTGATCAAGTTCATCTCCGACAAGGCCGGCGTCGTCGACGTGCAGCTCGACCCCAGCAACCCCGACGTCGTCTGGGCGGCGAGCTACGAGCGCGTCCGTGGCCCGTACTTCCTCAAGTCCGGCGGCCCGGGTTCGGCACTCTGGAAGTCGACCGACGCCGGCAAGACGTGGACCGAGGTGAAGGGGGGCGGATTCCCCGAATCGATGAAGGGGCGCATCTCCATCGCCATCGCCCAGTCCAACCCAAAGGTGATGTACACGATGGTGGAGGCCGACACCGCGCCTAACGCCAAGCCCGACAAGACGAAGAAGCCGCAGGAGAAGCCGAGCGGCCTGTATCGTTCCGCCGACGGCGGCGTGACCTGGGAGCGCACCAACAACGAAAACGTGCGCCCCTTCTACTACTCGCAGGTCCGCGTCCACCCGAAGAACCCCGACCGCGTCTACTGGTCGTCCACCCCGGTCAAGGTCTCGGACGACGGCGGCAAGACCACGAAGAATGCCACGGTCGGCGTGCACGTCGACCACCACGCGATGTGGATCGATCCGAACGACCCGGATCGCATGATCGTCGGCAACGACGGTGGCATCGCGATC
>Ga0075163_10000768_pt1 | contig 42721 bp, 32 predicted proteins | sample JI1023141ADNA_FD_71478 | JGI IMG/M metagenome (GOLD analysis project Ga0075163, IMG submission 71478) | Wastewater effluent complex algal communities from Wisconsin, to seasonally profile nutrient transformation and Carbon sequestration -... | ecosystem: Engineered > WWTP > Effluent > Algae...
CGGAATTAAATGAAAACGCCGGATTTGTGTTCCTGGCTAGGCGCGAACCGCAGCGATAGCCTTCGCTATCGCGAGGATGAGCAACAACGCCAGGGACGCAAAGACAAGTTTTCATATTCCGATAATTGCGAGGCAGATCACTAAAAGCCCCGGCCCTCCTTGTGCAGTTCACGGCGCAGGCCGTCGCCGATGTCGTCGGCGGCCAGTCGGCGGTCGCCGCGTACCAGGCTGCGCAGTGCGGCGTAGCGGATGACGTTCATGATCGTGCCGCCGGAAACCTCGTGGCGCTCGGCCAGCGCGGCGAAGTCGAGATCGCCGTCGGGCGCCAGCGGGCGCGGCACGGCTTCGGTCCACAGCCGGTGGCGCTCGGCCGCTTTCGGCATCGGGAAGGCGATCACCGACTGGAAGCGGCGCAGGAAGGCCTCGTCGATATTGGCACGCAGATTGGACGACAGGATGACCACGCCGGGAAAGTCCTCGATGCGCTGCAGCAGGTAGCTGACCTCCTGGTTGGCGTAGCGGTCGTGGGCGCTGTCCACGCGGGTGCGCTGGCCGAACAGGGCGTCGGCCTCGTCGAAGAATAGTATCCAGCCGCGCCGCTCGGCGATGTCAAAGACCCGGGCCAGGTTCTTCTCGGTTTCGCCGATGTATTTGGAAACGACCATCGACAGGTCAATACGATAGACCTCGCGCTGGCAGAGCTTGCCGAGCAGGCAGGCCGACAGCGTCTTGCCGGTACCGGGCGGGCCGTGGAACAGGCAGGTGTAGCCCGGGCGCAGGCGGCTGAGCATGCCCCAGACGTGAAGCAGCGTGTCGCCGTGGATCAGCCAGTCGCGCACTTCTTCCAGCTGGGCCAGGGTAGTCGCCGGCAGCACCAGGTCGCTCCACTCGAGGCCGGTGGTCACGCGCTGGGCGGGCAGCGCTTCGCCATCCACCCCGGCATCGGCGCCGAACAGCGCGACCACCGGCGCCGCCGGGCGCAAGGGCGCGCCGAGCAGCGTGTCGCCGCTGCCCGGCGGCAGCGGCTGCAGGACCTCGCCGCTGGCCAGCCCGTCGCCGGCCAGCAGGCGGATGGCCTTCAGGCGTTCGGTCAGATTGTCGCCGGCGAGCAGGAAGCAGGCCGTCTCGGCGGTCGGCACGAAGGCATTGCCGCCCTGTACCCCGCCAAATTCGCTGAAGCCACGCTGGGTCGCCTCGTTGCGCGCCCACAGCACGTCGAGCAGTTGCGGGCGCAGCACCGGCGCCAGGGCCAGCGCCAGAACCAGCCGCTGGGCGGCGCTCAGGGCGTGGCCGGCGACAAACTCGGCGTAAGGCGAGGTGCCGTTGATCAGCGAGGGCGGCGGCAGGTCGCCGGGCAGCGCGGGATTGGCCGGGGGATTGCCGAAATAGCTGTCGAGCCGGCGTTGCAGCGCCGCCGCCAGCCAGTCCAGCTCGGCGTCGAGGTCGTGCGCGGTGGCGATCAGGCGGTGGTCCATTCGGTGTGCAGGCAGCCGCGCATCCAGCCCAGGCGGATCAGCGAAATCCCCCAGGGCAGACGGTCGAGCAGCAGGTCGTAGGTTTCGGATTGCGGGCGCAGCAGCCAGCCATCAGGCGCCGGATAGAGCAGGCCGGCGCGCTGCAGGAAGGAAATGCGCAGCCCGGCGATGCTGGTCTGGCCGAGCGCCGGCCAGTGCGCAATGGCAGCGGCGAGCAGGGCCTCGCCCTCGTCGCACATCGCCGCATCGAGCAGCCCGGCGGCGACCGGCAAGGGGTCGTCCGGCGAAAGGCCGAGCAGGACCTTGATCAGCGGCAGCTCGAATTCGTAGGGCTCGTCGCGACCGGTCGCCAGCCAGTGCAGCAGCGCCGCAGCCGGGGGCAGCACGGCGGGTGGCAAGGGCTGGCCGCGGGGATGATCTTCGGCGATCCAGCCCAGCCCGGAGAACAGGCGCGGCAGGTAGGGATGGAGCAGGACCAGACCACAGGCGTCCACCGGCAGGCCGGGCGCCGGCTGATCGTCGGATATTGATTTTGGCCTTTTTTCGGGGGCGACCGTAGCATTTGCCGGGGAATCGGCGAGTTCGGCCGCCCCCCGGGCGCCTTGCGTGAAGAGCTGGCCGACCACCTCGATCCGGCTCCATTCAAGTGCCTCGGCCTCGCCTGCCGGTCCGAGCACGGTGCGGGCTGCGGCCAGCGCCGCCGGCCATTGCGCTGCCGCCGCCGGGACGGCCTCGCCCACGGCCAGCCAGAGCAGCGCCAATGCCAGCAGCCGCAGACGATGATCGGCCGAACGGCTGGCGTGCAGGCGGCCGAGCGTCGCCAGCGCTTCGGCGATTGTCGTGCCTTGCCCGGCAGCCTGTCGCCGGGCGAACTGCGCCCACAGGGCGCGCTGCGGCTCGTCGAGCAGTTGCAGGAAACGGAAGAAGACCTCGGCAAAACCATGGCCGTCGGCGACCGGCACGGCCAGCAAACGGCCCCAGCCGGCTTCCGGCGACGCGGTCCAGCGCGCCGCTTCGCCGGCCAGCAGTGCCAGGGTTTCAGTCGACTCGCGGCCGGCATCGAACCACGCCAGCCGGCCGCCGGCCAGGTAGGCGACCAGCCGTTCGCCGGGCGGGAGCTCGCGCGGCGCCTCGGCCGCCGGCCCGGCGCCGCCGCCTTGCAAGGCTTCGCCGAGCGCCTGCCTGACCGCGTCGCGCAGGCGCTCGGGCAGCGCGCGGTCAAGGCCCTCGGCGCTGGAAAAGTCGAGCCGGACTTCGAGGCGGGGAATGTACACCTCGCGTTCGCCGACATCGACGGCATCAAAGGCTTCCGCCAGCGCCGGCAGCAGCGTGCTGTCCTGCGTCCGGCGCAGCAGTGAACGCATGGCGAAGGCCGTCGCCGCGTCCGGGGCGGCGACCTGCCAGCGCTGACGACGGATACGATGGATCGTCATGACCGGCCCGCCACCGCCGGGCGGCGGTGGATCTGGTGCGGGCAACTGAACCGGAGCATCGCGCCGGCTCCGCCTACTTGAAGCGGAAGGCGTTGGACATCAACTGGTCGCCGACCAGCGCAGAGCCACCGCCCGAAATTTTGGCCGCTTCGACCGTGGCCGCGACCTTTTCCTGCAGCTTGCCGCTGACCTTGGTATCGCTGATCTGCGCCGCCGCACCGCCAAGCGTGGCGTAGACCGCCGTCTTGTCGGCTTCGAAACGCACGCTCTCGCCGGCATCGACAGCAAAGTACCGGGTTGCCTCGCCAACCGTGTCGGCCAGCTGCGCTTCCATCGCCTTGGCCTGCTGGCCAGCCTTTTCACGCACGGCAGCCGGCAGGGTTTCGTCGGCCTGGGCCTCCTTCAGGTCCTGCATTTGCTGCTGCTCGTACTTGACCTTGCCCAGAACCGCCCGCATGTATTTGTCGTTGGTCGCCTCCCTGGCGCCAGTGGCGATATCGGCGCCGGTCACGGCGCTCATCGCCTTGGTGTTCTTCAGCACATCGCCGAGGCCGCCCAGCGATTCCTGGAAAAATTTCTGGTAATCCTTCTGCAGGTTGATTTCGGGCAGCACCTTGTCGAACTTGAAGTCCTCGAGGCGCAGATCGAACGGCCGGATGACCTTGATCGGCAGCAGATCCTTGGGAATCCGGACGTGGATGTCGGGCAGGGTCAGCGCTGGTTCCTCGTGCTCGCTCTCGTCGACATCGTCGATCCAGTAGGGCAGCGTCAGGTCGCCGATGACGACGCCGGCGTCGTTGTAGGCCAGCACGAAAGTGCCGCCCGGCACGCAGCCGCCGGCATGTTCCAGCCCGGGATGCTCGTCGACCAGGGTGCCGAAGAGCAGCCGGTCCTTCTTGTCGTCGTCGCGCTTGTCGAGGATGTCGCCCAGCCACTTGACCCACAGATGCGACTTGGAAACGCTCAGGCTGTCGACCGGCGACACGAGATCGCTGCGCAGCACCTCGCCGAGGCTGGACTTGGCCTTGGTCGCCGTCAGCACCACCTGGTCGAGCTGGACGTCCCAATTCTTGGGCTGGGTGCCGTAGGCCTTGTAGCTGCGCACGGCCAGCGGCCCCGGCTTGCTGTCGCTGCCGAGCAGGTCGCCGTGCAGCGTGGTCAGCGCCTTCTGCGCCGCCTCGACCGTCTTGACCGGATCGACGTTGAGATTGAGCGCCTTGTCACGCTTGATGATCGGCGCCGCCGCGGTCACGTCGTCCACCATCAACTGGCTGAAAGCGACGTTGTCCTTGAGCTGGCTGGCGAGGTCCTGGCGCAGCAGGTAATGCAGGCTGTGCAGGCTGGTTTTCTTGAACTTCGGACCGCGCAGCACGAATTTCCGCTCGTTGTGCAGGACGACGCTCATCACGGCAATCGGCAGGTTGCGCTGGCGGACCAGCGTTTCGATGGCCGCCTCGGCGTCTTCCACCTTCATGCCAAGATGGCCTTCGATGCGGTAGAAATCGTGGCTACCCTGATCCCGTTCGAAAGGATCGTCGCCGTTGCCGCCAGGCGCCGGTGTCCAGTGGTAGCCGAAATTGTCGGTCGCCTCGTTGCGGCGCCGGCGCTGTTCGTTCCACTGCAGGCGGATGGCGTTGTCGCGTCCGGGCGCGTAGTAGCAGGGCACGGCGCGCAACTCCAGCGGCGCCGTCTCGCGGCGGCTGGGAACGATCCGCGGCTGCGGCGTCGCCGGGATGGCGAAATGCTCGATCATTGCCGCGATCTTGCCGAGCAGGAAGGCCAGGCGTTCGCGGACTGCATTGCCGCCGACCAGCCAGGGCGACGGATAGTGGCCGGTGCGCAGTTGCGCCGGGTCGGCCATGGCGCCTAGCAGCAGGTGCTTGGGAAAGGCGTCGGCCGATGGGCAGAGGACGCCGGTATCGGCGAACAGCGTCTCGCGCAGATCGTCCCAGGTGGCGGCGAGATCCTTCAGGAAGGCGTGGTAATACTGGACGCCGACCTTGGCCGCGCTGGTTTTCTTGTCGATGTCGCCGAGCGCCGCCAGCCAGTTGGCCGGGCTCGGCAGGTCGTCCGGCCAGTTTTTGCCGACGGTTTTCTGCAGGGCCTCGATGGCGGCCGCCAGCTGGCCGAAAGTCGACTTGCAGGCGGCGAGATAGCGGTCGACGAAGATTTCGGCCGAGGTCACCGACGGCGTGCCCTTCTTGGTGTTGCCCAGCTTGGCCCGTGCCGCGACGACGCGCGGCAGGCGGGCGGCGATGCGCTCGCCGGTCAGCAGATCGCCGCCGAGCTTTTCGGCGATGTCGCGCTCGACGAGCAGCATGCGCTGGGTGTTGCGTGCCGTGCGGCCATGGTTGTCGCAGTCGCCGCCGGTACACAGGTCGGGATCGTTCTCGTAGCTTTCCATGAACGCGAGCAGGACCAGATCCTTCAGGCGGTCGCCGAGTTCAGCCAGCGGCTTGCCTTCGCGCTTGTCGTTGGCATCGGCCGGCAGCAGTTCGAGCAGCGGCACCATCTTGCCGTCGACATAGAACGGCTCGTAGGCCGGGGCGCTTTCGTCGTAGGCCAGGAAACTGGTGAACACGCGGTCGGCGCGCAGGCCGAGCAGGTCGCCGTCGGTGGTCACCCCGACGCCGGCGCCGACGCTGATCTGTTCCTTGCCGAGGCTCGGTTTCAGGCCGCCGACGATGCCGACGCCGAGCAGTTGCGTGCGGCTCAGGCGCTGCTGGTCGTCGAGGTATTCGGCGACGCTGTTGAGCTGATCGTGGGTCAGCACCTGATCGCGTTCGAAGACGGCGTAGTCGGTGGTGACGACGTCGAGGCGGCGGATGATTTTGAGGGGATCGGCCATGGTCGGACTCCCGGTTTATGAATCGAGGGGCTCGCCGGCGCTGCCCAGGGCAGTGCGGCCGAGCATGAAGGGCGGCGGTTCGAGCTGGCCGCAAGGATGCAGGCCGCTGCTCGGATAGACGTTCTTGGCCCGGGTCAGGGCGCGGTTGAGGGCGGCGATCTTGTCGGCCCGGCCGGCGGTGGCGGCGCCGGAACGGATGGCCAGCCAGTCGCGGTAGGCCTTTTCGATGGCCGCCATGTCGTCGCTGTTGACCCAGCAGATGCGCGGCAGGATGTGGGCCGGCATTTCCTGGCGCAGGGTTTCCTCGACGAAGCGGCGGAAATCCATGTCGCGGAAGCGCCCGGTAAAGGCCGGCAGGACCACGGTGACGCGATAGGTGTAGGGATCGGCGTCGGCGCAGTCGGTGCAGGCCGTATCGACGCAGATGTCCATCAACGGGTCGCCGGACTCCTCGGGCAGGAGCAGGATGTGCTCGACGACGTAGAGGCCTTCGCCGCTGTAGTAGGTCTGCAGGTGGGCGATCAGCGCCGAAATCGCGCTCTCCATCGCCTCGACCGTGGCGAAGTACTCGATGCGCCGGGCGATGATGTCGCCGCCGGCATCGACGATGTTGAAGTAGGGCCGGCCGTCGCTGGCCGTCCGCCGCTGGTAGGCCTCGGGGCGCTGGGCGTGGGCGACGGCGGTTTCCATGGCGTCGCGCGCCGCGGACTCGGAGAGGTAGTTGGTGGTGCCCGAGAGCAGTATCTTGCCGTCGACCGGATGGCGGACGCGGAAGCGGAATTCGTCGTCCGGCGTCTTGTCGATCTCGGCGTAGGTGTCGTAAGCCACTTCGGAGAGGTTGCGCCGCGTCGGGTTGGCCATGTCGAGCAGGCGGGCGATGCGCCGCTCGAAGCCGGAGACGTTGGCGCTGTTCCAGAGGTCGGCCGCATCGCGCAGGGTCGCGTCGTAGGCAATGCTACGGTCGGCCCCGATTTCGGGCAAATTCTGCAAAAAGTGGCCTTTGGCCGCAGCGGCCTGGACCGGCCCCATGCCGAAGCGGGCCTGCATGATCGCCACGTATTCCTGGAAATCCTCGGCGTAGCGCGCCAGCAGATGATCGAGGAAGCGGTTGCGGCGGACGATACCGGCGCCGCCCGGCTCGACGACCTGGGCGGCGAGTGCCGCGGCGTCGAAGCCTTCGGCGTAAACCTTCGGCCAGTCCGGGAAAGTCGTGACCAGCTGGCTGAAATAGCTCTGCCCGAGGTCCGGGCGCATCGAGAACAGCTCGCCGACGTGCGCCAGCTGGGCCAGGTAGTTGGCCATCACCTGATCGAAAAAGACCAGCCAGGCCTTGAACTGCAGCGCCTGCGCCGCCCGCTGCGGCGTTGCGCCCGGTGACAGGCCCATCTCGGACAGGCCGTAGATGACCGGGAATTCGTGCTGGAAGGAACGGTAGGCGCCCGGGGCGCGGTAGCGGCCGAGCGGGATCGGCTGGTCGTCGGCAATCGGCGTTTCGAGCTTCTGGCGTTCGGCCGAGCGCAGCTCGTCGAGCAAGGTGGCGACCCGCTCGGCCCTGGGCGGAATCGGCAGGTTGCGTTTGTAGAAAACCAGCCGGCCGCACTGGTCGCAGAGCCGCGGCTGGCGGCCCGGCGGCACCGGCAGGCGCCACTTGTCGGCTGGCTCGATGGCCTTCAGCTTGCCGTCGACCATTGCCATCGGGTTCATCACGATGTCGCGGATGGCGACCACGCCGGGCAGGTCCATGATCACGCTGATCACGTCGGACAGGCGGATTTCGCTGCGCAGGCCGGCGTCGGCGAGTTCGTCGTCGTCGATGAAACCGTTGGTCAGCAGCGGGCCTTCGAAGATTTCCGGCAGCGTCCGCCGGCTGCCGTCGCGGCGGGGCTTTTCCAGCATTTCGGCCAGCCGGTAGTTGGCGACTGGCGGCGCCAGGAAGCGGTCGACGGCGAAGGCGATGCTCGCCGCCACCGCGTCGGCGTCGGCTTCCGGGGCGATGTCGATTTCGGCGCACAGGCTGTAAGCCTGCGACCCGACCGCCGACACGCCGACGAAATCGTCGCCCAGCCCGCGATTGGCGTGCAGCGTGGCGAGCACGTTGCGATCCGTCGCGGCGCGCTGTTCGGCCGTCGTCACCTGATCCATGTAATCGACCAGGACGGTGTAGCGGCCACGTACGGTGACCTCGATTTCGCCCCGCTCGCCGGTCGGCGCGACGGCCAGCGTGCCTTCGCCCGGATTGGCGTAGAGCGTGCGCGGCGCCGGCTGCAGCCAGGCATTCTTGACGTCGGGCAGGTCGATCAGCAGCTTGCGGTAGTCGGTTTCGCTGACCGCCCGGCCGGGCAGGATGCGCCGGGCACTGAAGAATTGCCCGGCCATCGCCGCCGCATTGTCTTCCGGCGCCGCCAGCAGGTCTTCGAGCGGATAGCGGGCGCGGTAGGTGAGGTCGGTCAGCGCGTAGGCGAGCAGTTCCAGCGTCGTGATGCCGGGGTCGTGGATGTTGTGGTCGGTCCATTGACGGCGCGACAGGCGGCGCACGTGGTCCAGCCCGAGGGCGAACAGGGCCCGCTGGTCGAGCGCCGGATCGGTTTCGGGGACGGACGGGATGGTCGGAAGGAGCAGCATGGTCGGTTCTCGCTCAGGGCGCTTCGGCGATCAGGTGGCGGTCGGCCGAGACCAGGATGGCGTCGGGCCGGTCGACGGTGATCTCGGCGACATCGTTGAGCAGCAGGTCGCCGGGGCCGGCCAGGCCACAGCGGAAATCGGTGACGTAATCCACGTAGGGCAGTTCCTCGACAAAATCGAGCAGCGCCGAGCGGTACAGGCGGCCGCCGAATTGCAGCGGCGCATCGCTGAAGGCCCACGGCGACAGGGCACGGAGCAGCGCCTCATGCAGTTGCTGGCGGCTGTAGTCGAAGGGCAGCCCCGGCCGGAAGCGGACCTTGAAGTCGAGACGAATAGGCACGTAATGCGCATTGCGGACGCGGACGACGACCTGCGGCCCGGACTGACGGCGAGCCAGTTCGGCCATCTGCGTCAGGGTGTCGAGATCGACGCGCGGCTGCAGCGGATCGACGGCGTTCTGGTTGCGCAGGTCGGGAATGGCGACGACCAGCACGTTGCCGGGGGCCATCCACGACGTGTCGCTGGCGTGCGGAATGCACTTGACCCGATGGACGGCCGGGAAGGCTTCGAGCAGCAGGCGTTCGTAGTCCCAGGCGGTGACGCAGCGCTGGCGGTGGCGCAGGCGTTCGGCGGCGCGGCGGTTGCGCATCGCCTCGCTTTCGGCCGCCCGGCCGCCGAAGGTGGCGTAGGGCTGGGCGACCTGCTTGAGCCCGGCCGGCGGGGCGAGCAGCTTGGCGATGCTGCCGGCCGGCAGCGTTTCGACCGGCGGCGCGGCGCCGTCGGGCCAGCGACGCACGACCTCGAAAGCATTGGGGCGCACGGCAAGCAGGCGGCAGGCAGCGGCCGGATGCTCGGGGACAGAAGCCTTGAGCCAGACCTGGCCGGGCGGCAGCCAGGTGTTATCGGCCGTCGTCGTCCGGCCGAGGACGACGCCGACGATGCCGCTGGCGCGCAGCGAGCGGGTCGTATCGAGGGCCATTTCGTCGGCCGCGACCGGCCGCCAGTAATTGTCGCTGAGCACCGACCAGCGCACGGTCTGGGCCGGCAGTTCGGGATCGGCGCTGCCTTCGGCGACCTGCAGCAGCAGGTGGATGCTGTCGCCGGCCCCGACGCCGGCCAGGCCGACGATGAATTCGCCAGCCTCCGGGAAAGCCGGCAGCAGGCTGAGCGACTTGTCGGCCACCCAGTCGAGCTGGGTGCGCAGGAAGCCATGCTCGCGGCGCTGGCCGAAGGGGCCGACGTGGAAGAACTGGACCTCCAGCCCGGCGGCGAAGGCGCCCTCGTCCTTCAACGTCAGGTCGATGGTCGGCGAGACGGCGGCGTAGCTCAGCGTGATGTCCTGCACGGTCGGCGTGTAGGGCTCGTTGAGCACCGTCGTATTGCCCGGCGTCTTGGCCAGGCGCAGGGTTTCCTTGCGGTACTCGGCGTGCAGGAAGTCGTCGACCAGGGCGACGGTGACGTAGCCGCTGCGCGCCGCCGGCGGCGGCACGTCCTCGCGCAGGAAGACCGGCAGGGTCTTGGCGTAGCGCTTGCCGAACAGCCGGCCGACCGCGCTGCCGGCCGACATCATCGAATAGAGGAAGCCACCGTAGGACGGCAGGGCATAGGCGGCGGGCGGCGGCGAACTCGGGCTGAGCGTGGTGACGCCGTCGCTGCGGGCCATCAGGTCGAGTTCGCGGCTGGTCGTGTTGCCGCTGCGGTCGGCGTAGACCAGCTGGGCGCTGACCCCGTTGGCCATCAGGCCGACGCTCGGGTAGCTGGTGTACCAGCCGGACAGGCTGCCCGGCGCGCCCTGCCAGCGCAGCGCCACCTTGAGGTCGGTCAGTTGCTTGGCCAGCGCTTCGTCGCAGCCGATCATGAAGCGCGAGCCCTTGACCGGTTGCGGGCCAAAGGGCTGAAAGGCCTTTTTCGGGTTGAGCGTGCCGTGGTCGTTTTCCAGGCTCAGGCCCCGCACGCCGCCGACGCTGACGCGCAGCGCGGCCTTGTCGACGCGCAGGCGGGCGAGTGACGCGTAGCTGGCTGCCGCCTCAGGACGCAGCAGCAACTGGACGACCGGCGCGCCAGCCGCGAAGGCGCCGCCGTGCACGGCCGGGTCGTAGTCGATGACTGGCGGCTCGTCGGCGGCAACCGAGAAGCCCAGGCTCAGCGTCGCGCCGGCCAGGCTGCCGCTGAGCGAATAAGGGCCGAGCCAGCCGCTCTGCCCGGTGATGTAGGCGTGCAGCTTGTCGGCCAGCCCGGGCCCTGTCTGGCCGGTTTCGAGAAAAGCCAGCGTCAGGTCGATGCCGATGGCGCGCGTGCCTTCGCGCATGCGCAGCACCGGTCCGGCCAGCGCGCAGCCGACCGGCGCCGCGGCCAGCCCGGCATGGCCGAAGGCCGGCCAGTGCGGACGCAGCGGATCGAGCGGGGCACCGAGGCCGTCGGCCGAATCGGCGACCGGCGCGAAGCGCAGGCCGGCAGTCGCCGAGCGATGGATGCTGTGCAGCGACGTCACCTTGCCCTGGCCGATTACCGTCTCGCGCAGCGGCTGGTAGAGGCGTTCGGCGCCCTGCGCGTCCTTGCCGCCGCTGAAGCGGTGTTCCGGCGTGATGGCCAGCGCGGCGGCGCCCTTCTTCAGTTCCAGCGTCAGATGGGCGTGTTCGGGCTGGGCCGGCAGCGATTCGAAGCCGAGGACGCGCCGGTACTGGAAATCGAGGTGGCTGCCGGTCAGCGCGTTGAGCGCGTCACGCGCCGGTTCGAGCTGGTGCAGGAAGGCGCCGAACAGGCCGAGGTGCGGAGGCACGCTGCCGTCGTCGCGGGCCAGCAGGTCGCCGGCGTTGTCCGGAAAATAGTCGCGCCAGTCGCCGACCGCCTTGTCGGGGTCGAAGCCGTAGTAGCGCAGGTGTTCGGCCAGGCGCCGGGCTTCGGCCAGGCGTTCGGTTGGTGAACGGGCATCAACCGCGGCGTGGGCCGGGTCGAGGGCGGCCGGCGTGCGCTCGTCCTGGCTCTGGCCGGGGCGGGCGATGGCGTTGTCGAGGATGCGGTCGCTGGCCATGGTGCTCGATCAGGTGCCGCCCACCCCGGCCACCGCGGCGCGCAGCTCGTTGCTGTCGGTGCGGTAGAAGGGGAAGACCAGATTGAAGCGCGAGTTGGTGGCGCGCACTTCGTATTCGAGGACGATCTCCAGCCGGCCGTCGGTCGGCTCGGAACGGTCAAGGCTGAGGTCGAGCAGCTTGATGCGCGGCTCGTAGATCAGGATCGCGGTGCGGATGCGGTCGAGCAGCAGCGTGCGCATGGTCGTACTCATCGGCTCGAACATCAGCTCGTGCATGTCGAGGCCGTATTTCGGCTCGAACAGTCGCTCGCCGGCCGCGGTGCCGAACAGCAGGACCAGGCTTTGGTGGATGTCGACCTCGTCGGCCGCCATCGCCACCCCGCCCCCGGCGAAGCGCGGCGGAAAGCTCCAGCCGGTGCCGAGGAAGGATTGATAGAGTTCGTCGCTGTCGCTCATGCGCCCGCTCCGCCGCCTACCGTACAAATGCTACGGTCGGCCCCAAAAAATGGCCAAAATCGAAATCGCCCGTGCATGGTCGTCATCCGAGCATCACCGTCGGACAGCCGACCACGGCCGAGGCGCCGCAGGCGCAGGCATCGCCGACACGCAGGGCCGGCCGGCCGGCGATCATCACCGTGCCGCTGCCGGCGGTGAACGGGCTGACCGTCGGCTGATGGCCGCTCGGCGGCAAAGAACAGGCGTGCATGTCGCCGAGCACGGCGGCCGGCTTGCCGCCGATCATGACCGTCGCCACGCCCGGCCCGGTAATCGTGCCGCCATGGCTGGTGGTGTCGCCGACACAGGCTGCTGCTGGCATCGCGCTCTCCTTTATCCGGCCTAGTTGATCTGAACCATGGCGCCAGTCACCTTGGTGCTGCCGCCTCCCGCCAGCTCGGCGCTGGTGCTGCCTTCGAGCTTCAGCTCGGTACCGGCCTTGATTTCGAAGCTGGTGCTCGACTCCATCTTGGTTTCCGTCCCGGCCTTCCATTCGACAGCCTTGGCGCTTTCGAGGTGGATGCCGTCGCTGTCCAGCTTGATCTTGTTGCCGTTCTGGTCGGCCAGGGTCAGCGACTTCTCATCCTCGTTGAGGACGATGGAATTGCCGGCCGGGGTGTCCAAGGTCATGACGATCTTGTCGTCGTCGAAATGCACGCGCATGCCGGAACGGCTCTTGAACATCTTTTCGTGGTTGTCGTCGGAGCCGGCCAGCGGCGCCGCCTTGGCGCTGCTGTGCAGCATGCCGAGGATGACCGGATGGCTGGGGTCGTCGCCAAGAAAGCCGACGGCCACTTCGTCGCCGATTTCCGGACGGAAGAAGAAACCGCGGTCGTCGCCGGCATCGAGGCTGGCCACTCGCGCCCACAGCCCGTCGCCGCTCAGGCCGAGCAGCGGCAGGCGAACGCGCACGCGGTGTTCGCTGTCCGGGTCTTCGTTGCTGGTCACGACGCCAACCTGCAGGCCGGAAACGGTAGGCAGCAGGCCGCCGGCCGAGGACGCGGCGAGTGGCGGATCGAGGTCGACGCCGCCAAACTGGACATGCGTCTTCCAGCCCTGGACCAGGCTGTATTCGTGGCGCACCCCGGTGACCAGCGCCTTGCCGTTGAAGCGCCGGCCGAGTCCGGCCAGTTCGACGACGACGCCGGGCTTGAGGGTGGCGATGCCGGCGCACTTGCCGCGCCCGGCGACCTGGTCGAGGCGGCGATAAAGGGCCAGGCCGTCGACCCAGGCCTGCGCGGCGGCCTCGGTCAGCGCCGGGTGACGGACGTCGAGCGCGCGGTCAGCGACGGCGGCGAGGTCATCGGTAGTCAGGTTACCGGGCGGCGTGAAGCCGGGGCTGGCCGCCTCGACCGCGACCAGTTCCTGGCCGGCCGGGTCCCAACTGGCGCCCTGGATGGCCGGGTGCTGCAGACGGGCGTCGATCTCGCCCTCGAATTCGAGCAGGGTGGCGCCGTATTGCAGCGTGCACGCCGTCGCGCCGGAAATGGCCGGCTTGCGGACGACCAGCTTGTCGCCCTCGCACCAGACCAGCTGGCCGTTGGCGCGGGCGCGGGCGAGCAGGAAATCCCAGTCGGTGGCGTGGTATTGCAGCAGTTGCTTGTGCTTCAGCGACGTCGCCTCGACCTCCTTGCCGACGCCGGCGGCATCGAGCACGGCGGTGATGACCTCACTGTCGGACTGGTCGTAATAATCGCTGGAACGCTCGCCGATGCTCAGCTTCATCGCGGCGTGCCGGCAATCGACAACCAGTTGCGAGGCGGCGCGCTCGCGGACGCGGACGCCCTGGCGGACGACGACGCCGGTGAAGATGGAGACCGGGTTGTTGCCCGCCCCTGCCAGGATTTCGACGGTCTGCCCGGGTTTCAGCAGATCGCTGTCGCTGAGCGGAAACTGGCCGCTGGCAGGGGCACCATCGATGTAAACCAGTTTTGCCGAAGAAATCCGATTGACCGTAGCATTGACACTGACCGCGACCAGCTGGTGCTCGCGCGGCATCGCCTGGCCGCCCACCTTGACGGTGAATTCGCGGTGTTCGGCGGCGATCGGCAGGGCGCGGGTTTCGGGCACGGGCTATTTCTCCAGCGGCGGAAAGTAGATTTCGCTGCCCGGTTCGAGCCGGCGGAAATCGTCGAGACCGTTGGCAGCGGCGACGCGTAGGTAGAGGCGAGGATCGCCATAAATTTTCTGGCACATCGCCGGCAGCCGGTCGCCGGCCTTGACGACGCGGCGATGGGTGAGGTCCGGCGACTGGTCCTGGGCGATGGCGACCCGCGTCTGGTCGTCGGAGTTGTCGGTGAAGGTGGCGGTGATCACGGCGCGCAGCGGCACGCCGTCCGGCCGGAACAGCTTGTAGGCGATGGAGGCGCTCTTCAGCACGCAGCGCTTGACCTGCAGCGTGCCCCAGACGACCTTCAGGTAATTCGGCCGGTGGATGTCGCCGTTGTAGCCGGTCACCGTCTGGAATTTCTCGACCTCGGCCTGAACATCCGCCGGCTGGCCGTTGGCGCCGGTGCCGTCGATGAAGAAGGTTAGCGTCAGGTCGCCCGGCTTGATCTTCTTGAACTCCATGCGGCTGTTGGTCGTCCCCGACCCCTGCGCGGCGTCGTACTCGATCTCGTAGCCGAGCGTGATCTCGGACGGATTGACGTAGGCGGCGAACTCCTGCGCCGCGGCGCCGCTGTAGTCCGGCGTCGTGAAGGCCTGGATGCGCAGCTTTTCGAGCCGGCCGCTGGCTGCCGGGATCATTTCAGGGCTCCTCCCGGTCGCGCAGGATTTCCAGCACGCGGGCGACGCATTCCTCGACCAGCGCCTGCTTTTCCTCGCCGGCCGGGGCAGCCGCCGCCGCAGCGCTGGCACCGCCGGCCTCGGCGTTGCCGACTTCGACGGAGATCACCACTTCATCGACGATGATGGGCATGTTCGTTCCTCAGGACTTGTCGACCGTGAAATACTGGTAGGCCAGTTGCAGCGATTCGACGGCCACCGCGTTGTTGCTGGCATTGAGGTCGGCGACCGACCACTTGGTCGGCCAGGCGCCGACCACATGCCAGGTCATCAACGGTTCGTGGGCATCGTTGAGCAGCTTGATGTCGACACTGCGCGGCTCGATCCGGTAATCGACGATGCACTGTTTGGCCCAGTCCCACACCGCCGAACTCTTGAGCAGCCCGCGCTTGAGCACCAGTTCCGGATACTTGGCCCGGGTCGGGTACTTCTGCACGAAGCGGTTCTCGCCGCCCTCGATGACTTCCTCGCTGCCCATCTCGACCGTCAGCCCGCCAACCTCGGTGAAGCGCGTGTCGGCGCTGTCGGCCAGACCGATGAACTCGACCAGGAAGTGAAAGCCAACGGGCGGATAGTATTGGGCCATGAGCGCTTAGTCGTTCTGCACTTCCAAACCCTCATGCGCCAGTTCGATGGCTTCGATCGCCACCTCGTTGCCCGCGGCCTTCAGCTGCGGCCCCTCGACCTTGACCGGGAAGGCGTTGTGCGCCTTCCAGACCATCACCGGCTCGTGCCTCTCGTTGAGCAGGCTGATCACCAGGTCGCGGCGCTCGACGGTGTTGAGCTTGATCGTCGACAGCCATTTGAAGAAGTCGTTGTCGCTCTTGATCACGCCGCGCTTCAGCGTGATGTTGCTGAACTTGCGCAGGCCGGGCATCTTGATCGACGAGTATTCCGGGAACGAGCCGTCGCGGTATTCGATGACCTGGTTTTCCTGGGTCAGGCCAGTGACTTCCGAGAAGCCGACGCGCGTGCCACCCCACTGGACAGTGAAGTGGAAGGAGGGCAAGGGATATTGTTGCGGCATGATGGGTTTCCTCTCGCGTTAGGGGGAGATCAGCTGGTCTGCAGCTTGTGGGAGAACTTCAGGATGATGAATTCGGCCGGCCGGACGACGGCCATGCCGATCTCGACGTTCATCCGCCCTTCGAGGATGTCCTGCGCGCTCATCGTGACACCCAGGCCGCAGCGGACGAAGAAGGCGTCCTTGGTGGTCGCCCCGGCCAGCGCGCCCTCGCGCCATTTCTGCGTCAGGTAGTTCTCGATCATGCCGCGCACCTTGACCCAGGTATTGGCGTCGTTCGGCTCGAAGACCGCCCAGTAGGTCGATTTCTTGATCGATTCCTCGACCATGTTGAAGAAGCGGCGGACCGAGACGTAGCGCCATTCGTTGTCGTTGCCGGCCAGCGTGCGGGCGCCCCAGACCAGCGTGCCCTTGCCGACGAAGGCGCGGATGGCGTTGATCGACTTGCCGGCGACGACGTCGATGTTCAGGGCATCGGTCTCGCTGGTCGCAAAGCTGTCATTCGGCGCGATGACGCCGTTCAGACTGACGTTGGCCGGCGCCTTCCAGACGCCGCGCTGGTTGTCGACCAGGGCGTAGATGCCGGCGATGGCACCGCTCGGCGGGGCAACGGTCAGCGTCGAATTGATGCCCTTGATGACGTTGCGGAAGGTGCCGAAGGTGTCGAACAGGCTCTGTTCGTAAAGGCCGCGATAGTTGGCGATGCTCGACGCGATGCCGGCGACGGCGCCGCTGGCGGTGGAGAAGGCTTTCTGCAATCCGGGGAATGCCGCCTCGACCATCTGCGCGGCGGTAGTACCGACTGCGGTGGGGATGTTGCCCGTCGATGCAGCCGGCCCAGCACCGCCGAACAGCCCGCCCCAGGCCGGCGCGCCCGGCGGCGTGTTGAGATTCCATTCCGCCGTGTAGGTGCCTGCGGCCAACCCGTTGAGGGCGGCGGCCAGCTCCTTTTCGAGCTTGATCAGGGTTTCGAACAGCGGTTTCAGCGAACCGCCGATCACCGTGTTGATGTCGCCGACGACTTCGGCATTGGTCAGCGGACTGGACGGGTTCGGGTCCTGCACCAGGTCGTCGACCAGGCGGCCGATGCCGAACACGTAGTTGAAAAGCAGGGCGGCATTCGCCGGCGTCAGGGCCGCCTTGGTCGTGGCCAGCTTCTTGGCGAAAGCCGTCGACAGCGTTTCGCCGGCCCCGGCCAGTGCCGTCACCCGGGCGCCAAGTGCCGTGTTGTCGGCGACGGCCTTGTCGAGCTTGTCCAGCGTCGCAAGGATGGCTGGCTCGCTGGTCAGGTCGGTCAGCGGTGTCTGGATACCGTTCTTGAATATCTTGCTGCGGACCTGCGCGTAGCCGACATTCTTGCTGTAGTTGAGCTTCAGCCACGGCGTGTAGGCGGCGCCGTACTTGAGGTTGTTGATGCCGATCTTGTCGCGGAAGCTGGCGCCCAGCGGGTCGTCCTGGCGCAGGTCGAGCACGGCGACGCGGTCCTTCAGTTCGCCACACTGCTTGAGCGCTTCCTGCTGCACGGCGGCGAGGTCGTCGGCGAGCATCGTCGCGGCATCGGGGAAGAGCAGGATGGTCGGCTCGTCGACCCGGGCCACGGCCTGGACGCCGCCCTTCAGTTCGTCGCGGTCGACCGGCAAGCCGGACGTCTTGTAGGCGCCGACCGAGACGATGTAGCAGTCGCCGCCGCCGTTGTCGTAGAACAGCCGCAGGCTGTCGTACATCACGTAACTATTGGAGATGTCGGCACTGAGGAAATTGCCGGCCTCGTCGATATTGGCCTTGGTGACGGTGTGCACCGGCCCTTTGCCGTAGTAGCTCTCGTATTCGAGCAGCGACTTGATGCGGCGCGGCACGTTCTTCAGGTCGTCGGCGGTGATCAGGCCGACTTTCTCGGTGTAGCCGACAAAGGCCGGGATGGCGGTTTCGACCTCGGCCACCGAAGGCGGGAAGACCGAAATTTCCTCGATATAGACATCGGGTGTGCGGTAGGTTGGCATGGACAGACCCCCTTCTCAGGATTTGGCGAGGTGGACGATGAAACGCGCCTGCGCCCGGTCGGAACCGGCCTGGGGCAGATGCTGGACTAAAACTTCGTTGTTGCGGCGTAGTTGCAGCTTGCGAAAGCCGCCGGCCCGGCGGTCGGCTTCGCCTTGCGACTGAAAGAGGACGACGCGCGTACCGGCGTCGCCGATGACCTCGGGCGGCAGGTCGTCGTCGGCAAAATCGTCGGCCTCGATGCGGTCAAAGACAAGTGGTGGCCGCCCCTGCTCGCCGGCCCCGGCGTCATTGACGTTGAGCTGGCCGAATTCACTGCCGCTGTAGTTGCGGGCGACGACGTAATACTTGAGCTGTTCGCGGCGCGGCTGGAGGCTGATCGAAAAAAGCGGCGGATCGGCGTAGAAGGCGCTGGCAATGCTCACCGCCAGCACGCCCCAGGGGTGCTGGCCGGCCAGTTCGGGGTGCAACACCCACTGCCCGACCAGCGGCACGCCGCCGTCGTCTTCGGTCAGCGTGTAGCAGCCGGCCGGCCAGTCGCGGGTGGCGAACTCGGCGACCGACTGCCCGGCAACCAGGGTCTGTTCGGCAACAAGTTGCGTGCCGAGGCGCCAGCGCAAGGTCAGCGGCCGTCCAGGCAGGGTCGGCTCGATGCGCTGGCGGCCAGCGATCAGGCGGGCGGCCAGCGTGTCGAGCGAGCGCGGCTGGCTGCGATTGGCAAACAGCGGCAGGCTGCCCGGCGCCACCGGCGATTCGGTGAAATTGGCGAGGTAGGGATTGACGGCTCTGAGACCGATCAGCAAGGTCTGGCCGCCGATATCGCGCAGCGGCAGGCCCGCCTCGTCGGCTTCGAACAGGACGACCAGCCGGCCGTGATGGACGCGGACCAGCAGCTTGCCCGCAGCCATGGCTGGCGTCGCCGCCGGCACCTCGAAGGCGAGATCGGCACTGGGCGCCGCGTAGTAACCGTGGGCGACCTCGACTTCGCAGAGGGGGCGGAAATGAATGCTCATCGGTCGTGCAGGTCAATGCCGATGTCGGTGATCGGTTCGCCGAAGCCGAGCGGCTCCTGGTCCTGGATGGTGACCAGCCGCGCCCGGTAGAGCACCGACGGCTGGTACTTGGCGCCGACGGCGGCCCACAGTTGATTGAGCGTTTCCGGCCCGACGCTGTGGAGCTCCATGACGATGCGCCCGATGCGCGGGTCGAGCGACGGGTAATCCTCGGCCGAAAAGGCCGGCGAACCCTGGAAGAAGGTCAGCACATTCGACAGCGCTTTCAGCGTCATGTCGTAGTTGGTCATCCGGGCGGCGAACAGCAGGGTCAGGTTCAGCCGCAACTCGGGCTGCAGGGTCATCTCGCGGCCGCCGACCATAACCCGCGCCGGCAACTGCTCGCGCATGATCCGCTCTTCCTCGATGTTGACGATGCACATCGCCACGGTGCCCGAGGTAATGGCCAGCTTGCCGGTCTCGTCGACGATGGCGCCCGGCACGACCTGCCCCAGCGACGCCGAACCGGTGCGCCGGATCAGGTAGGCATTGAACTGTTCAGCCAAAAAGCTAACCGCGACATCGAGCATCGACTCTCTCTCACCGGATAGTTATTCGACCCGAGGGGCCGAGGTTGGCGAGACGTGTAAACACAATCTCGCAACATGTTGCATTTCAGTAAATCATAGACCAAAAACTTTGTCACTGACATTTTTTATTATGCCAATTTAATATACCGGCCGACAGAATCCAGACAAAAAAGTGCCGGAACCAGAAACGAATTCGGCTGTCGAAGGCGCCCGCCAAAACAGAATCCAGCACCACAAAAAACGCCCGCCAAGCCATGAACCACGGTCAATTCGAAATAATTTCACTGGCAAAATTCAAACGAACGTACTACGATTGCTTATGACTTTTCAATAACACCGGGGCGTGATATCGGTGTCATTTTTGTTTGATTTGGTTTTTCTAAACATTGTTTCGTCAGAAAATCCAAAACCGCGTCACTCCAGTCTGCGAGGTCTACATGTTGCGCCGCATGTCATGCCGTTTTCCCGCCCTTCCGCCTCGCCGCAACGTTTTTCATTTTTCGCCTTTTTTTGCCGCCGACCGTAGCAATTGGCTCCTGTCGGCCACCTGCCTTTCCCGCTCCACTTTTCATCGCTAGCGGCCCGACGGCCGCGCTCAGGAGACCAAACCATGGCCAAGAAAGCGCTTTGCATCGGCATCAACAACTACCCCGGCACCCACATGGATCTGCAGGGCTGCGTCAATGACGCCAACGACTGGGCCGGCGAGCTGGCGGCCCGCGGCTTCAAGGTTGCCAAGCTGCTCGACGACCAGGCCACCAAGGCGGCCATGATGAAGGCGATGGGCGACCTGATCGGCAAGGCCGCCAAGGGCGACACGCTGGTCATCACCTTCTCCGGCCACGGCACCTACCAGCCGGACACCGACGGCGACGAGGCCGACGGCCTGGACGAAGCGCTCTGCCCCTACGACCTGCAGACCAAGGGCGAGGCGCTGACCGACGACGAAATCCGCGATCTGTTCATGACCCGCAAGGCCGGCGTGCGCATCGTGCTGCTCTCCGACAGCTGCCACTCGGGCACCGTGACCCGCGCCGCCAAGGCAGAAAAAGATGCGACGACGCGGCCGCGCTTCATGCCGATGGGCAACTGGCTGCCGGAAAAGCTGCTTCCGAAGAACCGCGCCGGCAAGACGGCGACCACCATGGTCGGCGCCGCCGGTACCTCGCCTTTCTTCGGCGCCTACTCGAACAAGCTGGGCGACCTGCTGATCTCCGGCTGCAAGGAAGGTCCCAACAACTTCAGCTACGACGCGCGGATCGCCGGCCGCTTCAACGGCGCCTTCACCTATTACGCGCTGAAGGCGCTGAAGGGCATGAAGGAAGGCGCCAGCTACGCCGACTGGCACAAGGCCATCGCCAAGTACCTGCCGTCGGCCAGCTACCCGCAATCGCCGCAGATCGTCGGCAGCGCCACTGCGCGCAAGGGCAAGATCTTCGAATAACCCGCCAACCGAAGTCACCGAGAAAAAGTCATGAGCCAGCGCCTCTACAAGATTCGCGGGGTCCGCGACGATAGCGCCCGCCGCACCGCCGGCGGACCGCAACCCCTGTTCCGCCTGCATCCAGGCAGCGCCCGCGATGGTGCCGCCGAGGACATCGAGGTCGGCGGCGACACGGTCGTCCGCGTCGAACTCGACAACGGCTTCGTGCTGTGGAGCCGGGTCGACGACCTGTCGCGCGAATACGGCACGCCGCCGGCGCGCGACGGCAACGGCGCCTGGGAATTCAGTCGCCTGGCGCCCAAGCGGGCCAACAATGCCCAACGCGGCGCAGTCGGCCTGGCCATCCGCGTACTCGACTTCTTCGGCGTCGACGTGGCCGAGAAATCGGCAGCCAAGCTGGGCAAGGTACTGGAGGAAAAGCAGCTCGGCAAACACCCGCCCGGCCTCTATCGCCTCGACCTGGCCGGCGACTTTGCGCTGAAGGCCGTCGCCGACACTGAAAAACTGCCGGCCGACGCCGGTCCCATGCTGATCTTCCTGCATGGCACAGCTTCGTCCACCGAAGGCAGCTTCGGCAAACTGTGGGATGCCGGCAATGCCGAAGGCGCCCGCCTGCGCCAGGCCCTGCTGCCGGTCTACGGCAACCGCGTCTTCGGCCTCGAACACCGGACCCTGACGGAAAGCCCGATCGACAACGCGCTGACCTTGGCCAAGCGCCTGCCTGACGGCGCCGAAATCCACCTGGTCAGCCATTCGCGCGGCGGCCTGGTCGGCGAAGTGATGGCCCTCTCCGGCTGCGCCGACCTGGCCGCCACCTTGACCGCCGGACACGTCAAGACGCTGTTTGCCGCCGACCGCACGCTGGCCCCGCAACTCGGCCTGATGCCGTTGTCCGACGCCGAGAAAAAGGCGCGCGACGCGGCCTATGATGCCGACCGCAAGCGCCTGCTCGAACTGGTCGACGTCTTCGCCCGCAAAAAGTTGAAGCTCGCCCGCTTCGTCCGCGTTGCCTGCCCGGCCCGCGGCACCACGCTGGCCTCCGGGCGGCTCGACCGCTGGCTGTCGGTGCTCGACTACGTCGCCACGGCGGCCACCGGCAGCGGCCTGTTCACCGGCGGCCTCGACTTCCTGCTGGCGGTGGTCAAGGAACGTACCGACCCGCGCACCCTGCCCGGCGTCGAGGCCATGGTCCCCGGCTCGGCCCTGACCCGCCTGCTCAACGGCACGCCGGAACTGGTCAGCACGGCCGACCTGTCGGTGATCGCCGGCGACATCGAGTCCGGCGACGGCCTGTGGAACACGCTGAAGGTGCTGGCCACCGACTGGTTCTACAAAAACGAACACGACCTCGTCGTCGACACCGCTTCGATGAGCGGCGGCCTGCCGCGCCCGGCCGGTGGCGCCCGCTTCCGCCAGGACGATGGCGCCAAGGTCAATCATTTCCGCTATTTCACCAACGAACAGAGCGTGCGCTGGCTGCGTGCCGGCCTGACGCGCGCCGACGGCGACAGCGGCGGTTTCCAGCCTATCGCCGCCAAACCCTACACCGGCCCGCGCTGCGCCCAGGCCATCGCGCGCAGCCGCAGCGGCAACAAGCCGCGGCCGATCGCCGTCGTGCTGCCCGGCACCATGGGCAGCCAGTTGCAGGCCGGCACCGACGAAATCTGGCTGAACTACTGGGCGCTGCTCAAGGGCGGCCTGAAAAAGATCGCCATTGACCGCGAAAACATTGCGCCGGTCGGCCTTGTCGACCAATTCTACGGCCCGCTGGTCGAGTTCCTGGCGCGCAGCCATCAGGTCGAAATCTTTCCCTACGACTGGCGCTTCTCGGTGCGCAAGGCGGCCGCCCGGCTGGCCGTCACCCTCGAACCGCTGGTCAGCCAGGCCGAGCGCTCCGGCCATCCCTTGCGCCTGGTCGCCCATTCGATGGGCGGCCTCGTCGTCCGCTCGATGATCGCCGACGGCGGCGCCGGCTCTGCCCTGTGGAAGCGCATCACCCGCCTGCCCGACAGCCGCTTCCTGATGCTCGGCACGCCCAACCTCGGTTCCTACGAGGCGGTGCGCTGGCTGACCGGCTTCAATCCGACCCAGTCCAAGCTGTCGCTGCTCGACGTCACGCAGAACACCGACGACATCATCAATCTGGTTTGCCGCTACGCCGGCCTGCTCGAACTGCTGCCCTTCTCGCCGGACGATCCGGACTTTGCCGACCTCGCGCGCTGGCAGGCGCTGTGTCAGGAAACCGGCGCCGGCTGGGAGACCGCCCAGGCGGCCGACCTGCAGGAAGCGGCCGCGACCTGGAAGTTCCTCCGCGAGGCGCCACCCGATCCGCGCTACATGACCTACGTCGCCGGCTGCCAGCCGGCCACCGTGATCGACTACCGGCTGGTCGACGGCGAGGTGCAGTACCGCCCCGATCTGAAGCGCATCGAGTTCGTCGCCAGCCACGAGGGCGACGGCACGGTGGCCTGGGATTCCGGACGGCTGGCCGGCGTCCCGATGTGGTACGTCGCCGATACCGCGCACGACATGCTCTGCGCCCAGCCCAAGGCCTTTCCCGGCTATCTCGACATCCTGGTCCATGGCCAGACCAGCCTGCTGCCCGCCTCGCCGCCGGCCCGCAGCCGCGCCGCCACCGGCGAGGAGCGCTTCGTGCTGCCGCCGGCACCGCCGACCGATGGCATGCCGACACCCGAGGACATCGCCAGCCTCGGCTTCTCCGGGCAACTGCCGGAAGCCACCGAGAGCGAGAAGCAGTCGCCGCCGATCGAAGTCAGCATCCGCCACGGCAACCTGACCTACGCCCGCCATCCGGTGCTGGTCGGCCACTACCAGGGCGACACCGTGGTCAGCGCCGAAGCGGTACTCGACCGCCAGCTCGGCGGCCACCTGACGCGCCGCCTCGACCTCGGCATCTACCCGGGCCCGCTCGGCAGCCACACCGTTTTCCTCAACGACTCGCCGACCGCCAAGCCGATGGGCGCCATCGTCGTCGGCCTCGGCCAGATCGGCGAACTCAGCCCCGGCCTGCTCGAATCCTCGGCCCGCGCCGCCTTGCTCGACTTCGCGCTGAAAGTCGCCTGGTGGCCCGATGGCCGCTTCGGCGATGAGGGCCGGCCGCGCTCGGCGGCGGTCACCGCCCTGCTCGTCGGCACCGGCGCCGGCGGCCTGCCGGTCGGCGATTCGCTGGAAGCCCTGTTGCGCGCCGTCATCGCCACCAACCAGGCGCTGGCCGAGCAGGCACTGGACGGCCGCGTGCTGATCGACCGCCTCGAACTGCTCGAACTGTACGAGGACGTCGCCATTTCGGCAGCCGAAGCGCTTGGCCGAATCCTGCAGAACGAGCAGCTCGCCCCGTCCATCATCTGGCCGGCTGCCTGCGTCGAGACGGCCCAGGCCGGCCGTCGCCGCGTCCGCTTCGATACCCCGAACGAGTGGTACCAGCGCCTCGAAATCATCCGCCAGGACGACCGCCTGCGCTTCCTGTTCCCGACCGACCGCGCCCGCGCCGAGGAAACGCTGGCCACCGGCCAGCTGGCGCTGGCCGATGCCTTCGTCCAGATCGCCAGCCGCGACACCGGCCAGAATTCCGAAGCTGCCAAGACGCTGTACGAAATGCTGCTGCCGCTGCGCCTGCGCGAACTGTCGCCCCAGCAGGGCAATCTGGTCGTCATCGTCGACAGCCAGTCGGCCTGTTATCCGTGGGAACTGCTCGAAAATCGCTGGAGCGTGGGCGAGCGGCCGCCCTCGGTGGCCGCCGGCTTCGTCCGCCAGTTCCGTACCGCCGAATTCCGGCAGCGGCCGACGCACAGCCTGGCCAACACCGCCCTGGTCATCGGCAACCCGGACCTCCAGGGCAGCCCAGACTTCTGCGACCTGCCCGGCGCCCGCGACGAGGCCCAACTGGTGGCCGAGCAGCTGGGCGCCGAGAGCTATTCGGTGACCGACTGCATCGACCAGTCGGCGACGCCGATTCTCGAAGCGCTGCACAAGGACAGCTGGCGCATCCTGCATCTCGCCGGCCACGGCGTGCATGAGCACCCGGCGGGTGGCGGCAAGCCGGTTTCCGGCATGGTGATCGGCCCCGACAGCTTCCTGACGCCGGGCGACATCGCGCAGATGCGCTTCGTGCCCGACCTCGTCTTCATCAACTGCTGCCACCTCGGCCGCGTCGACGGCCGGCGCGAACTCGACCGCCTCGGCCTGGCCGCCAATCTCGGCGAGGAATTCGTGCGCATGGGCGTGCGCGCCGTCGTCGCCGCCGGCTGGGCGGTCGACGACCGGGCCGGGCAGGCCTTCGCCGCCACCTTCTACCGCGGCATGCTGGCCGGCGAGACCTTCGGCGAAGCCGTCCGCGTCGCCCGCGAGGATGTCTGGCTGCGCTTCCCCGACGTCAATACTTGGGGCGCCTACCAGTGCTACGGCGACCCTGATTTCCGCTTCCATCGCGATGGCCTGGCGCCGCAACGCAAACTGACACCATTCGCCACCGCCCACGAACTGGTCGTCGAGTTCGAGAACCTGGCAGCCGATCTCCGTGCCGGTGCCCGGGGCGAGGCCGGCGAGCAGATCGAAGCCCGGCTGGCCCGCATTCCGGCCAGCCAGAAGAACCGCTGGCTGGCCCGCGGCGATGTCCAGGCGGCGCTTGGCCTGACCTGGGGCGAAGCCCGCAACTGGCCGGAGGCCATTTCCTGCCTGGAAGCGTCGCTGACCGCCGACCGCGGCGACTGCACGATGCGCGTCATCGAGCAGTACGCCAATTTCCGCGTGCGCCACGCCGCCGAAGTCTGGCAACAGGCTGCCCGCCAGACGGCCAAGGTCCGCGAACAGACGCGGCAGGCGCAGATCGAGTGCATCGAATCGGCCATCCTCGACCTCGACATGCTGTGCCGGCGCGCCCCGACCGTGGAGCGTTTCAGCCTGCTCGGCGGCGCCTACAAGCGGCTAGCGCTGGTCGAGAAGGAAGGCCCGCGGCGGACCGAAGCGCTGGTCAACATGGCGCAGCATTACCGCCTGGCCCACGCGCGCCGCCCCGATGCCTACGCCTTCACCAACTGGCTGGCCGCCAGCCTGCTCGCCGCCCAGCGCGGCGAAGGCAAGGCGGCAACCGACGCCACCGCGCAGCAACGCGAACTGGACGCGATGGTGCGCGAACTGGCGCGCCGCAACGAAAGCGACCCGAATTTCTGGGACAGCGCCAGCCTGGCCGACCTGCAACTGGTCCGCCTGCTATCCCAGGCGCCGCCACCACGAAAACGCGGCGCGGCGGCTTCTCCGGCGCCGGCCATGGCAGCCCTCGCTGCCTACCGCAACGCCATCGCCCGCGGCGCCAGCCCGCGCGAGGTCTCGTCGGTGGCCGAACACATCGCCTTCCTGATCGAGCTGTGGTCGCCGGATGACAAGGCGAACCGGCGCATCCTCGAACAGATCCAGGAGAACCTGTCATGAGCCCGCGCAAGCCAAAAGCCCCCGCCGCCGCAGCCGCAGCCGCAGCGAAGACCACCCTGCGCCGGCGTGGTGTCACCCGTTCGGCGACCGCCCACGACGCGGCACCAGATTATTCGAAGACGCCGGTCGAAAAGATTCCGTTCGACCTGCCGCCACGAGCGCTGATCTCGCCCAATTTCCGCGCCTACGAACTGACGCGTTCCGATCTCGCCGACCGGTTGGGCATCGACAACGGTTTCGCCTCTCTCCAGGAACTGCACGCTGCGATTCATCTGGCCCGCCAGGTGCTGCAACCGGTCCGCGCGGCATTCGGCTCCTTCTCGCCGAACAGCGTTTATCGCAGCCAGCACCTGGAGCGGGCGCTGAAGAACAAGCCGTCGACCTGGCTGACGACCAGCCAGCACGCCCGGGGCGAGGCCTGCGACATCGAGATCGTCGCCATGCCGACGCTGGAACTGGCCAGTTGGGCGCGCGACCACCTGCCCGATTTCGACCAGATCATCTGCGAGTGCTACGACCCGAAGAAGGGGCCGAACTCGGGCTGGGTGCACATTTCGCTGAAGGCACCCGGCACCGGCGAAAACCGCCGGCAATGCCTGAGCTACGTGCGTGACCCGGCCAGCGGCCGGTTGGTCTACGTAGACGGCCTGACGGCGATGGTCTGAGAGCCCGTGAAATATTTGTTCACGCCCGCTCCCCAGGCCCAAGCGTTCCCGCTCGGCGTTGCAAATGCTCGCCATAGCCCGCGCTATGGCTGTGCTTTGCGCCTTGATCAGGCGCGCCTGGACGCGTTGTTCGGGCGCGCCCAAATAATTCACAGGCTCTGACATGATTTCCGGCAAGATCGCCACCTTGTTGATCCTGGCGACGATCCTGTCGGTGATCGCCGCGCTGGTCGTCGCCGGCCGCTACCGGGCGAAGATGCAGGCGCTGATGAAAATGCCCCTGAATTTGGTGCCGACCGTAGCATTTGGCGCCACGGGTGCCGCCCTGCCGGTCGCCGCCGACAACCCGCCGCTACCGGTCAGCCTGGACGACAACCGGCGCGCCCGGCGCCAGCTGGTCGTCGGCTTCATCGGCCTGACCCTGCTGATAGCGCTGTCCCGCACCCTGCTCACGCAGATCATCGCCGACGGCCCGATCACCTGGAAAACCCTGCTGACGCTGGGCGCCGCCTACGCCTGGCCGGTCGTCCCGGTGATCGCGGTGATCGACCGCTGGCGCCGCCGCCGGCTGGTCGGCGCCCTGCTCCTTTGGTTCGTCGCTGCCATCGCGCTGCTCAGTTGGCGGGTCAATGAAAACGTCAGCTTCACCCAGATTCTGTTCTGGATGACTTTCGACATCGGGCTACCGCTGATCGTCGTCACTGCCCTCTGCCTGGGCGGCGCCACCCGCGCCGTCGGCCCCTGGCTGGCCCCGCTGTTCATCGTGCTGTGCTGGGCCTCGCAGGCCGGCGTCGATTTGCTCAACCTGCTCTTCGAGCAGCGAAGCCCGCTGATCTACTGGGTGGTCAGCTGGCTGCCGCCGATTGCCGGCATCGCGCTGTTCGCCCTTGCCCCCTGGCTGCTTGCCTGGTGGCCTGCCAAGGCCCTCGGCCGCTGGATCGCCGGCGCCTACGCCCGGCGGCAGATTTCCGAACTGTTCTACCTGTTCACCGCCGTATGGGCCATCGCCCTGACCGGGCCGGCGCTCGGCGCCCTCGCCAGCCTCGGGTGGGGCGCACTGATCGAGTTCCTGCCCATGCTGTGGATTCCCGTCGGCGCCTGGCTGATGCGCAGCCAGGCAGAGCAACGCCCGTCCGGAAGACCGCCAACCCTGCTCGTGTTGCGCGTCTTCCAGCAGGACGCCAACGTCCAGGATCTGTTCGACCGCGTCATCGACCGCTGGCGGCTGACCGGCAACACCGTGCTGATCGCCGGCACCGACGTACTGTCGCACACCATCGACCCCGACGACATATTCGCCTTCCTCGACGGCAAGCTGAGTGAACGTTTCATCCATCGCCCGGAAGATGTGGCGCGCCGGCTGGCCGCCTTCGAACTGCGCCCCGACGCCGAAGGCCGCTACCGGGTCAACGAATGCTACTGCCACGACACGACCTGGCAACTGGCCCTGGCCGAACTGCTGCGCAGCAGCGACGCCGTGCTGATGGACCTGCGCAACTTCGTCGCCGCCAACAAAGGCTGTTTGTACGAACTTGAAACCCTGTCCACCGCCCCCGGCCTCAAGCGCGTCGTCGTGCTGGTCAACGACCGCACCGAAATCGCCGCCGCCCAGGCCGCCACCGCCAGCGCCCCGACCGGCCGCTTCGTGTGGCTGGCCCAGCAGGGCGAGGTGCCGCCGGCCACCGAGCAGGTGCTGACGCCTTTGCTGGAAACCAGTTCAGGCTGAATGAGGGTTTCAGCAGGATGCCGATCCCGCCTGCGCCATTCCGCAGATAGCAGCAAACGTACTTCAAACTGCCGCTAACCAAAAAATGCATCTAGAATTACCGCACCAACGATTCTTGATCGGTGCGATCCGACATGGCGAATGTCGCAAAACTATTGATGCTGCAGGGCGGGAAATGCTTTTACTGCGGCAACAAGCTTGCCCTCGACGAGGCCACGGTCGACCACGTCATTGCCAAAGCGCTCGGTGGCGACAATTCCGAGGGCAATACGGTGGCTTGCTGCCACTCGATTAACCAGGCATTCGGCAACGCGACGCCCAAGGAAAAACTGGCTGCGCTGATCAACGCCGGAGGCCGGATCGAATGTCCGCCGAAACCGGTTAAGAAACCAGCGCCGCTTCCTGTTGAATTGCTTGCGCAACCGCCGAAGCCCCAATCCGCTCCCAAAGCCGCCAAAACGGCAACACCGCCAAAACAGGCCCAGCAAAAACCCGCGCCGGAGATACAGCCGTCGGTCCTGCGCAAGCCGCTTCAAGAAGCCTTCGCGGCCGCAGCGGAAGCCAACAGCGGCGAAAAGGCCTTGCTGAGTGTGGTGGGCCATGAACTGCGCAAGAAAATTCCGGATTTCGTCGTCAAGCGCTACGGAGAAAAGACATTTGCCAAGCTCGTCGCGGTGCTCGGCTATCGCGTCGACAAGCATTGGTGTTCGCCTCAAAAAGCACCGGGCAAGTCCAAATAGCGAAAACATCGCAGGCTTCCTCCAGATGCGTTTCGATTTTGGCCATTTTTTCCGGCCGACCGTAGCATTTACCCAATCCCTCGCAACTCGGCACGCAAGGCGCCGATGATCGAATCGTAGCGATGCGGATCACTGTCCTTGCCTGCGCCATAGACGGCTGATCCGGCAACGAAGGCATCGACACCGGCGCGGGCAATTTCGGCGATGTTGGCGGGGTTCACGCCGCCGTCGATCTCCAACCGGATGCGCCGCCCGCTTTCCTTTTCATAAGCGTCAAGTTTGGCCCGTGCCTGTCTGGCCTTGGCCAGCGTGCCGGGGATGAATTTCTGGCCGCCGAAGCCGGGGTTGACGCTCATCAGCAGCACGACGTCGATTTTGTCGAGCACGTAATCCAGGTAATCGAGCGGCGTCGCCGGGTTGAAGACCAGGCCGCTTTGGCAGCCGCTATCGCGGATCAGCGAGAGGCTGCGGTCGATGTGGTCGGAAGCCTCGGGGTGGAAGGTGATGATGTTGGCGCCGGCCTTGGCGAAGTCGGGGATGATCCGGTCGACCGGCTTGACCATCAGATGCACGTCGATCGGGGCCGTGGTGCAGGGCCGGATCGCGGCGCAGACCAACGGTCCGATGGTCAGGTTGGGGACGTAGTGGTTGTCCATCACGTCGAAGTGAATCCAGTCGGCACCGGCGGCGATGACGTTGCTCACTTCTTCGCCCAGCTTGGCGAAATTGGCGGACAGGATGCTCGGGGCGATGACGTATTCGGACTGGTTCATGGCGGGCTCCGAAAAAAGCGGCCCCAGACTTCGGGGCCGGAAACCACAAGGGAGTGGTGCAGAGTGAAACCGGGTGATCAGCGGTAGCCGGCGGCCATCTTTTCCAGCGCCAGCGGCTTGATGCGGCAGGCCTGGCCGGCGCTGCCGAAGGCCTCAAAGCGCTGGTGGCAGAGGTCGCGTGCGGCCGCCACGGCAGCCTTGAGAAAGGCGCGCGGATCGAATTCCTCGGGCTTCTCGGCCATCGCCTTGCGCATCGCGCCGGTCATCGCCAGGCGGATGTCGGTGTCGATATTGACCTTGCGCACGCCGTGCCTGATGCCTTCGACGATCTCCGCGACCGGCACGCCATAGGTTTCCTTGATCGCGCCGCCGTACTGGCGGATCACCGCCAGCCATTCCTGCGGCACGCTGCTCGAGCCGTGCATGACCAGATGGGTGTTCGGGATGCGGGCATGGATGGCCTTGATGCGGTCGATGGCGAGGATTTCACCGGTCGGCGGCCGGGTGAACTTGTAGGCGCCGTGGCTGGTGCCGATGGCGATGGCCAGCGCATCGACGCCGGTCCGGGCGACGAAGTCGGCGGCTTCGTCGGGATCGGTCAGCAGCTGCGCGTGGTCGAGCTTGCCAACGGCGCCGATGCCGTCTTCCTCGCCCGCCTCGCCGGTTTCCAGAGAACCGAGGCAACCGAGTTCGCCTTCGACCGAGACGCCGATGGCGTGGGCCATCTCGACCACCTTGCTGGTCACCAGCACGTTGTAGGCGTAATTGGCCGGCGTCTTGCCGTCGGGGCCCAGAGAACCGTCCATCATCACGCTGGAGAAGCCGCTGCGCATCGACTGCTGGCAGACGGCCGGCGAGGTGCCGTGGTCCTGGTGCAGGCAGACCGGGATGTCCGGGTACTGCTCGATGGCGGCTTCGACCAGTTTCCTGAGGAAAGGCTCGCCGGCGTATTTGCGGGCGCCGGCCGAGGCCTGCAGGATGACCGGGGAATCGCAGGCTTCTGCCGCCTGCATGATGGCCTGGATCTGCTCCAGGTTATTGACGTTGAAGGCGGGCAGGCCATAGCTGTGCTCGGCGGCGTGGTCGAGCAGTTGGCGCAGGGAAATGAGAGCCATGATTATTCCTTTCAGTGCGCAATATGCTGGACAAGGCGCAGCAGGTTGCAGGTATAGCCGTACTCGTTGTCGTACCAGGCGACGACCTTGACGAAGGTTGGGTCGAGCGCGATGCCGGCGCCGGCATCGAAGATCGACGGCTTCGAGCAGCCGCGGAAGTCGGTCGACACCACGCTGTCGCCGGTGTAGCCGAGCACGCCCTTGAGCGGGCCGGATTCCGAGGCGGTTTTCATCGCGGCGCAGATTTCCGCGTAGCTGGCGGGTTTTTCCAGTTCGACGGTCAGGTCGACGACCGAGACGTCCGAGGTCGGCACCCGGAAGGCCATGCCGGTCAGCTTCTTGTTCAATGACGGGATCACCTTGCCGACGGCCTGGGCGGCGCCGGTCGAGGACGGGATGATGTTTTCCAGGATGCCGCGCCCGCCGCGCCAGTCCTTGCCGGAGGGGCCGTCGACGGTCTTTTGCGTCGCGGTGGCGGCATGCACGGTGCTCATCAGGCCGCGCTTGATGCCGAAGTTGTCGTGCAGCACCTTGGCCACCGGCGCCAGGCCGTTGGTCGTGCACGAGGCGGCGGAGACGATGTCCTCGCCGGCGTAGCGGTCGTGATTGACGCCATAGACGAACATCGGCGTCGAGTCCCGGGCCGGTGCCGACTGGACGACCTTGCGGGCGCCGGCGTGGAGATGTTTGGCGCAGCCTTCGTGATTAAGGAAATGGCCGGTCGCCTCGATCACAACGTCGGCCTGAACCTCGCCCCACTTCAACGCCTCGGGATGGCGCTCGGCGCTAAGGCGGATGCGCCGGCCGTCGACCAGCAGGTCGTTGCCGTCGACGGCAACGGCGCCGGGGAAATTGCCGTGCACCGAGTCGTACTGGAGCATGTAGGCGAGGTAGTCGGGTTCGAGCAGGTCGTTGATGGCGACCACCTCGAGGTCTGCAAACTCCTTTTCCCGGGCGATGGCGCGAAAAGCCATGCGCCCGATGCGGCCGAAGCCGTTGATGGCTACCCGGATGGGCATGGAAAGTCTCCTTGGTAGTTGTTAGTTATTAGTCGGTAGTAGTTAGTCGTTAGCGGTGCAGTCGTTGGGTAGTTGTTGCCTTTGCTAACAACTACCGACTACCGACTAAAAGTCCCCGTCGGCGCCGCCCGAGCGGACGATGGCGTTGAGGACGCTCTGGACCAGACGGGCCGGAGTCAGGCCGTAGTTCTCGTAGAGCACCGGCGCCGGGGCCGAGGCGCCGAACTCGTCGATGCCGAGCACCTCGCCATCGAGGCCGACATAACGGTGCCAGAAGTCGGTCTGCCCGGCCTCGACGGCGATGCGGACGATGTCCGGCGGCAGCACGGCGTTTTTCCAGCTGGCCGGCTGGGCATTGAAGCGCCGCGTGCAGGGCATCGAGACGACGCGCACGGCGACGCCCTGGGCCTGCAAGGCGGCCCGCGCCTGCATGGCCAGCATCACCTCGGAGCCGGTGGCGATGATCACCGCCTGCAATGGCCCGTCGGCCTCGGCCAGCACGTAGCCGCCGCGGCTGGCACCTTCCGCCCGGCCGGTGGCGCCGCCGTATTGCGGCAGGTTCTGGCGCGACAGAAGCAGGGCGGAAGGTCCATTTTGGCGCTCGATCGCCGCCGTCCAGGCGACGGCCGTTTCCAGCTCATCGCAGGGACGCCAGACATCGAGGCCGGGAATGATGCGCAGGCTGCTGACGTGTTCGATCGGCTGGTGGGTCGGCCCGTCCTCGCCGAGACCGATCGAGTCGTGGGTCAGCACGTGGATGACGCGCTGCTTCATCAGCGCGCTCATCCGGATCGCGTTGCGGGCGTAGTCGGAGAACACCGCGAAGGTGCCGCCGTAGGGGATCAGCCCGCCGTGCAGCGCGATGCCGTTCATGATCGCCGTCATGCCGAATTCGCGCACGCCATAGGAAATGTAGTTGGCGACGCGCTCGCCGGCCTCGTGCAGGGCGATGCTGCCCTTGCCGGCAGTCAGGTTGGACCCGGTCAGGTCGGCCGAGCCACCGAGCAGTTCGGGCACCCGGTCGACCAGCCAGTCGAGGCAGTTCTGCGAGGACTTGCGGCTGGCGACGGCACCTTCCTTGCGGCCGGCGGCGGCGAGCAGCTCGGCTTTGATTTCGGGCCATTTTTCGGGCAGACCGTAGCATTGGGTACGCTCGAACTCGGCAGCGAGCTCGGGGTACTGGGCGCGATAGCTGGCGAAGTTGGCCTGCCAGCCGGCCTCGGCGTCGGCCCCGGCGGGGCGGCCGTCCCACGCGGCACGCAGGCTGATCGGCACTTCGAACGGCGCATGCGGCCAGCCGAGTGCGGTGCGGGTGGCGGCCGTTTCCTCGGCGCCGAGCGGCGCACCATGCACGTCATGCGAGCCGGCCTTGTGCGGCGACCCCCAGCCGATCTGCGTGCGGCAGACGATCAGCGTCGGCTTGGCCGTCTCCGCCTTGGCCTCGGCGATGGCGGCGGCAATGGCCGAGGAATCGTGGCCGTCGATCGGGCCGACGACATGCCAGCCGTAGGCGCGGAAGCGGGCCGGCGTGTCGTCGCGGAACCAGCCTTCGACATGGCCGTCGATGGAAATCCCGTTGTCGTCGTAGAAGCAGGTCAGCTTGTCCAGGCCCCAGACGCCGGCCAGAGAGCAGGCTTCGTGGCTGATGCCTTCCATCAGACAGCCGTCGCCGAGGAAGACCCAGGTGCGGTGATCGACGACGGCGCAGCCCGGCCGGTTGTAGCGCTGGGCCAGCAGCTTTTCGGCCAACGCCATGCCGACGGCGTTGGTCAGGCCCTGGCCGAGCGGGCCTGTGGTCGTCTCGACGCCTGGCGTGTGGCCGACTTCCGGGTGGCCGGGGGTGCGGCTGCCGAACTGGCGGAAGTTCTTCAGGTCGTCGAGGCTCAAGTCGTAGCCGCTCAAATGCAGCAACGCGTAGAGCAGCATCGAGCCGTGGCCGTTGGACAGCACGAAGCGGTCGCGGTCCGGCCACTTCGGGTTGGCCGGGTTGTGCTTCAGGTGGTCGCGCCACAGCACTTCGGCGATGTCGGCCATGCCCATCGGGGCGCCGGGGTGGCCGGACTTGGCCTTTTCTACGGCGTCGATGGCCAGGAAGCGGAGGGCGTTGGCCAGTTCGCGGCGAAAGGTGGTTTCGGTCGGATTGCGATCCATGTCTCTCTCCAAAATATTCAAAATCTCACCGCAGAGGCACGGAGGCCCAGAGAACAATCTTTGTCATCTGATTTTCTCCGCGCCTCCGCGTCTCTGCGGTTCATGAGTATTTTTCTTCCGTTCAGGCGCGACGCTTGTGGTCCATCAGGCGCAGGACCATCGGCGTGAAGATCATCTGCATGGCCAGGCCCATCTTGCCGCCGGGGACGACCAGCGTGTTCGGGCGGGTCAGCATGCTGCCGTGCAGGATGGTCAGCAGGTATTCGAAATCGATGCCCTTGGGGTTGGCGAAGCGGATCACCACCATGCTCTCGTCGGCGGTCGGGATGTCGCGGGCGATGAAAGGGTTGGAGGTATCGACGATGGGCACGCGCTGGAAATTGACGTGGGTGCGCGAGAACTGCGGGCAGAGGTGGCTGACGTAGTCCGGCATGCGGCGCAGGATGGTGTCGGTGACTGCCTCCTGCGAGTAGCCGCGCATCTTCTGGTCGCGGTGCAGCTTCTGGATCCATTCGAGGTTGATGGTCGGCACGACGCCGACGCAGAGATCGACCTGCTTGGCGATGTCGATCTTGTCGCTCGCCCAGGCGCCGTGCAGGCCTTCGTAGAACATCAGGTCGGTGTCGCCCGGGATGTCCTGCCAGGGCGTAAAGGTGCCCGGCTCCTGGCCCCACGGCTCGGCCTCGGCGGCATCGTGCAGATACTTGCGGACCTGGCCGCTGCCGCTCTGGCCGTAGCTGACGAACAACGCCTCCAACTCTTCAAGCAGGTTGGCTTCCGGGCCGAAATGGCTGAAGTTGAGGTTGCAGAGCGCCTCCTGCGCCTTCATCTCGGCGCGCATGCTGAGGCGGTCGTAGCGATGGAAAGAATCGCCCTCAACGATCTGGGCGTTGAGCTTTTCACGGCGGAAGATGTGCTGGAAGCTCTGCATCACCGTGCTGGTGCCGGCGCCGGACGAGCCGGTGATGGCGATGATGGGGTGTTTGACGGACATGTTGCTCTCCCTTTGATTTGAATTCAGGCGCGCGATTCGTCGCGGAACAGGGAGCGTTCCGAGAACAGCGGCGAGACGAAGGGGCGGTCGGCCCCGGTGTCGTATTCCTGGTGGTAGCGCTCCAGGCGCTCGACCTCATTCTTGGAGCCGAGGATGACCGGCACGCGCTGGTGCAGGCTGTCCGGCTCGACATCGAGGATGCGCTGGCGGCCGGTGCTGGCCGCGCCGCCGGCCTGCTCGATCAGCATCGCCATCGGGTTGGCCTCGTACATCAGGCGGAGCCGCCCGGGTTTGCTCGGGTCCTTGCTGTCCTTCGGGTACATGAAAATGCCGCCGCGGATCAGGATGCGGTGCACCTCGGCAACCATCGAGGCGATCCAGCGCGTATTGAAATCGACACCGCGGACGCCCGTCTTGCCCGCCTTGCATTCGCTGACGTAGCGCTGCACCGGCGGTTCCCAAAAGCGCTCGTTGGATGTGTTGATGGCGAATTCGCGAGTGTCTTCCGGCACCCGGATGTTGGGGTGGGTCAGGATGAAGTTGCCGTTCTCGCGGTCGAGCGTGAAGCCGTGCGTGCCGTTGCCGAGCGTCAGCACCATCATCGTCGACGGGCCGTAGATGGCGTAGCCGGCGGCAACCTGTTCGGCGCCCGGGCGCAGGTAATCGCCGGGTTCAGCATCGCCGGCCGCCAGCCGGGTGAAGATCGAGAAAATGGTGCCGACCGAGACATTGACGTCGCTGTTCGACGAGCCGTCGAGCGGGTCGAAGATCAACACGTAGCGGCCGCGCGGGTATTCGGCGGGGATCGGATAAGGCTCGTCCATCTCCTCGGAAGCCATGCCGGCCAGCTGGCCGCCCCACTCGCAGTGGCGCAGGATGGCTTCGTTGGTCAGCACATCGAGCTTCTTCTGCACCTCGCCCTGGACATTGGTGCTGTCGAGCGCGCCAAGATTACCGCCGAGCGCGCCCTTGGCCACCATCGCCGAGATGGTCTTGACGGCGGCGGCGACGTCGATCAGCAAGGCGCCCAGCTCGCCGTGGCTGGAGCGGGTGTTTTCAATGACGAATTTCGAGAGGGTCGTGCGGCCGAATTGCATGATGTCTCCAATCATTCTTGTGTTACTGCATTGGAGCCAACAATAAGTGGCTTCTTAATTAAGCAACAGTCAGACTTTCTTACGAAGACCGTAAGCCATCGCTTATTAAATAGCCACTTAACCCGGGCTTCAGAAATCCTGACTGGGCTTGCTCGCGCGCGCCCGGTATTGTCGGCACCCATGAGCACACTGCACGCCCTGATCTTCGACGTCGACGGCACGCTGGCCGACACCGAGCGCGACGGCCATCGCCCCGCTTTCAACGCCGCCTTTGCCGAGCACGGCCTGGACTGGCACTGGGATGAGGCGCTGTACGGCGAACTGCTCGCCATCACCGGCGGCAAGGAGCGCATCCGTCACTACGCCGAAAGACACGCGCCCGAGGTGGCGGCACGCCCGGATATCGATGCCCTGGTCAAGAAGCTGCATGCCGCCAAGACCGCGCATTACGTGCAGCTCGTCGAACTGGGTGGCCTGCCGCTGCGCCCCGGCATCGCCCGGCTGATCGCCGAAGCGCGGCGGACTGGCATCCGCCTGGCCATTGCCACGACCACCTCGCCGGAAAACGTCAGTGCCCTGCTCGACGCCAGCCTGGCACCGGGATCGGCCGACTGGTTCGAGGTCATCGGTGCCGGCGACATCGTGCCGGCCAAGAAGCCGGCCCCCGACATCTACCGCTGGGTGCTCGACCGCCTCGCCCTGCCGGCAGAAAACTGCCTGGCCATCGAGGATTCCGCCAACGGCCTGCGCGCCGCCCGCGCCGCCGGCCTGCGCTGCCTGGTCACGCCCAACGACTACACCGCCGGCGATGACTTCAGCGGCGCCTGGCGGGTGATGGCGGATTTGCAGGACGTTGACCTCGCTGCCATCGCCGTCCCGGAAATTTAGAATTTGGCCGAAATTTCCGGCCGACCGTAGCATTCCGGCCCGCCTTGCCGCCACGCATCACTCAAGTTCGCCCGCGCTTCAGCCGTAATGGCTGATAGAACAATCCAAGCGGGAGACAGACAGTGAGCGAAAAAGAAAACAAGGACAGCCAGGAAAAGCCGGTCAAGGCACGATCATTCGACAAGCTGACGTTGATCCTCGTCGGCGTCGCCCTCGTGCTGACGCTGGCTAACACCGTGTTGATCGCCATGAACCCGACCGCCAAAAAGGTCGAGCAATTCAATGAAGAACTAAAGACCGAACTGGCCGAAAGCGTGGCCTCCCTACATTCGAAGATCGACGGCCTGCGCTCGGCCGAGGTCGAATGGCAGGCCGTGCTCAAGAAAGCCCAGGCCAAGCCCGACGCCATCTACAAGGTCGTCAACACCAAGGACGGCTACCTGACGCTGACGGAAATAGAGAAGACTGAGAGCCCGGCTGCACAGTAACGTTGTAGGTAAGGGGCGCTACGCTGCGCTTTATCGCGCAGCGTCCAGCGACCGGAGGGAGCAGCCTCGACCGCAATGTTAGGGGGCAAGAGGGTTGCTCCAGGCAAGTTGATCGCCTTTCTTGATGCCATCAATGTGCGAGAACGCGACAAAAAAACGGTTGCTGTCCAGAACCGAAATATTCGTGCCGCCACAGCGTTGCGCAGAGGGGTGCTGTAAAGCGAATAGGTTTTGCTGTGAGAACCTGCCACTGCGATCCTGGAATACTAGTCCGCGTAAAGACACCGATTCAATTACAGCATCATACGCAATGGGCGATGCCACACAAATTACCCAAGTGTCTTTGGTGAAGTAGATAGTTACCGGCTCACCGACCAAAGAACGTGGTCGAACCTGAAACTGCCAGAGCATTGCAATGATGCTCACCGTGACCATAGCGAAAATCGATAACGCGATTTTGTGCAGCAGGCGCAGATTGCTGCCCCCTAAAGTAGATCTAACCGGCGCTGCGCCAGCCTTATTGGCGCAGCGTCCAGCGACCGAAGGGAGCGAGGTTGAGCGCCGGGTTGGGGGTGATGATGCAAACTCATGACGATTCTGATTTGGTTAACTGGAGAACTATTCTTGAGCGCGCCCGTCAAGAAGGGAGATGGCCTCCCTCAGGGCCTGCGTTATGTCGAACATACCATCTAGCCAAGGCTCGGGACATTCTGGAGACGGCTGCTCGATGGTTGCTTGATGTTCGACACGCTTTAGCACTTTTTCGCCCAAGAGCGCCGCGTTTTTTGCGTCGCCATTTGCCGAGGCTTTGAGCATGATTGAAAGAGCCATGGCCCGGCCACCGATTCGTAGCTCATTTTGTAAATCGAATGGCTTGCCTGATTCGGTCATGACCGAAACCACCAACTAGTAAAAGACGACAAAATTGTCGCCTAATTCGAAAACCTGTCCAATAAGCTGGCGGACAGGACAAGCAGAAACAATTATGCGGCAATGCTTTTGAGCATTCATAGGGATATTTCCGGAAATTTTCGGGCAACAAACCGGACAGTATGAACATTTGGCCAAAATTGCAAATGGCATTTTGCCAGCACCCTATGGGCTTACCCGGGCACCCCGGCGGACTTCCGGTTTTGGCCTTTTTTTCCGGCCGACCGTAGCATTGCTCAACTGGCGCAGCGCGCCTCGCCCAGGCGCCGCTCAAGCTGCTCGTATTCGGAAATGACTTGGGCGCCGAGGAGCAGCAGGGTGGCGGCGAGTTCGATGCTGAACAGCACGACGACGGCGGTGGTCAGCGAGCCGTAGACGACGCTGGCTTTCGACAGGGTGGCGAAGTACCAGACCAGCGCGTGGCGGACGACTTCCCAGATCAGCGTGATGACCACGGCACCGAGCAGGGCATGGCGGATGCGGGTGCGGCCGACCGGCAGGACGGTGTAGAGAAAGGTCAGGAGCAGGATTTCGGCCGCCAGCCCCATGCCGTAGAAGGCCGGGCCGGACAGGCGGCGCAGCGACCATTCGGCGCCAAAGACGTAGAGGCTTTCCTGCGACAGGCTCTGGATGGCTACCGACAGCACTGTGATGCCGAACAGGGCGGCGCCGGCCAGCAGAAGCAGGCTGTAGGGCAGCAGCGCGGAGACCACGGCATGCCGTTTCACCGTTGCGTGGCGATGGGCGAAGATTTGCGCCATCGCTTTCTGCAGGATGGAGAAGGTCAGCGAACTGAAGAAGACCAGGGTGCCGAGCAGGACGACGCCGATCGACACCCCGTTGTCGATGAAGCCGGAAACATCGGCCAATACGGCGGCGGCCTGGCTGGGCACCAGCCATTCGAGATAGCGCTGCAGGGTGGCCAGGAGTTCGGCCTGGCTGAGCCAGTGCGACAGGCCGAGCACGAGCAGGATGATCATCGGCAACAGCGAGAGCAGCGCGTAATAGGCGACCGCCCCGGCCAGCAACATGCCCTGGTTCTTGCTGAAGTTGCGCAGCACGGTCAGGGTGAAGTCGAGGGGGTGAAAGATCAGTTGCTGATCGGTTCTGGAGATGATGGACATGGGCGCTTGAGCGAATTCAGGAGAGAGCCACCGGCGATGACAGGCAGTTATAACCCGAGTTGCCGGCGCCGACTGTAACAGTTTTCGATTGCCCGGCGCCCGTGCCCGCCCCGGTGCATACCGCTACACTGCGGGCTTCGGCTCATTTCATTCAATCATGGAAAACCTGCTCTACTGGATCGGCCTCGTGGCTGTCGCGGTCAATGCGCTGACCGGCGTGCTCGACGCCGGCCGCCATCGCATGGATCTGGTCGGCGCGGTCATGGTCGGCAGCGCCACGGCGCTGGGCGGCGGCACGGTGCGCGACGTGCTGCTCGACCGCACGGTGTTCTGGATCGCTGATCAGACTTACTTGCTGGTTTCTTTCGCCACGGCGCTGGCGGTCTTTTTCGCGGTGCGCGGCCTGAAGCTGCCGCAGCGCCTGTTCCTGATCCCCGACGCCATCGGCCTGGCGCTGTTCACCATCGCCGGGACGCAGATCGCCTTGCAGTGGCACGCGCCGTGGCTGGTCGCCAGCCTGCTCGGCGTGATTACCGGGGTGGTCGGCGGCGTGCTGCGCGATGTGCTGTGCAACGAGGTGCCGCTGGTCTTTGTGCGCGGAGAACTTTATGCCTCGGCCGCCTGGGCCGGGGCGCTGGCGTTGATCGGCCTGCAGGAACTGGGGATTTCGCCGGTCGTCGCGGCCTGGGCGGGCATGGGGGTCGTTCTCGCCATCCGCCTGGCGGCCATGAGTTTCCGCATCACCCTGCCGACCTATAGCGAACGGCAGTAGCCCGGCGCGGCGCCTTGAATTGGAGCGGAATCAGTGATGCGTAGGTGTTTCTGGCGCCGGTAGCGGCGCTTCCTCGACGACCCGGACTTCGCTACCCGGATAGATATCCCTGGCCATTTCAAGCCAGCTGTCCACCACGCCCGTGCGAGCTTGAATACCGTCCGCCAACAGGAACCACGCCCCGTCGGAACCCTTGACCTTGATTGCAAGCGACATCGCTGATCGCCTCCCCTGATTACTGTTGAGGGAATGTTATCCGAGGCCGAACGGCGGACAGAAGGACAACCTGTCGTCCTCCGTGAGATATGTCACGCCCTCCCTCAGACAAGGCAAAACATCAGCCATTACTGAACAATTAAATAAAAATACGTGACTTTTATTTATCAATAGCCCTTCCTAATATTCACTCCATCGCAGCCGTTCCGACGAACAACCCAAGGAGACAAGACGATGGACCAGTCAAACCGTTACGCCGACCTCAGCCTCAAGGAAGCCGACCTGATCGCCGGCGGCAAGCACATCCTGTGCGCCTACAAGATGAAACCCAAGGCCGGCCACGGCTATCTCGAAGCGGCCGCCCACTTCGCCGCCGAGTCCTCGACCGGCACCAATGTCGAGGTATGCACCACCGACGACTTCACCAAGGGCGTCGATGCGCTGGTCTATCACATCGACCCGTCCAACGAGGACATGCGCATCGCCTACCCGCTCGACCTCTTCGACCGCAACCTGATCGACGGCCGGATGATGATGGTTTCCTTCCTGACCCTGACCATCGGCAACAACCAGGGCATGGGCGACATCGAGCACGCCAAGATGGTCGATTTCTACGTGCCGCGCCGCGCCATCGAACTGTTCGACGGCCCGAGCAAGGACATTTCCGATCTCTGGCGCATCCTCGGCCGGCCGGTCGTCGATGGCGGCTACATCGCCGGCACCATCATCAAGCCCAAGCTCGGCCTGCGCCCCGAGCCCTTCGCCCGCGCCGCCTACGAATTCTGGCTGGGCGGCGATTTCATCAAGAACGACGAGCCGCAAGGCAACCAGGTCTTCGCGCCGATGCAGCAGACCATCCCGCTGGTCTATGACGCGATGAAGCGGGCGATGGACGAAACCGGCGAAGCCAAGCTGTTCTCGGCCAACATCACGGCCGACGATCACCACGAGATGGTGGCACGCGGCGAATACATCCTGCGCACCTTCGGCCCGGATGCCGATAAGGTCGCCTTCCTGGTCGACGGCTATGTCGGCGGCCCGGGCATGATCACCACGGCGCGGCGCCACTTCGCCAACCAGTACCTGCACTACCACCGGGCCGGCCACGGCGCCGTCACCTCGCCGTCTTCGAAGCGCGGCTACACCGCCTACGTGCTGGCGAAAATGTCGCGCCTGCAGGGCGCCTCCGGCATCCACGTCGGCACCATGGGCTACGGCAAGATGGAAGGCGACAAGGACGACCGCGCCTGCGCCTACATCATCGAGCGCGACAGCTACAGCGGCCCGGTCTATCACCAGGAGTGGTACGGCATGAAGCCGACGACGCCGATCATCTCCGGCGGCATGAACGCGTTGCGCCTGCCCGGCTTCTTCGAGAACCTCGGCCACGGGAATGTGATCAACACGGCCGGGGGCGGGGCCTATGGCCACATCGACTCTCCGGCCGCCGGGGCTCGTTCACTGCGGCAGGCTTACGACTGCTGGAAGGCGGGCGCCGATCCGGTGGAGTGGGCACGCGATCACTACGAGTTTGCCCGGGCGTTTGAGTCGTTTCCGCAGGATGCGGACAAGCTTTATCCGGGGTGGCGGCATAAGTTGCGGCCGGCGGCATAGCTTTTTTGCGCCTGAGGCGGCGGGGGCTTTTCTGAACTCTTGCTTTCCGCCTTGAGGGCGTCTCACTTTTTCTTGCTTCGCCAAGAAAAAGTAAGCAAAAAGAAGGCGACCCCCGGGTCGGCGCCGGCTGCGCCGGTCCCTTGCGCTACTCGCCGCTGGCGGGGGCTGCGGAACTCGGCCCTACGGGCCTCAGACAGTCCTCGCCCTCTCTCCGCCAGCAGC
>Ga0075163_10000769_pt1 | contig 42704 bp, 70 predicted proteins | sample JI1023141ADNA_FD_71478 | JGI IMG/M metagenome (GOLD analysis project Ga0075163, IMG submission 71478) | Wastewater effluent complex algal communities from Wisconsin, to seasonally profile nutrient transformation and Carbon sequestration -... | ecosystem: Engineered > WWTP > Effluent > Algae...
CCGTCGTACGACCCTTCGACTTCGACCCCGAGCGAGAAGTCGTTCGCCGCGTTCCCGTGATACAGGTACCAGGACGCAGGCGCGTTGAGGATCGCGGTCCCGTCTCGAGCTGCGACGAGATGAGCAGGAATGCCTTGGAGCCGTCGGTTGCGCGCGAGGACTGGGTCTCCGCCGGCCTGAATGATCTGGCTCTTCGACACGCCATAGACGCAGTCGGTCTGATGGAGCATCACCGACGTCACCAGCGCGAGATCACGGCGGACGACTTTGCCGCCAACGATCTTCGCTCGAGGCGACTTGCCTGGCGAGCGCTTCCACGCCGGAGGAGGATCAGCCTGGAGCGCTCGCCAGTCGAGGATCACGCGGTCTTCCGATCGTAGATGATGGAGGGCGCTTCGACGGTCGTCGGCTGCTCGGGGACGTGCTGCTCCGCCGCGACGACGAGCGGCTCGGCGACCTTGAGCTCCTTCGTCTCGGGCCAGTCCACGATCACCGTGCCGTCGAGCTTCATGTCGATGAACTTGACGCCGTTCACCTCGATCTTGGAGCGAAGCTCGGCGACGAGCGTGTTGAACGCCTCCTGGCGCACCGCGAGCACGTTGGTCGCGTGCTGGAGTCGTTCGTGCGCGAGCTGGAGCTTCACGTGGGAGAGTTCGTCGAGCTTGATCTCTTTGCTTGCCATGTCTTGCCTCTTTTCCGTGCTAGGGAACGGTGATGTAGTACCCGGTGATGATCCAGTCAATCGTCGTCGCCGCGAGGCCGGTCACCTGCGCGACGATGTCGTTGCCGGACACCGCGAGCGTACCATCAAGACCGGCCGACGACTCAAAGTCCGTGCCGACCACGCTCATCTGATCAGACGTGGCCCCGCCACCTGCGCGATGCGCGAGCATCGTTCGGTTGTACTTGGCGAAGTTCGCGCCTGCGGAATCGCGCGCGATCATCGTGACTTCGGCGTAGATCAGCGTATTCGTCAGAGGCGTCGCGATCACGGACGACGACGGTGTCGCGTTCGTCGTCTGAACTGCGATCACGAATGTCCTGCGTTTCGTGCTCACTGCGCCCACCTTTCGCGCTCAGCCTGAACGAGCTTCATGTCGTGCTCGGTCATCGGCGCGCTGTCCATGACGATCTGGTACTTCTTGCCCGTGCGGACGTTGTACGCGGTGATCCCGTCCACTCCTTCGATCAGCTTCCAGTGCGCGATCTGGTCCACAGTCTTCCCGCGCGTGTGCGGGTCGCGCATCACGAGATCGCCGATCGTCGTCTGCACGGCGAACACGTCCGACCATCGCTCCGATGCCTTGCCGAGCGCGTACGTGTTGTCCACCTCGGGCATGAGCCCAGCCGAGCCGAGGTACATGCGTCCGTTGTTCGCTGCCGAGAAGCCGAGCTCGCCGACAGCGCGCAAGTACAGGCCCGTGTCGGTGTCGCCGTTGAACGTGATCCCCGGTGTCGCAGAGTTGAAGCCGTTGGGGAACGTGGCGACGTACTGAGAGAACTGAGCAGCGACGAGGCCGCCCACCGCGACAGAGACAACGTCCGCCGCCGAGGAATAGATGCCCGTGTTCTCGTCGCCGACGAACGTGAACGACGGCGTCCCGACCGCGCCGACATGCGCTGCCACGCGACCGGGGTCCGCGCCAGACGTGACGTAGAAGTGCTCGGTGCCGCCGATCTCGAAGCTCTGGAACTTTTGCAGGCCCGAGCCGATCGCCGTGTGAGTGAGCCTGATCTGCTGCGCGATGAACCCAGCCGTGGACGTTTGGTTCAGCGTGTAGTCGATCGAAACACCGCGCTGGATGCCTGACGATCCAGTGAAGTTCACGCCGTTGCGGATCTGGAGGCTGGTGACGCTGTTCGAAGTCGAGATGCGGCCTTCGATGCCGAGCAACGTGTTCGTAGTCACGTTCGAGAGGGCGCTCGAGCCACCGCTCGTGAACTGAATCTCGGCCGTGGTGAAGCGCAGGCGCGTCGCGCCTGAGATGCTCCATTCGATCGCGCTTCCAGTCCACCACATCCCCGCGCCTTCCGCGCCGAGGAAGGAGTAGCTCGGAGTCGCCACGGCACCGACGTTTGCGTGGATGCGCCCAGGAGTGGGCCCGGAGCTGATCGCGAAGTGGGTCGTGCCGCCGATCGACGCGTCGATGAAGCGGTGCGTGCCGGACCCGATGGCGGTCTGCGTCTGCGCGAGCACGAGCTGCAAGAACCCGCTGGTGCCGCTCTGGTTGAGGGTCTGGGTGTAGCTCAGACCGACCTGCGCGGCCGACGCGCCCGTCATCGTAGGACCGCCGACGATGATCTGCGGAATCGTCGAGGTGCTGACGTTGCCGCCCACGGTCACAGACGTGTTCGTCGTCGTCGCGCTGATGCCCCACGAGGTAGATGCGCCGCCGAGACTGAGGCGCGAAGACCCGGCAAAGCTGAGGAGGACCTGGAATCCGCCGTTCCAGTAAAGGCCGGTTGTAGGGGAGGCGGCGAAGCTATACGTGGGGCGCGCTGCAGAGCCCTGTGCCGCAAGAACCTGCCCAGGCATCGTAGTGTCGCTGGTGACGGCGAAGATCTCGGTGCCCGAGACAGTCGAGGAGATGAAGCGCTGCGCACCGCTGCCGAGCGCCGTCTGGATCTGGTTGATCTCCAACGAGGTGAACGCGCTCGTGAGCGTCTGGTTGATCGTCGATTCGATCTTCAGCTGCCGCTGCGAAACCGACGCGCCAATGAACGGAAGCGCTTGGTCGATTTGCACGCTCGGCAGCGTGCTCGACGTCTGATCCACGCGGCCGGTGATGATGTGCCGATTGTTGGTGGTGACGAACTGCTGGGTGTAGGAGTTGCCCGTTCCCGGTGCGAGGGAGAGGGTTGTCGCCGAGAAGACGTGCGTCTGCGCGCCACCGATGCTGAAGCGCAGATCCACGCCGACGTTCGACCAGAAGCCGGTCCCCGCAGACCCGTTGAACACGAAGCCCGGAAGGGCTGCGGTTCCCACATGGGCGCTCACCCGCCCTGGGTTCGCGCCGGCCGAGACGCTGAAGTGCGTCGTGCCGCCGATGTTTGCCTCGATCAGCCGCTGGGTGCCTGAGCCGACCGCCGTCTCGGTGACGCTGAGCTTCAATGCGCTGAAGCTCGACGTGCCTGTCTGGTTCACCGTGGGGAGCAGCTCGACGCCGACCTGTGCGACCGACGCGCCAGCGAACGGAACAGCCGAATGCTGCCCGAGTGTGATCGAGGAGCCAGCCGCGGTCGTGATGCGCCCGCCGATGTGCAGGCTGCCGTTGGTCGTGATGTTGGTGATTCGTGAGGCCGAAGTGATCGCGGTGATGCTGTCGGTGCCGAAGCGCCAGCGTTCCGCGCCTGTCACTGAGACGCTGAGGGAACCAGAGTTGTAGTAGAGCCCAGTCCCGGGGACCGTGGCGAACGCGTACGATGGCGCAGCCGCGGAGCCGTCGGGCGCGAGCAACGGCCATGAGACACCGCTCGAGGCCGAGAAGGGGATGCGCCCATCGAACCAGACGTCGGCGACTGCGCCCGTCGTCGTGAGCACGTAGCCGACGCGCCTCGAGTTCGTTCCCGCGGTGAGCGAGAGCGCGCCCGTGTCGCTGACGTAGACCAGATCGTTGACGACGGCGCCGACGAGCGCGACGTTCGTGATCAGGCCGCTCTTGCGGACGTTCGCCAGCTTGCCGGCCGACAGAGCTCCGCCGTCGACCGCGCTGACGAGCACACCGAGGGGCTCGGTCAGCACGAGCACGCTCGTGGCCAGCGCTGGCGCAAGAACAGGAACGACCTCGGCTCCGGGGAGGCCGGCCTTGATCGTCGCCGCGGAGCTCATGCGCACCACGCTTGTCGCCGCAGGCGCGCCGCTGATCTGTGCGACCACGAAGTCGGGGTCGGCGATCGCCGCATCGAGCCGCTGGAGCGTCGGGTTGGCTCCAGGGAGCGACGGCGCCGAGCCAGCCCAGCCGTACACCGAGCTCGCCTGAATCGTCTCCGAAACCGCTGGGACACGCGTGCGGGTCTTCAGCTGGAGGACGGCGATCACCACCTCGTCGCGGACCTCGCTCGGCAGGCCCTCGTTCACGATCAGCAGAAGCTTGTACGTCCCCTCCTTGCGGATGGTGATCGTGGGATTCTGAATCGAGATGGACGAGAGCGCGTCGATTGGGCCGGCCGGTTGATCGACCACGGTCCACTTGAACGTGACCTCACCGCCGACGTTCTGGTTGTTCAGCAGAACGAGAACGCCGATCGGGAGGTCGATGTTCGATCCCGGGACTCCGTTGACGGTGATGCGCGCTTGCGGCATTGATCACCAGCCGTAGCCGACGACCGAGAACGTCGCGGACGAACCGACGGGATAGCCGCCACCGATGAGGTTGAAGCGAAGCGTGGTGCCGAGCGCGCCGTTCATGGGGATCTCGGTCTCGAAGCTGTTGAATCCCGCCATGTCGATCGAGAACGTGCGGAGGATGAATCCGCCAGCCGTCTCGATCTGCATCGCGCGAGAGACCGGGGTGTCGGTCGGTGTGTTCTCCACGACGATGACGATCTTCACAGAGCGAGCGTGCGCCGGAACGAACGTGGCAAAGTTCACGTCTTGCGGATCAGCGGGAGGCGAGTACGTCGCCGCGAGGATGCTCTCGTGGTTCATCTCCCGTCCCTGCGCCGCGGACCACTGGAAGATCCATCCAGTGTTGCCCGCGTTGCGGCGAAGCGCGCTGACGAGATACGCAGATCCCGCAGCCGCAGTCACCACGCCGAAAGGCGCGGGAAGCGCGATCGCGCCGGTGTTGCGGAAGGTCTGCGCATCGGGAGCGACCGACGAGAGCACGAGCACGCCCTCGTACCAGTTGCTCCCGTCCGTGTAGCGAGGGCTGATGTTGAACAGCGACCACGGCGCGAGGTAGAGGTAGTAGTTCGTGTTCGCCGCGAGCACGAGCCCAGGCGACAGCACGTCGGCCGCGCTCACGTCTTTCGTGGTCGACGATCGGTACGCGCGCGGTCCCAGCCCACCTTCGGCTTGAACGGAGATCTCCAGCGAGCTCGTCGAGCCGTTGGCCGTGAGCACGCCGAGCTGAGTCGACGGCAGCTGAGGCTTCTGATTGCCGAAGTCGGCGATGCGCCGAAGATCGATGATGTCGGACGCGACGACGGGGCCTCCGCCACCGGGACGACGCACGATCGCGTGCGGAACCCAGTCGCCGCCGGACGGCGCAGGTGCATCCGCTCCGCCGGTGACGAGCTGGAACTGGACGCTGAAGGTCTTCTGCTTCGGGACCATCGTCGGCACGAAGATGCCGGTGCCGGGATCGAGGACGTCGCGGCTCACGGTCGCCGCGGTGATCTCGGCCACCTGCGACTCGAGCAGGTAGAACGTGGTCACGCCGGGAGCAGGCATCGTGATCACCACGGGAGCGCGCAAGACGCCGACGCGGTACGTCGAGTCGAGCGGACCGGGAACAGGCGCCAGCGTCGCCGAGTTCTGGAGCAGCGCGCCGACCGCGACCGAGATGTCGTTGCCGGACGGCTGAACCTGGAGACCGCCGAGCACCGTGTTTACGGTTCCTTCGACGATCGAGCCGACCTGCTTCGACCGCTGGCCATAGAGTTGCTGATCCATGATCGTCCGCCCGACCAGCGACTCGAGGTCGTTGATGTCGGTGGAGAGAGGGCGTTCGCGGACGTTGATGACGATGTTGTCGGTACCGGGCATGATCAGATTCCTCTCGCTTCTACGATGATCGCGGCGACTCCAGCGGGTTTCACGCGCTGAAGGAGTTCGTACAGACCGGAGAATAGCGCGGCTCGAGCCACGTCGTAACCGTCCCAGAAGCAGCTGTAGATGAGGGCCGTATCGTAGCTCGGGAGGATGTCGAACGACGACGTTCCTCGACCGTAGCCTGTCGCCGGGTCCCTGAAGTCGGACGGCTGCATCCCGGGATCGTCGTAGGCCAGGCCCACGTCGTTGATCGTGAGCAGGTCCACAGCGACGATGAACGCGCCGCGGAACTCGCGTTCGTCGAGCCACACGTCCCTGAGCTCCGACTCGGGACGCTCGTCGTCGAACGCGAAGTGGTTCTCGTCGTAGTCGGGGTTCGTCGGCGGGACGGCCTGGTACGTCGGCGTCCCCACGTTCGAGCTCGGCGCATCCCAGCACGTTTGATAGAGGATCTCCCACGTCTCGATGTACTCGTAGCCGACGCCGTAGTTCGCGAGGTACTCACGCACGTTCCGGTTGATCGCGTCGGGGCTCACCGTGTCGGGGAGCGATCGGACGCGCAGACGGTACTGATTGTCGGGCTCGGCAGGCGCTCGTGGGAGGCCCTTGTCTTCGCCGAGCCCGTCGAGCATGGGCGCTGTCCCGCCGGTCGTGTCGAGCACCTGGCGGACGTAGATGGTGATGTCGCCGTAGGGAGGATCGGTGACGAGCCGCGGGATGTCGGTGATCGCGCCCTCGAGCACGATGCCGCTCTCGGTGACGACGGTGCCGCGAACGTTCCACTCGTAGCCAGCGGCGACGGCCTGGACTTCCGCCTCGATCGGGCCGACGTCGAGCGCGCCGAACGACACGTCGAGGAGCGTGACGAAGTCGCGACCACCGTCCGCGGTGCGCACGACCGTGCCAGCCTTGATGGTGATCGCGCCAGCGGCCGCAGTCGGGCGCCAGAACTGAACGAAGCCGCTGGCCCGGTTGCCGCCCTCGGCGAAGATGGCGAACGACCCGCACTCGAAGCGCTCCACGGCCAGCGAAACGCGCTCGCCGATCGCTGCGTTCGCGCGGAACAGCTCGTAGCCGCCGATGTCCGAGAGCTTCATCGGCTCGAGGTACTCGTACGGGATCACGCGATCGAACAGCCGCAGGAAGTGCTCGTAGTCGTACATCACCGCATTGCACGGGAGCTGCGCTCCGGCGAGCGGGAACACGGGGATCATGCTTGCGGTGGGAACCGCAACAGGGAAGACCGGCGGGGACGCGAGCGTCCATGAGAACTGGAACGGCATGGCTACACCTCGTCCCCGTCCACGTCGACAGCGTAGACGCGAAGGGTTGGAGCATCAGGCCAGACGGGCGATCGCAGCACTGTGAACAGCGCTCCGTAGTCGCCACCGTCGGTCGCGAGGATGGCCGAGCTCAGGCTCGAGTACGGCTGCGTGAACGATCCGGCGAGCCCGCCCACGTTGGTCCCGGCCCAGACGACTTCCTCGAAGCGCAGGCCCGGATAGAAGATGGTGATCACCGCGCGCGTGATGTCCACGCTGTCGAAGAGCGTGAACAGGAACGGCTCGTTGAGCTCGAGCGTGGACGGCGGGGTGACGTCGGTGACGTAGGGGACTGCCATCACGCATCCGGGTTCGTCGAGCCCTGAAGGGCGCGATCGGGCTGAAGGGTGGTCACGATCGTGAGACCGAGCGTGGTGCGGAGGACTTGGAGCAGTGCGGGCTGGACGTCGCCGGCAGGGCTGAGGACCTCGTTGCCAGAGATGAACAAGCCCGCGACCGTCCGCAGCCGCTCGATCGCCGTATCGCGCTCGAACGGTGCTCCCGGGTTGAGGCTGTTCATGTACGCGACCATCGCCGCTCGAGCTTGAAGCGCGACTTGATCGACGTTGACGCCGGCGACGAACGTCAGGCCGAGCATGACGGCCTGGAGGATCACTTCGGCGACGGTGACCTGCACGTAGATGCCGGCGGGACGCGTGTCGGAGAGTCCCTGGAACACGGTGTCGGCGAGGACTTGGCTCTGCGCCTCGTAGGCGGGAGGGACGGGCGTCACGTCCACGAGCTGCTCCGTGAACGCGTCGGAGATCACGAGCTGAACGACCTTGGCTGGCCTGCCGAGCGAGTCGACGACTTCGAAGGCGGCCGCTTTTCGCACGCCTGGAATGCCGACCGCGGCGAGCTCGATCGCGCTGACCGTTCCGCGACGTGCGTTGGTGAAGAAGCGGCGAGCGCGATCGCGCAGCGAGTCGTCCTTCTCTTCGTCGTCCGCGCCCGCGGTCGCCAGCGAGTTCGTCACGGTGAGGCCGCTCGGGGCGCCGCTGACCGTGTCGAGGATGCTGGTGATCGACCCGACCTTGGCTTGCTGCGAGATGCCGGCGAGGGCGCTGCGAACCGAGACCGAGATGGGTCCCGAGCTCGCCATGGGAAACGTCGCGCTCGCCGACGTGAGGAACAAGCGACCGTCGCTGGTGGACAGGCGCGTGTTGATCGGGATGGCGAAGCTACCGGGCGAAGGCGCGGGAAGCGTGAACTCGACCGTGCCGCGGCTCGGTGCTGCGGGCTTGCGAAGGAGTCCGTACCGATCGAAGACGAGCCGGTCGAGCTGACGTGCCTGCGCCGAATCGAGATAGACGGCCTTCTCGACCGTGGCCAACTGGCCGATCACCTCGTCCGCGCTCGCTGCGCCAGCCGCTACGAGAGCGTTCGCGTCCGTGCCTTGACGCTCGATGGCGTCGCGCGTGATCGCCGGATTGCGCGACAGCGCCTCGTCGCGGCCGACGCGAAAGAGCTCATCGAATGTAGGGAAGTCGCTCATGGTACTCCTGGATCACAGCTGCGCGAGCGAAGTAGGAACTTGGATTGGGATCGAAAGCTTCTCGTTGGTCTTGGCGATCTGAACCTGCGCCGTGACGATCATGACACCATTCGCGGCGAGAGACACGGTGACCTGAACGGCCGAGAACTCCGGCTCGAGCTTGAGTTGGTTCTCGATGTCGACCTTGAGCTTCGTCAGGTCGTTCGTGACGAACGGCTCCTTCAAGCGGACGCCGACGCCGTACGACGGGTCGTAGTGGAACCAGTCGCCGGGAGTGGTGAGCAGGCGGCGGATCACCAGCTTGCGATAGAGCGCGACGCCGCTCTCGTTCGCGTAGTCACCGTCACTGCCGACGATCAGCGTTCCGCCGACCTCTTCGCGGCCGAGCTGCGGATTGGCGACGTCGACGAGGCCACGGTTGGCGAGGGACTGCACCTGCGCGACGCAGCCAAGGAAGTCGCCGTACTTGGGCGCGACGATCAGCGCTCCACCGGGGTCGACCATCGTGTTCGAGCCGACACGGTGCGTGATCAGGTACGAGCTGAACTTGTCGAGCGTGTAGAGCTCGAAGAACCGCGTCCCGGAGTACAGCTTCACCGAGAGCACGAGCAGCGACCCGTCGACGTTCCCCAGGCCATCGAGCGTCTGGACGTACCACGTGTTCGGGTTCAGCGCGTCGCCGTCTGCGACCGACGACACCGCTCGAGGTTCCTTCGAGAGCTCGACGACGACCGTGCGCTCGCTCGTGAGGAGCACCGAAACGACGTAGAGGTCCCCGGGACCGCCGAGGCCCCAAGGACTTCCTCCGTATCCGCCGCTTCCCCAGGTCATCTACTCACCCTTGATCTTTGTGGAGAGAGCGTTCCCGATCGCCTGCTTGAACGCGGTGATCGCGAGATTGAAGTTCGTGTTATCGAGCGAGCCTCCGCCAGCGGTGACGCCGGTCTGCACGAGTACCGCCCAAGTCTTCATCGCGTCCACAAGATCGTCGAGCGCGGACTTCTGATCGTCGCCTCGAACGAACGACTGCTCCGCGCCAGCCTTCGTGAGCTCGATCTTGCCCTCGCCGTTGACGACGACCTGGAAGTTCTTGTCCGTGCGCACGCGGATCACGCGATTCGCCGACATCACTTCACCGTCGCCCATCTCCGCGAAGGGCTTGTCGCCTGCGTTCCACACGCGACCGAGCACGATCGGCCCTTCGCCTGGATCTCCGCCTGGGATGGCCACGAGCACGGTGTCACCGACGTCGATCGGGCACCAGTCGCCGAACTCCGCGCCTGCGTAGCAGGAACCAACGAGCGCGGTCTCGGGCTGACCGGAGGTCTGGAACTGGAGATCGACGAACGGACCGTTGTCTGGGTCGTACCCGAGCTCGGTGACGATGGCCGTGACGATCCACGAGCGCGTGTCCGCGCCTGGCCCGGCGAGCGCGCTCCGCAGCGCACCCACATCGACGCGCGACCGAATCGCCGTGCGAGCTGTCCGGGGAGGCGCGCTCACGTGCCCTCCGGCGTTCCGACGATGTTGATCACGTCGAGGTTGATGGAACGTCGCGTAGGCACCGAGCGGCTGTCGAGCGTACCAGGCGCCGAGCTCACCGTGCCGACCTCGCTGCGGACGACCACGAAGTTCTGGAAGTCGAACGCGATCTTGATCCCCGTCGTCGACCAGTCGTAGCGCACCGTCGAGACGCGGAAGAAGCGCTGGAGCTCTTGGACCTGGCCTCGAGCCGTGGCGACGATGACTCGAGCGAGGTTCCGGTCGCCGCCGATGCGCGACGCGATCTCGGCAACGGCCTCCTCGAACGGAAGGCGATTCGTGTCCGTGAGCGTCGAGACGAGTGGAGCCCTCGAGCTCAGCGCGCGCGTGTCCACGAAGAACTCGACACCGTCGCCGGGGCGCAGGCGCAGCAAGTCCGGGTCAGCGTTCGATCCGCCGAACGACGCGAGATTCACCGTCTCACAGGCGCCGCCCATCTCTCCACGGCCGATCTCCTCGTAGATGGAACGAGCGATCTCCTGGAGGCGCGCGACGTCAGTGACCCCGGCGACGGGGACGTTGACGATCTCTTGCTGGCTCTGCTGATTGCTCGGAGCCACTCGAGTGCGATTCGCGCCGGTGTCGGCGTTCTCCGGTGGCCACCGCGACTCGATCAAGCGACCAGTCCCGCGCGTCGTGCTGTCGGTGTTGACCGACACCGTGCGAACGATCCGCGGGCGCTGGAACCCGCCGAACTTGCGGTTGAACGAGTAGTTCGTGACGTCGCGGCCGTAGACCAGCCGGCGAAACGAGAGCCCGGGGTCGATGTCGACTTGAGCGATCTCGTCGAAGTTGCGCGGACGTCCGCCGGCGAACGGAGTGGGGTTCGTCGGGTCGATGCCTGCGCGAGCCTGATCGAAGATGCTCCGTGCGGGGCGGATTCGCAGCGCGAGGCCCTCGAAGTAGGGAATGGCGCCGACGAGGTAGCAGGCGCGGACGACGAGGTCCCAGAAGTTCAGGTTGTTCGTGTCCCCTGGCGGAGACGGGCGCGCGCCGCTACGCTCGCCTCGAGCTCCTCGCCGGTGACGCGGTGTGAAGGCCGCTGCGCCAGGCGCGGGGAGCTCACCTCCAGGCCACTCCGCCGGATTGCTCGTCACGATGAACGAGCTGAAGAACGGGTTGAACTGGAGGATCTGCTGCACGACCTCGTCGATCGGCCGACTCCAGTCGAGCTCGTTCAGGAGTTGCTGAGCGGCGTTCGGTGCGACGCTGATCGGTGTGTCGAGCAGGATGCCGCGCGCGTCCCGGCCCTTGACCGAGAACGTGCTGCCTGACTCGTTGTGAACGACGTCAGCCTCGTCGACGAAGCCGACCATCAGCGGATCGAGCGAGTTGCCGTTCGCGTCCACCGTGCGCAGGCGCGAGCGCCTCGAGCCGTCGCGTTCGATCGTCGTCATGCCGGTGGCGAAGTCCCCAGGCGGAACAGCGCCGAGGAAGATCTCGACCGCAGCTGCGCGGATCACGCGAGGGTCGAGCGGCATGTCGCGGAAGTCCACGACGAGGTTGAACTGCGCCGCCTGCCGATAGCCGGGGAACTCGAGCGAAGCCGATCGCGGGACGCGCCCGAGGATGAACGACGCGTTCTCGTCACCGCGGTCGACGATCAGCGGCGTCGACGCCACCGAGGCAGCTGGCGGATCAGCGAGCTCGGAGCTCGTCGTGGAGATCGGCGGCTCGGGCTGAAGGTGCAGCGCCTCGTCGAAGCGCAGCTTGAAGTTCACGATCAGCGACGGGTAGAACGTGGTCATGCGTTCCTCCCGTTGCGCTGGATCTTCGGCACGAGCAAGACCTGACCGGCCTGGAGCTCCGGCGTCCCGAGCAAGTTGAACGAGAGCAGCGTACGCCACTCGAAGACGTTGCCGTAGAACCGCCGGCTCACGTCGCGCAGATCTTCACCGTCGCGTGCGGTGTAGACGGCGACCAGCATGTCGTCCATCTGCGCGATCAGCGACGACCGCCGAATGATGGCGATGCGGCGAAGCTCGAGCGCGAGATCGATCATGCCGCGCGAGTACGACGCTGCGCGAATGCGGCGACCGAGGCCCATGGTCGCCATCGGCTGACCGACGTCGCGCGAGTAGTAGACCTGGGAGTTCAGGTACGTGATCAGGTCTTTCGACTCCTGCACGATCCCGGTGCACGCGGCGACCACGCGACGCGAAGCCTCGGCCGGCGACAACGACGTCTTGGACAGGCCGCTCACTGCGCCCTGCGCCTGCGACACCGATTGAACGATCGTGGTGAGGATGGTGCCGAGCTCGCTCGCGAAGCTCGAGCTCACGGGGAACGACGGCTGAGCGGCCTGCACGAGCTCGGCGCTCTTCTTCTGGAGCACCGACGCGGTGTCCGAGATGCTCGTCTCCTGGATGAACACCGAGGCGGGAGTGCCCTCGCCGCGACCGATCCACTCGAACTGGCACGTCCAGTACAGGTCGCGCGTGTTGTGCCAGTCGCGATCGAACTGACGCAAGAAACCCTGTCGCGTGGTCTGGTTCCACGTGAGCTGGAGCAGCTGGCCTTCGCGGCAGATCGAGTCGAACAGCGTCTCGGCCTCTTGCGCGGTCTTCACCGACGCGCCGTTCACCACGAACGGGAACGTGACACCGTCGACGACGCCGCCTGCGGACTGGACGCCGACGTCGATCTGCTCGCCGAGGTACTTGTCCTTCCACGACCCGTTGATCGTAGTCGGCCCGTCCTCCGCGCCAAGCACGGTCGCCGTTCCTTCGGGAGATCCGGGCAGCCACGTCGCTTCGACGCGCTGCTTCGTCTGAAGCGAGAACGGGCGATACGGCAGAGCTCGACCGACGAGGCGAACGCTTCGTTGCTGGCCGGTGAGCTCGCGGATGGAGAGCGCGCTCGCAGCGTTGACCTCGGTCATCGGACACCGAACAGCGGCTCGAGACCGCTCTGGAGGCGCTCGGTACCTGCGCGACCGAGATCATCAGCGAAGGCGACCGCGATGCGGTCCGGGTCGAAGCCCTCGGCGAAGCGCTGCGTGATGTCGAACCGCGAGTAGCGGAAGTCCTGCGTCGTGCGAGCTCCGCCTCGAGCCGACGGTGTCGTGCGCGTCGCCGCGTTCGCAGCCGCCTCTTCAGCCGCGGCGCGATCGTCAGTCGCGTTGCCGTCGTTGAGCGCCGCAAGGATGTCCGCGAGCAGGCTCGGCGCTTCTTCGGGGTCGCCGCGTGTACCAGCGTTGCCGAAGTCGCTGTCCTCGAGTGCGCCTGCGACCGACTCGAGCATGGACCCGAGCCACGAGATGAACTCGCTGATCGCGTCGACGAGCATGGCGAACAGGCCGACGACGGCCTCGATCACCGGCGTGAGCACGAACGCGAGCACCTCGTAGAGCACGAGGAACACGCGGCCGACGATCCGCAGCGCTGGGTTGAGGAAGTCGCCGATCGACTGGAACAGGTTGCCGACCGCGTTGAAGAGCGACTCGAACACGGGGTTGAGGCTCTCGAAGATCTCGTTCGAGATGACCATCAGCCCGTTCCAGAACGTGATCAGCGGATCGAGGATCGCTTGGAACGCGCTCAGCACTCCGGGAAGGACGCCCTGGATCAAATCGCCGAACAGGTCGTTCGACGTCGAGATCATCTGCACCATCGGCGTGAACACGCGCGTCGCGCTGTCTACGATGCCGACCATCTGCTCGAGGACGCCGTTCACCGCTTCGGTGCGGGTGAGGAAGTCCGCCACCCCGCCGGCCATAGCTGCCACGAGGGCCCCTGGCCCAGTTGCCAGCGCCCCCCCAAGCCCGGCGGCCGCTACCCCGGCCCCGGCCATGCCAGCGGCCGCTGCGCCCCCCGTAGCGCCCGGCCTGGGACGCCCCAGAACGCTTGCCGCCCCGGCCAGCCGCTCGGCCGCCCGTACCAAGATGGTGAAAGCACGGCTCGACGCGAATGCGCGCATGCTGCGCCCCATCGCCTGGATGCCAGCGTTCGCCGCGCGCACGCCCTCGACGATGTATCGGCTGATGCTCTGGCCGATCGAGACGATGTTGCGACTGAGCTCGGTCGCGTTGCCTTCGCTGTCCGAGAACAGCGCATTGATCTCGCCGAGGGACTCCTTGATCCCATCGAACAGCGGCGCCGAGACCTGACGCGTGAGCGATCGCATCGTCGACGTGAGCGCACCGCTCATCGAGTCGAAGGTCCCGCCGGCCTGCTCGAGCATTGGGCCGAGCGAGTCGAACGCCTGATTGAGCACGCGGAAGCGCTCGGGCGCGGTCATGCGATTGAACGACTCGGACGTGATGTTGGCCTGGCCCTCGACGGTGCGAAGGAACGGGAGGAGCTGCTGGAACGTGCGAACGTCCATCCCGGCTCCGCCTCGACCGGCGCGGAGCAATCGCTGGAGATCAGCGCCGAGCTGCATCGCGTCCACACCGAACGTTCGACCGATCGCCGTGAAGCGATTCGAGAACGTCGTCATGTCCTCGAGCGTGCCGCCGACCGACGCTTGGAGCACGGGAAGACCGGCGCGAAAGACCTGGATGTAGTCCTCGGCCTCGCCAGGGAGCGCAGCTGCGGCGATCTCGATCCGCTCCATCGTCTCGGCTGCGAGCCCGAGGCCGTTGCGGAAGCGCTCGGTGGGGTCTGCGCCGCCTGCGATGCCGAGCGCGCCGAGCGTGCCGGCGAGGGTGTTCTGGGTCTGCTCGAATGCCCCACCGAGCGCCGTGATCCCCGCGATGGCGCCTCCCACTGAGAGGCCGCCGATCGCGAGGTTCAACGGGTTGAGCATCGAAGTGAGCGAGCCGAGCGCGCCAGAGACGCGCGACGCCACCGAAGAGACCGTGTTGAACCCAGAGACCGCCTGACCGATGTTGGCGGTGAACTGAGTGGTGACTCTGTTGGTGACGTTGCTCATGGCTCAGGAATCGGTCTCTTTCTTGGCTGCGTCGTGTTCTTCTCGGATCAGGTCACCCGTTTCCTTGGCGAAGATCATCAGGTCGACCACGCTCATCTGCAACAGATCTCTCACCGGCTGATGCGCGTATCGCGCGAGGAAAGCGAGCAGCTTCCACAGTCGTTGACGGTGCGATCGGTCGCTGTGCAGCCTTGAGAGCTGGAAAGCGAACGTGGCGAGCGAGAGCCGGACTACCCGACCGTCGTCGTCCGACTCTTGAGGAAACCCGAGGTGAGCTCGTCTCCCGGCTGGTGGATCGACGAATAGGCCGTCATGACCAGCGTGCGAACCTTCGCGGCCATGCGGTTCCAGGCGAGATCGAGCGACCCGTTGGCGAGGGACACGGGCTTGCCGTCGATCTCACGGAGAGACTCTCGAGCGAGCTCGTACGCCAGCCGGATCGGGTCGTTGTGAGCGCGCCGAGTGGCGTTGAGCTCGTCGTCGGCGAGGAGCTCGACGAGTCCGACCTGCGTGATCCCCGATTCCCTGGCGAGCGACTCGGGGATGGTGAACCTGTGGATCGGGCGCGAGTCGTTCTTCGCGGCGCTGTGGATGTCGCTGAGCGACGATGCGTTGTTTCCAGCCATGTGATTTGCCTCTTTGTGCTCTGACGGTTGACGGATCAGGAGATGACGCGGGCGTCGGTCGCCGCGTAAGTCATGCGGATCGAACCGTACTCGGTGCGACCCGCGAAGCCGACAGGAATGGCGCCGAACTCGGCGTTGGGGATGATGATGCGAGCTCGCGTCCCGTCGGGGAAGTTGAGCGACGCCTTGATGTTGATCTGAACGCCGGCGACGCGACGGCGCGCCTTGTCGACGATCTCGGCGATGGTGTCGAGGATGTCGCGGTTGTCGAACTGGTACTCGAGGTCGCCGGAGATGCCGTTGAACACGGAGTCCATCCGGTTGCTCGTCTCGCCGAGGAAGCCTTCGCTCTTCGTCTCGAGGTCGAAGTTGAAGTTGAAGCTCTTCACCGCGGTGAGTGTCGACTTCACCGCTCCGTTGACGATCAGGAGCACTTCGACTTCCTGACCTTTGATCCGTTGTCCCATCGAAAGCTCCTTCTGTTGCTGATCCAGAAAGCGAAAAGGACACGTGGCGTCTCCCGAAGGAGTTGCCACGTGCCCTATCCACCGATCCCGGAGTGCGGCCGTGCGTGAGGTGTGAGCCTAGCTCACCGTCGAGGCGTCGCGCAAGCTCGAGCCGAGAACCGCCTGAATCCCGAGCTTCTTCAGCACCCGCTCCGCCCGTCGCCGGTCCTTTCGGTCCGTGCTTCGAAGCAGAACGTTCAGCTCGTCGATCTGCTCGGCCGACAGGCTGCGCATCTTGGATGCATCGCCCATCAGCCGAACGTGATCTTCAGCCAACTCTGGAAGCTTGATCGTCATGCCGCGAGCAGGGTGTTGATGACGACGCCCTCGCCGATCTCCGACTGGATGACGATGAAGTCGGCCGTGGGGGTGAGCCGAACGCGAACGATGATCACGAAGATGCCGGCCGCTTCGCGCGCTTCGGTGTTGCCGCTCTTGTCGTCGATCTCATAGGCGTTGATCCGCCGCGCTGCGGCGTTGTCCCGGCTGAGCAGCTCCTCCATGAAGGAGACGACTTCCGCCGTGGACGAGTCCTTCAGACCCTCGCTCAGCGGCAGCTTGCAGAGCTGCACGAGGCGCTGAGCGATCGAGTCCTGGATGAAGTCCGCCATGCGGCGACGCATGATGTTCTTCTCACCCGAGACGAGGCTCGTGGTCACGCCCGACTGGAAGATCGGGCCGACGGTCTTGTCGAAGCGCGGCGCGCAGACGCCGAACGTTCGAAGCGAGGTGTACTCGGGCATCCCGAGCTTCGGCATCCCTCGAGCGAATGCGAGCACGGGCGCGAGGATCGTCGGGACGGGCTGCGCCGCCTGACCGGGGTTCCGCTCGGGCGGAAGATTCGACTCCACCGACGCGAGCCAGGTGTCGGCGGTGACGTCGAGCACACCGTCGGTCGTGGTCTTCGCGTCCGACGTGACGATCGTGAAGCCGACCGCCTCGGGGATCGACGTTCGCAGCGCAGGCCACGAGTAGTCGAGGCGATCGACGCGGTTCGCGCCGACGCCCGGGTCTGCCGAGCCGATCACCGTCGTCAGCGACGCCTGATTCACCTCGGGCGAGAGGATCGCCCGACGGGTGAGCCCGCGCTCGCTCGCCACCTGGACGTTCGACTTGAGCTTGGAGCGGATCGCCGAGCTCTTGCGCGCTGCCACGAGGATGTTCAGATCGCGCGCGGGGTACTCGTCGTTCAGCGTGGCGTCGAGCGCGGCCTGGTAGCGCGCGTCCAGCGTCGCGTTGTTCGCCGCGTTGGGTGCGTGCACGTTCGCGTCGTACGTCAGTGCAGCGGTCGGGTGGACGGCGCCGCCGAGGCCACTGAGCGGCTCCCACACTGCGCCGGTCGGCGCCGCGGGAACCACCGAAGGCGTGAGCAGCTGCCCGACCGCCATGGTAGCGGTGAGCGGACGAGCGAGGATCGAGTATCCGCCACCCTCGCTGAACTGGTGACCGACGCCGTCCGCGGAGATCGAGTCGCCGGTCGCGCGAACGTGCAGACGCCACGGAAGCGACGCCGTGGTGACCCACGCGAACGACGCACCGTCGAGGCGCTGGACGACGAGCGTGTCGGCGTCGGTGACCGAGACGACGCGGTACGTCCGCGCGTTCGAGCCGAGGCCAGCCGCGCCGCCGATCTGACCGACGACGAGGAGATCGCCCTCGGCGACACCGCGGTTCACGAAGTCACCGGTCACCGCGTCGAACGGATTGGTGAGCGCAGGCGCAGCCGCAGTGACCGATCCGTCGGTTCCCGTCGCGTACGCGACCGCGTCGGAGAAGCTCACCACGGACGCGAGGCGAAGTCGGTTCGCGCCGTTGACGAACTGACGGCCGACCGGAACTTGCGCGGGGCTCACCGGAACGATCGGGACCACGGACGCAGGACCGGAGTTGGTCGGGAGCTCGCGCCAGATACGCACCGTCCCCTGCGTTCCAGCGGCCGGGGTGATGTTGTCGATCGGGATGACGACGAGGCGCGCGAACTTCTTGTTGCGGATCTCGACGAAGCCGTTCCCCATGCCGACGCCGAACGCGCCGATCGTCTCGTCGAAGCCGCCCGACTTGTCGATCAAGTCCTGCGAGGAGAAGATCTCCACGGGCTGGATGCGCGCAGACGCCACGCCGCTCGAGTCCACGGCGCACGCGAACTGCGCGTTCTGGAACTCACCGACGACACCGACGACGCCCGTCTGCACTCCCGCGATCGAGCCCGGGGGAGGCAGATCGACGATGATGACGCCTTCGATCTGAGTGATGACCTCGGTGCCGGGAAAGAACCCGTACCGGCGAATGAATCCTGCCATTTGCGACGCTCCTACTTCGTGGTCGTACCCTAGAACACTTCCCGCCGAACATCCAGCGGGCGGCCTCAGCAGCGATCAGACGCCTCCTCATCCGCTGAGGTACCTGTGGGAACTTCGGCGTCGACGATCTCCACCACGACGGAGATCCCCGCAAGCCTGCCCCCGATGACCTGCGCCTGCTTGATCCCCGAGAGGACGCGCAGGACAGGAACCCGACCGTTCAGCTTGACCAGCAGGCGACGTGTCCGCTGCTGAGCGTCGACTTCGTTGTCGGGATAATGGATCGAGATCGGTGTGAAGTTCGCGTGCGCACCGTGATAGTGCGGAAGCGCGAGCCGGAAGCCGTACATCCACGTGACGGGCGAGAACGCGTCCTCGAGCATCGACGCGAGGGCCATGCGTTCCTCGGGGCTCGAGCACATGACGTCGACCGTGAAGTCGACCGAGAGCTCGGAGATCGCCATCAAGTAGTTCGTCGGGTTCGGGCCAGGTACCGTCGCATCGGGGCGCGGACCAGCCACGGTCGGCGCGAACGAGTTCTCTTCGTAGAGGCCCGGTTCTGGGTCGATCACCGCCATCGACGGCAGCTGCGCCTCGACTTCCGGCTCGGACCACTGCTCGAGCGACCGCTTGAACTTGATGCGGCGTCCGGTGATCTCTGTGCTGAGCTGCGAACAGTATTCGGCGATCCCGCGCGCCATCGCCGTACGAGCGTCGGTCTTCCGCACGAACGTGAAGACCTCGCGCGTTCCTGGCGTCTGGCAGAGCTTGGACTTCCCGGTCTCACTGGTGATCGTCGTCACACGCGCCTCCCGCTGAGCATGCGGTCGTTGGCATCGAACATGATCTGAAGGTACTTGCGATTGATCTCGGGCATCGCGGAGGTGACGACGCGCTTGGCGCGGATGCCATACTTGCCGATCTTGCGCGCCACGGCGAATGCGACGCCTCGAGCTCGCTTCGGCGGAACACCGAGCTTCCGCTGGACCCAGCCAACGAGCGCAGAAGACGGCGGACGGCGCGCGCCCGCACGACGGCCCTCTTCGATCACCGAGGCGTATCCGCGATTGTTGGTCACGATCACGGAGTTGCGCGGTCCGCGCTGAACCTCGAACCCGAGCAGGTAGCGCTTCGAATCGACCGGCGGATACGGGCGGATCGACCGCACGTTGCGCTGAAGGATGCCGATCGACGCACGCGCGCCTTGCTGCTGAAGACGCGTGACGACTCGAGGAAGCTGCTGAGCGAGCTGGCGCTCGTACTTCCCCAAGTCCTTCACGTTGATCTGTCGCGTGAAGTTCATCAGTCCTCGGGCGTCCCGTCGCGCTGGCGATTCTCGACCGCCTTGCGAAGCATGACCTTCCACTGGAACTGGCCTGCGGATCGATTCGGCGCGCCGCTGAGCACGAAGCGACGGCGGATCCCCGGGAAAACGCCATTCTCCTGCGGGAACTCGACCTCGTAGTAGAACTCCTCGTCTTCGGCGATCGGGTCTCCCACCGCGTTCCGCCCAAGGATGAAGTCCTCGGTGTACCGTGCGCTGATCTGCTCGAGCATGATGTCGCCGATCTCCTCGGCGCCGATGCTGAACTGCTGCGCGTCGAGCGAATCGAGCGGCGCGATCTTCGGCGTGGGAAGAAGAACCTCTTCGCGCGCGACTTCCTCCGTGCCGTAGCCTCGCTGACCCTCCGACCAGCGAGTCCACACCAGCCGCACGATGTACGGGCGCAGGCCAGCTCGAGTGAGCAAGTCGCGCAAGAGGTCCACCGGACCGATCAAACGACCGGCCAGCGTCTTCGCGTACTGATCGTCGCGAAGCACGGTGAACCCCTTGCGGACTGGACGAAGACCCACCGATCACCTCACCGGGATGTTGCCGGCCTTCTGGCCCGCACCCGAAGCGAAACGCTTGCTGAACGGATAGAGCGGCACGCCGAAGATGTCGGCGAGCCGCCCTGCCCATCGCCGGTACTCGTTCTCGAGGCGCTCGGTGACGAGCGACTGCGAACCGCCAGACCCGGCGAGCGTGAGCTCCTCGAGCTTGTCGGCGATCAAGTACGGCTGCGCGTCGATCATCTGCTGCTCCAGATCGTCGAGCGCCTGGAGGATGTCTCGAACTCGAGGCGCCGCGACGGGCATGATGTTGTCCATCGCGAGCTCGATCATGAACGCCAGCTGAGCGGGCTTCGGGAGGCCGTACTGGATTGACGCAGCCGCCATCACTTCCGGGTATCCGGTGTGGTGCCGGATCCTCGACTTCTCTACGTCAGTGAACACCGGCTGCGGCATCGGTCACTCCTTCGCGTACTTCTGCTCCATCAAGCCTCGCATGTTCGCATCGAGCTGGCCACGCTCCTCTTCGGTGAGGGTCGCGACCGTCCGCTCGACGTCCTGAATCTTGCCGATCAGCTCGGCCACCTTCTCGCTCATGGCCAGATCGGCACGAACGAGCTCGATGCCCTGAGCGCGCAAGATCTCCGCGACGTCCGAGCCGTAGCTCGCTTCGTCGATCATCTTGCCGACGGCGAGGTTCTGCTTCTGCCGCGCGAGCTGGACCTTGCCGCCCTTGGTCACCCGCCAGACGGGCGGTCGCTTCCAGCTCGAGGTGTCCGGCGGCGGAGCTCCCGGCTTCGGGGGTTCCACCTCGACCACGGGAGGCGCAGGCGCCTGTTCGGGCGTCGGCGGCTGCAAGAGCCCGGGGGAGTGCATGCCCGCATCGCTCACCGGTACCTCGGTGGCCGGTACCTTGGACGCCTCTACCGGGTCGTAGGCGGCCGGCGCAGGCGGCAGGGCGGCAGGGGTAGCAGGCGCAGGCGCCGGAGCGGCCACGGGGGCGCTGGGAGCCGGGGGAGGGGTAGCTTGGTTGTGCTTTGCCATGACGAGTCTCCTGGGGACGTTGCGGGGTTACAGTCTACATGAAAAAGAAACGGCGCCGCGAGATTGCTCCCACGACGCCGTTCCGCGTTAGGGGCTGAACCCCTGGTCGATCACGCTCCGTGTTCGATCGAGATGAAGCGCTTGTACCGCGCCGCATCGCCCGCAGCCGCATCGGTCCGCGCAGGCCAGTCGCCGATGAACTTCCAGCTGGTCGACACGAGGTCCTGGAGCCGGTTCAGCGGACCACGGATGATCAGCTGGATGCGGTCGCTCATGATCTCGATGCCGTTGTTGACGATGCGGGGCTCGGCGACCTTGCCGGTGACGCCCGCCTCGGTGATGAGCTGCGAGAGATCGGAGAAGTACTCGAAGATACCTCCCTGAGCGCTGATCAGCACGCGATGGATCGGGACGCCCGTGGCGACGCCCGTGCTGTAGAGCTCGCCGGCGAAGGGATCCTCCTGGCTGAACGTCACGCCGTCGTACGGCTGAACGGTCTGCTGGATCGGGCACTCCGTGTTGCGGAGGAACACGGTGTTGAGGATCTCGCCGAGGGCGAACTGACGGTAGATGACGTAGTCGGGCAGCGACGTGTTGAGCCGCTGGAACTCGTCGTCATCGAAGACCTGCGCGATCGAGGTCGGGTCCGCGTGAGCGTGGAACCGGCCGTCGGCGTGCGCGGGGACGTTGTTCTGCCAGAAGGCGGCGACGGCGCCGCGGATCTGGGAGAGCTTGAGCGTGTCGCTCGCGATGATGTCGTCGACCTTGTTCCCGCCACCGGCGCGAACGATGTTCGAGCGATCGATGGAGTAGACGTAGGCGCGATCGAGCACGTTGGTGACCGCGGCGTCGAGGGTGAGGGTACCGGGACCCACCTCGTCACCCGCGGTGTCGGGGGTGTACCCGATCACGTTGACGGCCTGAGCGACCGCGTTCGCGAAGACGGTGATCGGGAGAGGGTTGCTCGAGCTGACGTACTGGAAGCGCACGGGCGATCCAGCGAGCAGGTCGGGGCGACGCGCGCGGGTGAAGCCGTTGAGGCGCTTCACGCGGAGCGTGCTGGTCGGGCCGGCCTGCGCGCCGTCGGCGACGGTCCAGCCGGAGAGCGACGCGTTGTACATCCGGTTCCGCACGATCCGGTTGAGCGACTGAGCGGCGCTCATGCCCAACTGATGCGCGTTCCGCATGAACAGGTTCACGATCGCAACCATGCTGGTCGGCATGTGAGTGTCGATCGAATCGGCGTACTGCTGAAGCTGCGCCTCCCACTGCTCGGAACCGTAGCCGCTGGGAAGCGGATCGGTCCCGGGACGAAGCGGACGCTGCTTCGGCGCGATGAGGCCGGGCGCGGTGAAGATCTGCGTGTCACCGCTGTTCGCCGGCCATGCCTGCGGAACCGCCTCGCCCCGGAACATCAGTCCGGGGAAGAGCGCGTCGTGGAACGCGCGTTCGAGAAGGTTCTCCTGAACGAGCTGGCGAACCTCGCTCGACTGAAGAATGATCGAGAAATCCATGTGTTCTGCTTCCCTCTCGACGGCTTGGTTCGCCCCGTCGCTAGCGTTTTGATTCTACCTGAAACCTGAGCAGCGCCAAGTGGAGCCGAACAGTTCGCGATCAGACTCAGTACGAGTAGCCTTGCGTGGGATTCGCGACGCCCAACGACGCGAGTCGCTGTTCGTACTGCTCCCGCGTGAGCTTCTTCGCGTCGGTGACCTTGCTGTCGACCTCGGTCTTCGCAGCCGGGCCAGCCTTCGGGGGCTGGACTCCTGCCGCGTCGCTCGTCGATCCGCCGTTCCCCGTGGTGACGGGGCGCTCTTCGACGACGAACAGATGAGGATGCGACGTGCGAAGGCCGGTGAAGAACTTGAGCTCGTCGAAGCCCTCGAGCTCCTTCCCGCTCTTGCCCTTCATCTCGCGGCGAAGCAGATGGAGCGCGTAGTCCTGATCGACCACGCCGGCGCGAACGGCTGCGACGCGAAGCTCACCTTCGACGACCGCGTTGTCACGCTCCCTACGAGCGATCGCAGCCGCCTTCTGGGCGAGCGACTGCTTGCGGATCAAGGACTTCTTCTCGTCCTCGAACTGCTTCCGCTCCTTCTCCACCTTGTTCGCCGGAACGGGCTTCGGTCCGCGAGGAGCGGGCTGATCGGGCTTGCGGCCCTTTCCGGCTTTCGCCGCCAGCTTCATCTCCTCGATCGTCTCGAAGCCGAGGTCCTTCGCGAGCTCGAGCTCCCGCGCCTTCGCGCCCTTCGTCCGCTCCTCGCGGCGAATCTTGGCGACCTCATCGCTCGGCATGGAGATCACCCTCTTGTTGGAGGGCGATGCTTGCTGCGCGGGCGGCGGAGTCGCCGGAGGCGTGACTGCGGTCTGCTGCTCGACCTGAGTCTGATCGTGTTCCTGAGTCGTCTCTTCGTTGGTCTGCGGGTCGTTTTCCATCTGGTCTCCGTGTGGTTCTTCAGCATCCTCGTCTTGGTCTATCCGACAGTTTCGCCGTCGTCGCGTGAGCGACAGAGCGCGTCAGTACACCTACTCGAGAGCCTGATGGTGGTTGATTGATCGGCCGCCGAGGACCATTCCTCGGCGGATCAAGGGGTCACGCGAGCTCAGGGCTCGGCGAGAACGGCGCCAGTGGTACCGGCGACCGCGGCGCGCGGGATGTAGGTCATGGTGAACGCGGTCACCGTGTTCGGGAAGCTGACGGTCTTGCCGTCGTCGGAGATCCGCGCGATGCCGACCGCGAGGCTGGCGCCGCCCGGAGGGACGATCATCGAGGCGCCGACGTCACCGGCGATGTACGAGCCGAGGCTCGCCGCGGTACCCGAGGCCACGATGCGGAGCGTGAGCACCTGCCCGACCGCGGGAAGGGTCTCGTCGCTCTCGAGCGTGATGCCCGTGATCGTCGAGAGCGCCTTGAAAGCGGCGGTCGTGACGTCGAACGAGGCGGCTGCGGTGAGGCCGGCCGCGACGACCTTGATCACGCTCGCCATGTTGCCGAGCTTGATGCGGCGCAGCATGTCGGCGAGGACGTTCAGATCGGCCTGGTTGAGAATGGTGCGAAGCGTGGTGTTCACGTTGACGGTCGTCATGGTCGTTCCTTTACGCGATCTGTCCGAGGAAGAGCAGCACTTGAGTCTGCACACCTCCCGCAGCTCGCGTGATGCTGAGGGCGGTGATGGGCACGGAACGGCTGATCTGTAGAAGCACAGAGTCGACCGGAACGGCCTGAGTCGTCCCGAGGGCCGACGTCATTCGAAGGGTGACGGCAGAGCCGATCACCTTGACGAACACGACGTTGACCCCGGTCAGCCCACCGAGATTCACCGCAACCGTGTTGTCATCGCTCAGGGTGTACTGCGGCGCGAGCTGATTCCCGAGCTGAACCGTCTCGTCGATCGGAATCGTGGTGACGGGCGCGCCCGACTCCGGCCCGAGAAGGGGGATCGAGACGAGTTCACCGTTGAATCTGAGCGTGTTCGCCATCGATCTCTCCTATCACGACCGCTGGATTCGAACCAGCCTTCTCTCGAGCGAGAGAGGTTCCACCCTTGATCGTGTTGGCTGCGATTCTCCCTCAGAGGAGCACGTCTCTTGTCACCGTCGCAGCGCGGCAACATCGGCGGAGAGAGGCTGTCCCTCGCCGATCAGGATCTCAGCCCATCCCGCCGTTGATCTTGAACGGCTGAGGATCGGGCGCCTTGGGGAAGTTCACGAGCGGGGACTTCTGCTCGGGCGACATCTTGTCGATGGCGTCCTCGTAGGTCCCGCCGGTCTTCGACGGGTCGTTGGGATCGTCGCCGACTTTCACCGTCGGCCAGGGGTAGGGTCCTGCTGCCATGATCGTGATCTCCTCTCGAGCGCGCTCAGGCGCCCTTGATCTGGAACGGAGTCTTCGTGGCCGGAGGCGCGGACGAACCGGGCTGAGGACACGGGGACGGGTTGTAGCGGCCGATCTTCGCCTCCGCGATGTCGTTCGCGGTGCGCGTCTGGGACGCCGTGTTGAAGAGCTCGTCGTTGGGGCGCTTTTCGCTCATCGCCCACCTCCCTTGATCGTGAACGGGGTCTGCTTGTTCGTGGTGGGCGTCATGCCAACCGGCTGAGGCCCGTTGTCCTGGTGGATCACGGGCATCATCGACTGGTCGAGGGGGAGCGCGCCAGCGAAGCCCGCGGGAACGGTCCCCTTCTGGAGCGCGATGTTTCGCGAGTTCGCGAGGTTCGTGGGGGCGCGATCGGCCATGTGTTCACCTTCCTGATCGGACATTCTTGAACGGATACGGTCCCCACGTCGGCGCGGGAGCGACGGGCGCCACCGGAACCAAGTCGCCCTTCCCGAGATCGGGGAGGTTGGCCGACTGATCGTACCGCGGGTCCCGTCCCTGCGTCGCAGGGTTGATGCCGCCGATGATCAGTCTGGTGGAGGGGGGATACGAGTTGTCCATGAGGAAAGAGCCTACACTGAGTCGTTCGCGCTGTCGATTCGCTCACTCCTCGGCGGGAACTTCGGCCTCTTCCTCGAGCTCGTCGTCGGTCTCCTCTTCGGCCTCTTCCTCTTCCGCGGGCTCGGCGCCAGCGGCGATCACGGCAGCGCCGTGGAACAGGAAGCCGGCCATCTTGTCCGCGTCGGTGATGTGCTCACCGGCCTCGAGCGCCTGCGCGATCTCGAGCGCCTGCTCGTGCGTCAGCTCCTTGAGCTCCTCCGCCATCGCGTCCTTGATCTCGGTCGGCAGTGCGTCGATCGCCGAGGTCAGCGCGGTGAGTGTCTCCTCCTCGTCGGCGAGGTCGGTCTCGGGATCGGAGAGCAAGTCGCCGTCGACCTCCTCGAGCGCCTCCTCGACGACCGATCCGTTCTCCTCGAGCAGCGGGAACAGCGTGGGGTAGCGCTCCTCGATCGAACCTTCGGCCTCCTCTTCGGCTGCGGGCTCCTCCTCGTCCACGACCTTCCCCTTCGCGGGCTTCGCGGCACCCTTCTTCGCCGGAGCCGTGCTCGGCTCTGCACCACCACCGAGCCACGTTTCCATCTTCTTCGAGTCGATCGCCATGCTGTCCTCCTACGGATTGATTCGCGACGCTAGCGAGTTACGAACGCCGCGTCAACCAGACCTTGCGCCCATCGCGCACTTCGTACGCGGGAATCCCCCATGATCGACGCCACGGTGTGAGCACTGCGCGATCATTCGGCCTGTTCGGCGGTGACTCGTAGGAGTTGCCGATCAGGTCAGCAGGGCCGTCCGCCGGCATGATGAACGAGCGCCCCGGGCGCTTCACCTGGCCGTGCAGAGCCATCGAGTCAGCGGCGACGCGATCGTCCATCGGCATCCACGTCGAGTCGTTCACGTGCTCGGTCCAGCGCGCACGGATGTCGGGGAACGCGTCGCGCATCGCGTCGATCCCCTCGTCGAGCGCCGAGTTGTAGGCGAAGCTCGCTTCCGTCCGCGCGACTCGCTCGATGCGCCAGCGCTCGGACTCGATCGCAAGTTCCACCGAGCGGACAGCCGCGGCGGTCGTTGCGCCCTCGAGCTCGGCCATGCGCAGGCGCGTTTCCATGGCGGATGCGACGGCCGTGGTCTGGCGCGCGGCGATCCTCGTCAGCGCCGGGGTGACGTTCCGGTTCAAGATCGCCGCGAAGCGGGGCGACTCGGCAAGAGCCGACGTCGAGCCCTCCATGCGCCCGATCGTGCGAAGGAGGTTTCGAAGCGAGGCGGCTCGAGCGGACGTGTGCGCCTCAACGAGATGCGCGGCGAGACTGCGAGCAGCGTCGACCTGAGCACGACGAACGCGAGCCGACAGCGATCGGCGCATTCGCGGCGTGAGCTCGGTGCTACCGCGTCCCAGCGTGGCGCGCCGCAGTATCCGCAGGATCGAAAGCTGACTGTCGTCGTACTCGTCGACACCGGAACGTACTGCATCGTGGACGACGACGCGATCGAAGCGGGATAGTGAAACACGAGAAACCTCGTTCGCCATGGATCAGCTCTTGGCGAGTATGCGCCTGAGCGACCAGTCCCACAAGCGCGGCTTCAGCCCGCACCACGTTCCCTTGATCCACCAGTCCCAGAGCACCCATCGAGCGAGCGCGAGCATGACGCGCGGCGAGACCATGAACGAGAAGATCGCCTTCTTGCCCTGGTAGCAGTCGAACGCGTCGCCTCGAGCCACGACGGTGAGCTCGGCCCCGTTGGCCTCGAGCTCGCGGAAGGTCTGCGATCCTCCAGGCGGCGCGAGGTGCTCCCCTCGCTGCTCGGCGATCCGCTGATTCAGCCAGAGTGCGAAGCTCATTTGTGCGCGAACCTTCCATGCCCGGTCGGTGCGCCGTGCCGAAGCCCGTGCGGATTTGCCTTCCTCGTAGCCATGATCACTTCCTCGCGAAGCGACCGTGGTCATCCCTGCGAATGCGGTCTCCGCTGATGCCGCCTTCGTTGTGGCGATCGACGCGCTGACCGGCTCGCCCCTCGTGAACGACCTTGTTGTGCATGAGCGACGTGTCGCCCCCGCCTCGAGCCCAGCCGGTCGTTCGGTGCGAGTCCGTTCCGCCCTTGTGCGCGCTCGCGCGCGCGAGTCCGTGCGTGCTGCCCGATCGGAAGTTCGACGAGTCGGGGGTCTTCCCAGGACCCGCGTGGAACCCGCTCGGCGCTCCGTGGCGCAGGCCCATCGACTCGGCCGGATGTGGAGCCGCGGGCGCTCCGTGCGACACGGGAGTTCCGCCACGAGCAGCCGTTGCCGCCCTCGCGTGATGGTCCGCGCGTGCGTGATCACCGTGATGCGCCGCGACGACGGCGGCTGCCTCGTGAGCGCGAGCCGTCGCTTCGCGTGCGTCCGAGGCCGCAGCGGACGTCGGATGTGCCGAGCCCATTCGCCGCGTCGCGTGAGCTGCGGCTTCGTCAGCCGCAGAGGACGCCGCAGCTGCGCTCCCCGAGATGCCCGAAGCGCGTCCTTCCGCGAGGCTCGTGTACGGACCAGACGCCATCCGCGAGAGATCGTCAGCTGCGCGCCTGACGTGAGGCGGGAGTGCACGATGCGCGGCGTTCGCAGTCTCTTCAGGACTCGGCGCTCGAGGGGCCGGCGGAGGCGCAGGCACACGCCGCGGCGCGATCGGATCGTGGTCGCGAGAGACCGTTCGCACAGCGATACGATGGCTCTCCGCAGACGCCAAGTGTTCCGCAGCACTCGCGTGGTCACCGACAGCCGTCGCGCGATCGGCAGCCATTCGGTGATAGAACGCCGCTTCACCGTGCGCGGCGCGCGCTTCAGGGATGTTTCCCAGCACGCGCATCCGTGACGCACGTGACGCGTGTGATGCCGCGTTCGCCGCGTCGTCGGCGGTTCCGCCTCCCGGGCGCCCTCCGCTCGCGCGAAGCGAACGCGTCGCCGCGGGCGATCGCGCCGGGACGACATCTCGCGTTCCACGATGAACTGCTCCGCGCTTCTTGGTCGCCATGATCGTTCTCCTTCAGCTCAGTCCGCCGGCTCCGCTCACCGCACGATCGGGAGACGGGCCACGATTGATGTCGACGATCATCCAGCTCGGCGCCTTGGCAGCGACACGCTCCGCCGCCGGAGTGCACCGACGGCACGCGTAGACGGTGGACAGCTTGACGTGAGGACCGTGCTTGGTCTGCACGAGGAGCTGATGGAACTTGAGCGGATCGACGACCATCAGCTCCTCGATGATCGGATCGCGCTTCTTCAGCTCGTCGAGCGGGCAGAGGACCAAGATCCTCGTCATCACCGCTCGAGTCTTGCATCCCGTGCACTTCGCATCGTGCGGGAACGCGAGCTTCGAGTGGACTTCCTCGGCCGTCTCGCGGCCACCGAACAGCTTCGTGCGATGCAGGGTCATGCCCCGAGGGTAGCCGAACGAGTCGGCCAAGGCTAGCCGTGCGTCTCGTCCCAGCGTTCACGCTCCACGACCGAGGCCGCGCCGCTGTCGAACTGGATCGAGCGAACGCGCGCGTACTCGTCCACGACGGCGGTGATCTTGTCCATCATCTCGTTGAAGCGCGCGACGTCGAGGATGGTCGGCGTCACGATCTTGACCGAGTAGCGATTCAGGTCCGACATCACTCCTCCGTGCCTGCGGGAAGCGCGAGCGACGTCTGAAGCTGGTTGACCGTCCGCGTGTGGATGTTGTTCAGCGTGGTCTGAAGCCCGGCGATGCAGTCGGCGAAGGCGAGCGTCATGTAGCGCGTCTCGCTCGCTACGAACGTGTCGGTCCCCACGTCGTAGGCGCCGACCTCGTACGTGATGTCGATCATGGCGTCCTGGCAGCGGACGTTGACCTGCTTGATCTGAGCGGCGTTCTTGATCGTGGTCCGGTCTGCGTTGAATCGAAGCCTCGGCATGTCCTACTCCTTGCCCCATGGGTTGGGGTTCTTGCGCGGGGCTCGCGCCTTCTTCACGGTCTGCAACTTCGCCTTCATGTCGGCGATCACTCGCTTCAGCGTCGCGTCGTCTCGCACACGGTAGCGCTTCGTCGGGGATGCGAGCTCCATCGCGGGGTCGATCACGCCCATCTTGGCCAGCTTGAGCACCGTTCCGTGCCCGATCTGATACCGCTTCATGATCTGCTCGGCGAGCATCCAGTTCGCGCGAGGATCGAGGTACTCGACGACGCGATAGAAGAGATCGTCCTCCTCGTCCTTGAACGGACGACCGACCTCTTTCACCGGCTCGAGGTTCGGCACGACGGGCGTCTGGTCGAACTTCTCCATGGTGCGCGAGGCGACTCGAACGTTGGAGAAGACGGCGCGACCGCCGATGATCATTCGAGTGCTCATGTCAACCCTTGCTGATCAGGTGCGCGTGAAGGTGCGGAACACGACCGAGGCCAGTGTTCACGATCACCCGATGCTTGTCCAGCTTCAGCACGCGCGCGGCCTCCCACGACGCCATCAGCAGGCGCGTCGCCGTGTTCTTGCGCGTCGTTGCCCGCTCTGCCTCGATGTGCGTTCTCGAGCACACGATCACGTGAGATCGCAGCTGCGGACGCTTGTCGAAGAAGGCCACGAACCCGTCGAAGTCGTACCCCTCTACGAACTTCGCGGGCTTCGTCTTCTCGACGATCAAGCAGAACGGGCAACTCACCGCCGGTCAACCCTTCTGATTGGCCGGGTTCAGCGCCATGGCGCGCTTCGCCCAGAAGCTCGCCTCCTGGAGCTTCGTGCGCGCCAGCGCGAGCTCGCGCTGATTGGCGACCGGAGCCGACTGCCCGAGCATGCCCCCGTCGTTGACGTTGGCGACCGACTCGATCGTGTCGAGCAAGGTGCTGAAGCCCTCGCCGAGCTGGTTCGCCCGCGCGATCCCAACCTCGTTCAGCATGTGAACCGCGAACTCGCTTCGTACCGTCATGATCTGCCTCGTTGTTTCGTGCTCAAAGGTGCAGGCGGAACTAGACCGCCTGCTTCAACTCAGCGATCATCTCGTTCTCGAGCTGAGCAGCCTTCTCCTTCTGCTCGGCCTCGATCTTCGTGAGCATCGCTTCCACGTCGGTGATCGGCAGGTAGTTCTTGAGGAAGTTCGCAGCCGTCGCGCGATCGATCGAACCGGACGTGAGCGCCGTCGAAACGGCCGTCGTCGCCTTGCTGATGTCGTCCAGCGTCGGCTCGAAGTACGGCGGCCACGCGAGCTCGATGTAGTCGCTCGGCCCGAGCACGTGCGGGACAGCCTTCCCGTCGACGATGCGCGGAGGGAGCTTGATCTGCCCGACGACGATGGTCGGCATCACCGTCCCGTCCGGGCGCTGTTCCCGGACGATGCGCTTCCCCATCGACATGCGGCACACGTGGAGCGCGATCTCGAGCAGACGAATCTGCGCCTCGCCGTACTGGTCGCGCAGGATGTCCGCTCGCTCGATCATGCGGCCAAGGCGCGTCACCACCTCGGTTGCCGTCATCTGCGTGCCTTGCGTGGTCGGCTCTGGCACGCACGCCGCTACCTCGAACGCACGGTCGCGCAGTTCCTTGGCCAGCTCGCGCGCTGCAGACGGCCCAGAGCCAGCGATCTCGAGGTAGTTGGCCGAGCCGCCCTTCTCCACCTTGATCGCGTTGTCGCTCCCCTTCGAGATCCCCGGCAGCTCGCTGTCGGTCGACATGACCAGCGTGGGGTCGCAGTTGGCGATCACGCCGCGCTGCGCCTGCGACATGAGCGCGTCGTACTGCTCGATCGTGTCGAACACGCCATGGCAGTCCGGGTCGCCGTCCACGTCGTCGTCGATCTTCACGTTCTGCACCCACACGACGGGGCAGATACCGAGGTTGTGCTCGACCCTCGAGCTCTTCCACGCGTTCCAGTCGGGCTCGGGCTCGTCGTCCTGCACTGGCACGCGAGGCCACACCGTGTCGCTCATCTTGTCGATCACGCGCCTGTACCAGAACCACCCCTGGATCCATCCGCCCGTCTCAGGGTCGCGCAGGTAGTCGGGGTAGAGGTAGCGCTTCTCGAGCGAGTTGAGCGTCTGCGTGAAGCGATCCTCGAAGTCGGGCGTCGTCCATCGCGGATCGTGGACCTCGAACTGAGGACGTCCGTTGACGAGCTGGAACCCGATCGCCGTCGAGCCCATCGCGCCGCCATAGGTGCGCGCGTGGATCATCACCGCGTTCAGCTTGCCAGCCTTCGACAGCGCGGCGAGGAAAGCCTCGGTGAGTTCGTCGCCGGGGACCTTGATCGCTGGTGACCGACGCTGCGAGAAGAGCAGACCGGTGAAGCGATCGACCACGATCTTCGCCAGGTAGTACGGAGCGTGAGGCCGGCGGAACTTGATGGGGAACGTGCCAGGCGCCTCGTAGAAGCCGGCGGGAACGAACCCCTGCGTTGCCACGACCTCGTGCTCGGTGTGATCGAGGATCGAGCCGCCGTTCCAGTCGATCTTGCGCTGCTCGTAGTTCGCGCAGCGGTAGAAGGCCCAGAACCGATTGAGCTCGAGCTGACGAGGGCTCAGGCCAGGACTGACCGCGCCATCTTGCGAGTCACCGCCACCCTGCGCCGCTCGAGTGCCGATCGACGAGTTGATGATGTTCGACGCGCCGTACGGATCGCTCGGGGTTCCGCTGCTCATCGATCAATCCTCGGCGACGATGCGGACGTTGGGAGTTCCGGCTGCGCGCTTGACCCACCAGTTCGAGTTCGTCTGATTGAGCGTCTGGACCGCGCTGTTCGGGATCGTGGGCGTCAGGCGCGTCGCGTCGTTCATGCCGTCTGCGCTCACGTCCACCGCATTCGCCAGCGTGGCATCCTCGTTGATGAACGTGACCCGCTTCGGCTGGAAGGGGATCACGAACGACGGTGCGTTCGCTGCGGGGTAGGCTGCGGGCGCTGCGACGACTGCGGTGTAAATGGCCATGGGCGCGAGCATACACTGCGACGAGCCGCCCTGCTACGCTCCCCGAATGGACGCGAAGATGCCGGTCTCGTGGGAGGAAGCGGTCGAGCAAGCGACCGCCATCATCTCCGACCGCAGCGAGCCCGAGCTCAAGCGTCGCGCCATGGAGGTGCTCCTCCGCTACGCCGAGCGCGGTAGGCGCGCCTCGACGTCGAAGGTGAAGTCGGCCCAGAGCTTCGTGCGCACGCGAGAGATCCTTCAGGATGCGCTGCGCGAGAACGAAGTGGGCCTTGAGACGATCACCGAGTCCGACGATTGATGGTGACCGCGACCTCGAGCATGTCGAGGAACGCAAGAAGCTCGACGAGGTTCGGGTGGCCCGAGCTGATGTGGAGCTCGTAGTTCAGCCGTTGACCGACATTCGCAGGCACGATCTCGTTCAGCGCGGCCAACTCTTCGCGCTCGAGATGGAGCTCAGGCAAGAGCTTGACGATCACGTAGCCGCTGCGTCGGTGCATGCCGCGGACACTCTGGTTCGCGATCCCGCGTGTCCACACGAGCGGATGGCTGATCACGCGCTTGAAGAGGGCGTTCATTGATCCCGGCTGATCGCATTAGCGGCTTCAACCGCGTCGAGTAGCGCGGCGAGAGCTTCGGTGTTCGCATACGACGATACGTCGAAAGAGATAATGATCGTGTCGTAGCTCGCGTCGTATCGCTCAGAACACGACGCCTCGCTCGCAACGGCCATGGCGCGAAAGGACTCGCCTAACTCGCCAGTTCGCACGATCGCTACGCTGATCTCAGCGTCGGTGGGACGCGCACGACTCGGAGCAGAAAACCAAGCATCGGCGATGCCGAGCTTACTGCCGCCGATGCCGCCCATTCCTAGTAGACGTCCGAGTAGCGCGCTCGCGTTCACAGGGCGCAGGTCTCGATCACGACGGCCGCGTCGAGCACGTCGGCCACGCTGATCCAACGCTCTTCGGGGATGTTCTCGAGCGAGACGACCTCGTACGAGCCGTCGCGTTCCGTGAACGTCCATCCGTGCTTCAGCAAGAACGTGATCACTTGCGCGCTGCGCGACCGAACAGACAGACAGATCAGCAGCGTCTTGGTCGTCTCCATGGTAGCGAGCTCGCTGCCGCAGATTCGATCGAACGCGTCGTACTGCTCGGGAGTCAGCGTCACCTTCGCTCGCGACGAGGGGCTAGCGGTCTTCATCTCCTGATCTCCCCAATGACGCAGGCTGCATCAAGCACATCGGCGAGCTCAGACCATCGATCACGCGGGACGTAGTCGCGCTCCAGGTACTCGAAGCCGTCGATTTTGACCACCGACGTCAGCCTGAAGTCGTGGCGCATGAGGAACGAGGCGATCTCCGCGATCGCAGTCCGCACCTTGACCGAGATGTAGTCGCCCGTGCACATGAGCTCGCGCGACAACGGGTTCTTGCAGCACCGATCCATCGCGGCCATCTGCTCCTCGGTCGGCCCGAACTTCACGACCTCGCGCGTCACACGCGACCCGTTCTTGCGGCGTGCACCACGTCCTGCGCGTCGAGCAGCTCGTTCAGCTTGGCCAGGTTCTCCGCGTTCACCGGGAAGTACACGCTCCCACTGACTCCTTCGATCGCCGAGTACGTGAAGTCGATGTCGGTGAGCTCGAGCAGTCGCGTGAATGTCCGGTCTGCCGTCAGCGTCGCGATGATCCTGTTCCGCGGCTTCGGGCGCCAGAACGCGTCGTTCACGCCGGAGTACCTCGCCGTCTTGCCGCGAAGACGATCCACCATCGCGCCGATCTCTATCCCGTAGGAGTGGGTCACAAAACTACCTTGCGCGCACGAGGCGCTTTTACGGTGATCATGCGTCACTTCGCGAAGTGCACGACGTGCGTCGCAGCGAGGGCCTCGACGAAACGATCGACTACACCCGCAGGCACGAACACGACCCAGCCGTCGAAGACGTCTCTGATGTCGAGCTCAGTGAGCAGCTCGTAGTTCACCGGATAGGCGGCGCCGTGAGGCCCGACCCCGAACTTGTAGAGCTCGACCGTGATCCAGTCCGAGTGAACCGTCGTGCGCCTGACGAGCGGGTTCTTCTTCAGCGCGCGCGCCGCAGTGTGCCCGATCCCGAACGAAGTGTGACGGGTCATCGCTGGGCCCACGTTCGCGTCAGCATGTGCGCGACGTACACCGCGTCCAAGCACTCGGCGAAGTCAGCCATGTCCGCGAACGCAATGAGGTACTCGATCCAGCCTGTCGTCTTATCGGCGCACTCCCACGCGCCGAGCAGCGAGTAGTCGACCGATGGATTGTACGGGAAGACGTGATCGCGCGACAGTCGAACGCGCACGCGATCGCCGGAAGCGCGCACGATCATCCGGCAGAGCTTGTTCGCCTTGATCCTGTGGAACGCCGCGAGCAAGTGCTCGGTCTCGTTGAGGGAGTCGGTCATCGGCAGCGCTCCACGACGTACGCTGCGTCGAGCTCGACGAGGAGCTGAGCGAGCGCAGGCCCGAGCGAGACGCTCGCGCTGTTGACGTTCTGCATTCCCATGACGTCGAGCTCGCGCCTGAACGTGACGTGTACGTGAAACTCGTATTGATCAGCCCAGAAGTGGGCGACTGAGATCGTGCGCACGTACTCGTGGAAGCGCACGCGGTCGATCAGCTCGCGTTCCGGTTTGGACCACCGATCCTCGAGTCGGCACCATGAGTCGTCGAACGGCCGGGTCATCGCTGGACCCACCTGCGCGTCAGCATGAAGGCGACGGTCGTGGCGTCCAGCGCCTCCTCGAACTCGTCCAGGCGATCGGCGTCCACTTCAACAAGGAGCTTCGAGAACCAAGCCTCGACGACGAAGCTCGCCTCGAGCATCGAGTAGTCGACGCTGTCCTTGGCCGCGAACCCGAAGTGACGAAAGAGCGTGATCTTCCACGGACCATCGCCCTGAACGTCAGCGACGAGGATCTGCGACGGGATGAATCGATCGTGGACGCTGGTCATTCGTCCTCCAAGCGCTCGATCAACAGAGCGAACTCCACCACGTGACCCTCGCTCGCGGAGCGTCGATCCGCGCGCTCGCGTCAGCTGCTTTGAGCGCCTCGACGAACGCTTCGAAGCGATCAGTAGGGACGCGGAACTTGCGAGCGTATCCGTAGAGCTCGAATCCGCCTGCCCTGATCAGCTCGGTGTCGATCTCGGCTGTCCCATCGAACCGCGCCAAGTCGACGACCATCGAGCGCGCGGGCGAGAGCCACTTCGCGTGCTGATAGAAGCGCGACGCGTGCTCCAGTCGCTTGCGATAGTGCGCGAGCTTGCGGATCTTGTTCGTGTTACGCATTCTCGATCCGGTCAGCAGCTACAACGGCGGTTAGAATCTCTACGACCAGCGCTACGTCGTCAACGCGCGCGAAGACTCGGTACCATCCGCGTTCTTCGTGTCTACGCGGGAACTTGCCCTGATCGAACAAGACGAGGGCGTCGGCGTGCTTCGTCGAGAACGAGAAGTGCTCGCGATCCTCTCGATGTACGCCGCAGACGTTCGAGCACCGAAAGAGCTGGGCCATGATCAAGCCGAGCTCTGGATCATACATGACGTTAGTGTTTTTGACCGTGATGGCCACGATGTTGCCTTGCGCGTAGCTGATCGCTTTAGCGCGACATGAGGTCGATGCGACCGACCGATCCCTGCTTCTTGCCGGGGATGCGGGCTCCTTCGCGCGCGAACCAGAGGGCCATGAGGTGATCGGCGGTGTGCGCCTTGGGATCGTAGAAGAGCATACCTGAGCACAGAGCGGCGATCTCTGGGTGGGCGGGACGCGCGCTCTTCGCGGGGAAGATCCACTTCCCGTTGGCCAGCTCGGCGGCGAGCGACTCGATGCCGAACTCGGGGTGCGCCTTGTTCGCTCCCGTCGTGAAGGGCTTCACGGGGACGGCCGACTCGCTCTTCGTGATGTCGAGGATGAACTGCTGAGCCGCGTTGTTCTCGACGATCACGACGCCACCGAAGCGCCTATGCGTGTCGACGATGCGGTCGACGATCATGCGCGCGTTCCAGTTGCCCGACTCGATGCACAAGATCTCTCGGTCCTCGTTGGGATGGACGATGATGGACACGAGCACCGTCAGATCGGCTCCTCGCTTGGCGCGCACACCGAGGTCCACTCCCGTGAACACACGGTAGCCTGGAGGGATCGCGTTCAGCGCGTAGGCGAACTTCTTGCCCTCGCCGCGACGCAGAGCGAAGTCGATCCACTCGCGCTTGAACCGCGCCGCTTGATCGTCGCGCGCCACGCAAAGCATTTGGCGAGCGAACTCGTCCGGCTGGCCTGCGAGCTCGAGCCTGCGCTCTTCGATTCGGCGATCGGGCCAGACGTCGGGCCAGAGCGAGCGGCCAGCTGCGTCGATCACCGGGAATCGGCGAGCGGCCCAGACGGGATTCTTCTCGAGCTCGTGGAGCAGGTCTTCGGGGTGGAACGCGTTGCCGAGCACCCACACGCGAGCGCCGTCGGTGAGACGGCCAGTGGCCGTTCCGTGGAGCCACGTGCTCAGGTCGCGTCGCTGGGCTGGACTGTTGGCGATGTCCCAGGTGACGACGTCGTCGAGGATCAGCAGGTCGATACGCGAGCCGAGGATTCGTCCGGTGACGGGACTGGCGACAAGGCTCGGGTCTTTCGCGCGGCTCGTGCGCTTCACCGTGAGCAGCTGCGAGCTCCAGGTGGAACCCGGCTTCAAGTCAGGGAACACGTCGTGCAGCTCGGGGCTCGTCTCGATGTACGCTTGGATCGAGCGCACGAGCTTCTGGCTCTGGCTGAGGGTGGCGCTGACGACCGCGATGCGGAGGTTCTGGTTCCTGCCGAGCTCCCAGAGGACGCGCCCGATTGCGAGTTGCTGCGTCTTGCCGCTCTCGACGTGTCCCCAGATGATCAGGCGCTTGTGCGTGTCGGCGAGCGTGTGGAACTCTTCGTGATGCGGCGCCTGCACGACCGACTTGTTCGTGCGTTCGTCCTTGATCACGTACTCGATGAACTCGTTCACGTCCTCGCGGGCGATACGAGCGCGCATCGCGCGGTAGGACTGGAGCGTGTCTTGGGCTTCGATCGGGTTCAGCGCGGCCCATGCTGCGAGACTCATCCGCCAGTTGTACCACGCTATTCGATGGGTTCAGGCTTCATGTCGCGTCTGAACTGCGATCTCCACGTCGGGTACGTCCGGTCCCGCTCGCGCACGCTGTCCGGGTCCAACGCCATCAGCGCCTTGTGCGCGTCAATCACCGTCGCGGGATCGAGGTCGTGCGCCGGAACAATGATCTCCGCGCCTGTGTCCGTGAAGCCTTTCGTCACGAGCAAGCCCTCGCGCATCAGCAGCACGATCCTGTCGTAGCCGAGCGGAAGGAGCAGCGCGTCGATCATGATGGCCCACGTCGTGTATCCGGCGCCGCCTGATCCTCGACCGTATCGCTGCTCAACGAGGGCCATTCTCGGTCACACGCACGATCCTCTCTGCCACTGCGATCTCCACGACGGATACGCCCGGTCATGCTAGCGCACGCTGTCGGCGCTCAGCTCCAAAAGAACTTTGTAGGCGTCGATCACAGACTGAGGATCGTTACCACCTGCGGGCAGCAAGATCTCCATGTCGCCGTCTTCGAAGCCGGACGACGCGAGCAGCCCCATATTTCGCATTTTCGTGATCTCGCCGAAGCCGCACTTAGCAATCAAAGGATGAACTTTGATGCGCCACCAAGTCTTATAGCTTGGCCCAGAACCGGCTCCGAAGCGCATCTCGACAAGCTCCATCAGCCCTCCTTCACGATCTGCTCGCCTACCGCAATCGCAGGGAGCAGGCCCTCCAAGTCGGCGATCAAGCGAGCGTAGGTCAGCTCGCGCGATGCATCCTGCGTCACATCGCGCTGCTCGCCGTAGTCCTGGTCCCCGAGGACGCCGTGCCAGATCCACGATCCGCGGAATCGCCGCTCGGGATGGTGATACCACTGGATCCAGAACGTCTTGAAGCCGAGATCGGCTGCGAGTAGGAACAACGCGAGAGACCGATCAGGCATCAGTAGGCCCTCAGCACGACGTCGTGCGTCGAGGATGGTCTGCGCGTCCACGCCCTCGATCGGCACGATGACCTCGATCCCCTCGTCGGGCCCTTCCTTGGCGGCGCCGAGCGAAACGAGCCAACCGAGATCAACTAGATTGCGGATCACGGATATGGGCGTGAACGCGAACGCACAATCGACGCGGATGCACCGAACTCCGCGTTCGTAGCGCACGACGGTGTCGCTCATGACCTCCACGATCAACCCTCGGCCGTCTCTGGCAGGGCGTCGCCGCCTTCCATCACCACGAGGCCGAGCTTCTTCGCTCGCTCGAGGGAGCGTTCCAGCCGCGACAGCTCGTTCGCCGCTTCCTGAGGCGTGACGTTGTCCAGGCCGGGATTGTCAGTGAGCACCGAGTTCGGATCGCCGACGCGCGTCCGTTCCAGCTCGATGGCCAGCCTGATCGCCTCGTTCGACTGTCGCAGCATGTAGCTGATCGAGGAAAGGATGCGCATCGTGGACTTGGGATCGAGCGTGGACGTCTCGAGGGACGCCTTCAGCCGCTCGACGACGGGCATCGCAGCGACGATGGTTGATCCGACGATGCGCGAAAGACCGATGGCGTTCGCTCGGGCGAAGCTGACGCCGCGACTCTCGTCCGCGATGGTCTTGATCGCCGCGTCCCGCTGTTCCTTCCGCTTCGCCGCGTCTTGCTGCCTGATCAGCGCTTCAGCTTCGAGCGCTTTCGCGCGGGCTTCGCCGCGTTCCCGCATCAGGAGGTCCCTGATCGGCGGAGCCCACGGATACTTCGTGTTCCCCTTCTTGTCCTTCATGTAGATCCATCCGGTGTCCCATCCGCGCTTCGCCATTCTGCGATCACAGCCAGCGATCTTCGCAGCGTGCGACGCGTTTCCTGGACTTTCGCGGTATCCCGCCACCAGACCATCGTAGATTTGTTGAGTAATCGGCCTTCTCATGTGCTCCTCCGAAACGTACACGATCCGCTCTCGATGCGCACGTTCTTGACGCTTGAGCGTGCGATCTAACGTCCAGCCTTCTTCGGCTTGACCTTTCGAGACGCTCGCTTCGCCTGTTTCTTCACCGTGAGCTCTGCCTCGAAAGGGACGATTTCGAACAGGTCGTCTCGGTCGATGAAGCGTCGCGCGTACCTGAGCATCTCCCGCGCCTGACTGATGTCCGACGTGAAGGGCGTCGCGCTGGTGATCTCTTGCTGGCCGACGGGATGTTGGAAGAAGAGCGACACGAACTGGCCCTTCTTCCAGCACGTCCACGTCTTCTTGACCATGATCGTGTAAATCGTAGCTCGCGCGGGCGCTTTTCCCTCGATCAGCTTGTCGAGGGCCGCGATGACGCGTTCACGACTCGTCGCTGTGATGGCCTGCTTGATCAGCGCCTTCATGTTCTCCCCGACCGACAGTTCTTCCTTACTCTTGGACATCGTGTTCTCCTTGATCAGAACGGGAAGTTCTCGCAGTCAGGCTTGTGAAGTTCGAGTCCGCCGAACTCCTGCGCGAGCTCGCAGCCACAGTCGGCGCACTTCTCTCGCTTGATGCGCGCTGGCGCCTTCTCGAGTGGACATTCGGCCGGGAAGCCGTCGCCGTTGACGCAGTCGTTGTCGCGCCTGTTCTTGCGCTTCGGGTGATTGCAGTAGTTCCGCCAGTCGCGACCTTGATTGATCGAGCTTCCCGCGCGATGGTTACAAAGCGCGCGATCAGCGATTACGATGAGACGTCGGTCCTTCACGATCACTCCTTTTCGGCGGACAGTCGGATATGGACCGTCTTGTAGATGTAGCCGAGCGCGAACTTCTCGTCGGACTCGGACTGGAAGGCGATGCCCTGCTCCTCGCGCAGCTCTTCGAGGGCTTCGCGGATTGCGGCCGCCAGCACGGCTCGTTGTTTCGGGGTCATGATCACTCCTTCTTCGCCTGGACGTACGCGAGCAACTCTTTGATCACGGCGTTCGTGCGGAACACGCTGTCCTGCGACATGATGGTGTCCGGGTGCGTGTCGGACGTTCGGCGTTCCTTCGCCAGCTGCGCCTTCAGCTTCCGCACCATCTTCACGATCACGTCGCTGAGGAGCTCTTTCGTGGGAGCCGCGCTCTCGACCGGCCCGCTCCCGAGGTGCTCTTCCAGGACGAGGTTCGCGCCCTTTTTCTGGAGCTCACCGAGGAGGTACTCTCGCTCGTCTTCGCGGCCCTTCATGTACTCGGCGGTCATCTGCTGCTTCGACTTCGGCTGCGCCTGTCCGCGGGACTTTCGCCAGAGGTGCAGCGCCTCGTTCGCGAACTGATGCGCTGCTGGATGCGTCTTGCTCGCGTGATCCATGCTCATGAACGCGACGTATGCCGCGGCGTAGATCGTTGCTTCGGCTTGCTCGTTTCTCTCGGACATCGCGGCCTCCTACAGATCGTCGTACTCGTCGTCTCGTGCGAATGCTTGGCGGATGAACTCGAGGCAGTCGAAGCACGTCCAGCCGTCGCACATCGTTGATCGCTGCCATCCCGCGGGCGGCTGCTCGCTGTCCTGTTGCGCGCTGCATCGCTCGCAGAAGTAGCGGGTCATGGGAGCTCCTCGCCGTGGAAGATGGTGACGGGAATCGTGCGGCTCTTCGTACATGCGCACGAGATGACGGCGCTCCAGGCAGGAAGGCCCTCTGGGTGTTTGATCGCGACAGATTCGTGCAGCACCTTCGCGGGAACTTGCATCCGTGAAAGACTGATGATCAGCTCCCCGTGCCAGTGGTCGCCCACGCGGAGATCAGCGCCGGTCATTCGTCGTCCTCGTCCGGCCCGAGCTGCTCGATGCGCTTCGTCAGTGCGTCGCGCAGGTGCGTCAGGTACTCGCGTCGCTCGACGACACGCACGTCCGGGTGTCCGCCGAACCACGTATCGCCGATCTGCGAGAGCGTCTCTTCGGCGGCCTCTTCAGGCGTGGGCATCCTGTCGCCGCGGTAGATCGCCACGTCAGTATTTCTCCCCTCGCGCGATTCGCATCGACTTGCTCTCGAGCTGTTGAACGCGAGCGCGAAGCCTGTCGTTGTCTGATCGCAGGCGCGGAATCTCCGTTCGCCAGTCGATGTAGTACGCCGCGAGGCGCATCCCCCATGTGACCAGCTGCCAGACGCCGGATATGACGCCGATCCAGGTGAGCGCGTACCACACGATGTCCATCACTTCAGGACTCCTCTCAGATCGCGCATCGCGCGACGAACTTCGTAGACCACGAGCGGCTCCTCAGCCAGCTCGGTGCCGATCAACGCGTCGAGCGTCGCTTCGACGGCGAGCAGGCGCTCGTTCAGCGTGGCCCAATCACGCTCGGTTCCCTCGAGCTCGTTCACGCGACGCACGAGTTCGGTGTAAGTCGGCGGTCTGCTCATTGATCTCCTCCATTGAGAAACACGCAGAACTCGACGAGTTCTACCTCCTCGAGCGTAGTTCCGTCGTCCAACTCGACGACGTAGTAGCGATCGATGACGAACGCCTGATCGCCGGTTCGGGCGCGGTACACGTGGCCAGTCAGCAGGCCGATTCGGGCTTCGAGTAGGTCCTCTCGATGCGACCGTCCGGGTCCGCTCTTCGGATAGACGTAGACGTAGACCGGCTCCTTCAGCGCGACCCTCTGCCCATCGCGCGGCGGAGGAGTCCGCTCCTCACGCTCCGAAGCCGCCACGACGAAAGACCACGCGGCGGATGTTCGCGGGCGTCACGTCAAAGCCGTCACGGGTCAGCTCGGCAGCTGCGCGCATGCTGTCGGGGACGATGATGATCTCCGCATCGCGGAGCTTGTCGCCGAGCGCGATGGTCTCGGCGGCGATGGTCGGCAGGTAGCGGCAGATCGCCTTCCAAACGGCGAGTGCGCTCTCTCGGTCCAACTGGTCCATGTGCTTGATCCGGTTCTTCATGTGCTCCTCAAGATTCTGTCTGCGATGAACGCGCGATCGACGCACTGCTTTCGCGGCCCGATCGCGCAGACCATTCCTTTGTCGTCGAGCGCGAGAGATCCCTGCCCGAGCCAGTGCTTGATGCGCATCGCCACGAAGCTCACCTCGTTGCCGGTGTAGAAG
>Ga0075163_10000770_pt1 | contig 42694 bp, 30 predicted proteins | sample JI1023141ADNA_FD_71478 | JGI IMG/M metagenome (GOLD analysis project Ga0075163, IMG submission 71478) | Wastewater effluent complex algal communities from Wisconsin, to seasonally profile nutrient transformation and Carbon sequestration -... | ecosystem: Engineered > WWTP > Effluent > Algae...
ACATTGGTAAGTGCCTCCATAACTAACGAGTCAACTTCTTCTTTTGTAGTGCTTACCCAATGTCTGCGTAATGGAAATTCTAAATTTTCGCGAACGGTCATCGAATCATACAAGGCATTGCTTTGAAATAAAAATGCAACCTTCACGCGCAGCACATCCAACTCTTTATGATCTAATTCAGTCACTTCTTGCCCTAATACATTGATGCTTCCTTTTTCAGGATAAATTAAACCAATGATACATTTTATTAAAACAGATTTTCCTGAGCCAGATTTTCCAATAACTGCAATACTTTCGCCTCTTTTTAATTGTAAGTTGAAATCACGTAATACATGATTGCTTCCAAAAGATTTATTTAAATCTTTAATTGAAATCACGATTTCATTACTAATAGATATGTCTTTACTAAGTTCCAATTAGGTAAGATTTAAAATATCAATTATTTGAACAGCAACTAAATCAATAACAAAAATCATGATGGATGAAATTACAACTGCTGAGTTGGCTGATTGTCCTACACCTTCTGTCCCCTTGCTTGAGTGATATCCTTTATAGCATCCAATAATGCCAATAGCATAGCCAAATAAAAATGTTTTTAGAACGGAAGGTACAATATCACCAAATGTAAGGGTTTCAAAAACTTGATTCCAATATAATTGCCAGCTAATATCTCCTTTAATGTTGCAGCCTAAATATCCACCATAAAGTGAGATGGCATCTCCAAGCAGAACAAGCAGAGGAATCATTAGCGTTGTAGCAAACACACGAGTAACAACTAAATATTTGTAAGGGTTAGTTCCTGATACTTCCATCGCATCAATTTGTTCGGTAACTTTCATTGAGCCTAATTCAGCACCCATGCTTGAACCAATTTTTCCAGCGCAAATGAGTGCAGCGATAACAGGGGTAATTTCTCTAATTAAAGAAACTGAAACCATTTTTGGTAGCCAGTCTTCTGCCCCAAATTCTACTAGCGTAGGGCGAGATTGAATGGTGATTACTAATCCCATAATAAAGGCGGTTAAACCAACAAGCGGCAATGATTTATATCCAACGAAATAACATTGACGAATCATTTCTTTAAATTCATATCGAGGCACAAAGCCTTCTTTGAAAAAACGGAAGCCGAATTTAGAGATGGAACCTAATTCATTAAAGAAGTCAAGTATGGGTTTTGGAATCACATTTCAAAGATAGATATTTGGTTTGCCTCAAATGTTACATAAGTTTGATATAAATCATACAAGATTATGAGTTTCGTTAGATTTTATAGTAAATAAAAAATCCCAAAAGCTTTCGCTAATGGGATTTTTATTAATAAAGAAAGTATTCTATTGTTTGATAAAAGCTTTAGTAGTATTGCCTTCATCAGATTTCACATGCATAAAGTAAGTGCCTGCAGAAAGTTTTGTTACATCTAAAGTATAAACTTCGTTTTGAACATTCTTATGTTTTTCCATATTTAATACACGACCGTTTGCGTCAGTTAAAATATAGCGAACAATTAAAGATTGTTTTATTAAATTAGTATTTACTTTGATTGTGTTTGCAGTTGGATTTGGGTAAACTGAAATAGCACTTTCATTTTTCTTTTCGTTAACTCCAACTGGGTTTAGTGCATTAGCGTAATCAACAATACTTAATGCAATAGAAGGAGCAGCGTATGGGCCAGCGAATCCGCTATACCAACTAGTAGAACCTGACGAGTTTGGAAACCCTTCGGTTACTCTTAATGGGGTTAATGCATCTTGAGAAAATTCTTTTGACCACTCGTATGGCATTTCATTGGTTGCAGGATACACGCAATTAATATCTCCATTTAAATCAATTAAACCAGCAGAATTAGTTTGAGAAACTGAAATGTAATATAATCCATCTGCGGTGTTTCCATTTTTTAAACCGTATGGTAAATCATATTGAAAAGTGTTTGGGTTAAGTGTATTAGGGTCGGCTAGTTTAACCTTGCCTAAAACGTAGGTGTTTAAATCACTATTACTTATACTTAAATTGTCTACAGTAAGTGCTCTAAGTATAAGTTCGGAAGAGTAGTCTATCAATTGATCGGCGTTGTTGTCGACCCATTCGTACAAATTAATTAAAGTTGTTACACTTGTATTTGCCAAATTAAAATTAGCAGGTACTTTCATTCTATACTTTACCGAGTCGATTGCTATATTGGTTGTATCAGCGAAATAGTATAATCCACCCCATTCTAATTCTTGAATAACATTACCGCCGCCAGTGCTAGGAAATTCAGAGTTAGAATAGGCTGGGCCGCCATCAGAGAGAAGTGGTGAAGATGAATACCAACTATAATCAGGTGTGATGGTGAAATAATGGAAAGCAGAATCATTTGTTGCAGTTACATCTGTAAGGTCATGATGAACGATATACATAAAACGATAATCTCCAATACCATTAGTATTAAAAGTAGATTGCATAGCGGATGTAATATCACCATAAACACTTATTGTATCATTTGCTACAATTGGATTTGTAATATTTACATCGGCACTTAGTAATGATGTCCATGTTCCACTTATGTTTTTAGATAAATCATAATGTACTTTTGGATTGGATGTTAGAGGTATATCTGTATTGCCATTGTTTTTAACCAATGCAGCGTAATTGTATGGATAATAAGTTTTGGCAATTTGCAATGGCAAAGTTTTATATGGTGCTGGTGAAGCTGTTGTTTTATAATTGTAAATAGCATCGGGAGCTGCAATCGCTATGTCTTGATTAGGGTTATTTGTTTCTATTGAAATATCATCAATCATTGCAAAGTAATAATTACCATCAAATGTTAATCTAACTTTACAATTTGATAAATCTGAAACGCCTGTGGTTACTCCCGTTAAAGGCACAGTTATGAAAGCAGGTTGAAAGGTGGCATTTAAAGACACACCTTGATTAATTGAGAAATCTGCCCAAGTAGAACCGCCATCGCTTGAAAAACTCATCGAAAGTTCATTAATTGAATAATTACGATAAAATAAAAATAACTTAGCTTGCAAATTAGTATTTGTATATCCAGTTAAATCAAAACTTGGAGAAAGTAGTTGTCCTTTGTGAGGCGCTGGACATGTTCCTAGTCCGAAATTATTCGGCACTCCACCATTATCCAAAAAATCTGAATCGTACAAAGCGGCTCCATCATTCATACTAGGCGAACCAATTACTGGCTGCCCTGTTGCGTAAGCACCTTGTGAAAGACCATTTGTTGTGCGTGTCCATAATGCAGTTGGAGAAGAAGAACCTACAGCAGTCCAACCGTTAGGGGAACCAAATGCTGTTGCGAATCTTCCTGCATTATCATAATTGGTATCGGTTGATCCTGCTCCCCAAATTGTTTGAGAAAAGGAGTTAAATGATAAAGAAATAGAAAGAATAAGTAATAGTTTTTTCATAAAATATTTTTTTAGCTAAGATAGCCAAATCATTATAAAAGAAAAAAAGAATGTTGAGTTTGACGTTCTTTTGTATGAGTTTGACATGTGCATAGAGTCTAAAATTTTGTGATGCAAGATGCAAGGCATATTTTGTTGAACAAAAAAAACCCAGAAGCTTTCGCTATTGGGATTTTAATGTGATTGATGAATAATTATTTCGTCACAACAATTTTACTTCTAAAATTATTATCGGTTCCAATAACAAAATAAACACCAGTAGCTAAATCACTCATACTAACCGAATAATTATTTGTGTTGTTTATTTCGAAAGATTGAATTACTTGGCCAAGTTCATTTACTAAATTGTAATTTCCTTTAATAGATGCTTTGATAGTTAATGAGCCATTATTTGGATTTGGTTGAATAGAAATTAAATTATTTGAATTAATGTTTTTAATTCCAACACTTGCTATTGCAACACATGCACTAGTGTCAGAACACAAACCTTGTGTTACAATAACTGCATAATTTCCATTAGTGGTAGCAGTAAATGACGCATTTGTTTCACCAGCAATAGGAAGATTTGCGTTGTCGCAATCAATCCATTGGTAAGTTGCTCCAGTAGCATTGGCAGTTATGGTTTCTGCATTTGTGTTGGTGGTTAAATCTATAGCTGCTGCAATAGTTAAGTTTAAAGTAACAGTAGAATCACAACCAGCAGCATTAGTTAAAACATAAGTTGCGGTGTTATTACTTGCTGAATAAATGTTACCATCAATCCAAGTGTAATCTTCACAAGATGAAATTGCATCTGTTCCAGTTGTTGCAACTAGTTTATTGTAATTTAAAGTGATAGTTGAATCACAACCAACAGCGTTGGCTAACACAAAGGTAGCCGTATTATTACTTGAGGTGTATGTATTACCATCAATCCATGTAATTTCGTTGCAGGTGGTAATTGCATCAGTGCTTGCTGTTGGCTGCAAAATAGTTAAGTTAAGTGTTACTGTAGAGTCGCATCCACCTCGGGAACCATTTGGAATAGTATATGTTGCAGTATTGTTATTTGTTGAATAGGTGTTACCATCAATCCAAGTGATTGGCGAACAAGAAGTAATAACTGCGGTTCCAGTAGTGGGATAACAATTTAATATTCGTGCAATTTTATTTCTATGAATCCCATTATATTTAAAAAAAATCCCGACAACAACTATTCTTTCATCGGGTTGAATTGATAATGTAACGACGGAATTATCAAACCCGGTCCCTATGTTAAAGCTGGCATCTAATGTCCCATCTGTATTTAAACGAATAATCCGGTTGGTACTTATCCCATTGTATGATGTGAAGCCTCCTCCTGCAATAATTTTTCCATCGGCTTGTAGTTTAGTTGTAATCGGCGGACCTGTGAATCCTGTTCCAGTAATAAATGTACCATCTACAGTACCATCTGAATTCAATCTGGCCATACCATTAGTAGTTGTTCCATTATAAGAAGTGAAATATCCACTTGCAATAATTTTTCCATCTGCTTGAGCAGTAACTGATGCTACAATATTGTTCATCCCAGTTCCTATAGTAAAGGTGGGATCTATTGCGCCATTGGAATTTAATCTGCAAATTCGATTAACACTTGAACCGTTAAAAGAGGTAAAGCTTCCGCCTACATTAATTTTTCCATCTGTTTGAATAGCTAATGAATAAACTGTACTGTTAAAACCGGTTCCAGTATTAAATGTAAGATCTAAGGTGCCATCAGAATTTAAACGTGCAATACGATTTACAGTTGTTCCGTTAAAGGAGGTAAAAGGACCTCCAACAATTATTTTGCCATCTGATTGAATTGCTAATGCATTGGTATATACTCCACTATTAAATCCGGTACCTGTTGTGAAAGTTCCATCGATTGTCCCATCAGAATTCAGTCTAGCAATTCTAAACACGCTTACTCCGTTAAACGAAGTGAAATCACCAGCGACAATAATTTTACCATCAGGTTGCAATTCTATTGCATTGACTCCAGCATCAAAACCAACTCCTGTGTTAAAATTTGAATCTAAGGTTCCATCAAAATTTAATCGGGCTAGGTAGTTTCTTACAGTACCATTATACTGAGTGAATCCGCCACCCACTATTATTTTTCCGTCAGCTTGAATTGCAGTGGTATAGACTTGATTGTTAAAACCTGGATGAGGATTAAAACCTACATCTAAACTGCCATCTGTATTTAATCTAGCTGAATATTGTCTCGCAATATTGTTAAAGTTTGTAAAGCTACCGAAAAGAACAATTTTTCCATTAGATTGAATTGCAAAAGAAGTGACTTCGTAGTTAAATCCTGAACCACAATTTAAAGTTGGGTCAATAGTTCCATCAGTGTTTAGTCTTGTTATTTGAGGTATAGTAGTTCCGTTATAATGCGATAAATATCCCGCCAAAATTATTTTACCATCGGCTTGAAGTTTAGCAGCGAAGTTTGCTCCAATTATTCCTGTACCTGAAGAAAAACTTAAATCGATTGTTCCATCGGTGTTAAGTCGAGCCATTCTGTTAGCGCTATTTCCATTATATTCACTGAATACACCGTAAATAATTGCTTTTCCGTCGGGTTGCAAGATTATGCCATTAACACCATAATTAAATCCTGTACCTGTAATATAACTTCCATCAATTGAACCATCGCTATTCAACCTAACTATTTTATTCAAACTATTACCATTGTAATCAGTGAAACTTCCTACAACAATAATTTTACCATCAGTTTGTGCAGCTATTGAACTAGCGGAGAAATTAAATCCTGTACCTGTAATAAAGCTAGTATCATAGGTACCATCTGAATTTAATCGAGCAATAAATTTTGAGTTAATTCCATTATAAGAACTAAAGACCCCACAAACTAAAACTTTTCCATCTGATTGAATTGTTAAATGATTTATACTGCCATTGAATCCAGTTCCTACAATAAAACTCATATCTAAAGTACCATCTGTATTTAGCCGGGCAATTCTATTTGTGCTAACCCCATTGAAGGAACTAAAACTTCCTCCAACTAAAATCTTACCATCTGTCTGAATTTCAATAGAACTAACGGTCCCATTGAATCCAGTCCCGATACCAAATGAGCTATCTAAACTTCCATCTGTATTTAGTCTGGTAATTTTACTAGCATCGATTCCATGGTAAGTCATAAAATCACCTCCTGCAACAATTTTCCCGTCTGATTGAATGACTGTTGCTTTAACACCTCCATCAAAACCATATCCACTTCCAAAAGCTCCATCGTCAAATGTGTTGAAAGTAGGGTCATTAGAGCCAGGTTGGGCATATGTTAGTAGATGTGAAATACTAAGTACTAGGCATAGTAATAATTTTCTCATAGTTTTTTCTCGCGAAAATATATTTTATTGTTAAGTAGTAAATATAAATGTTGAGTTTGACGTTTTTTTGTATGAGTTTGACATGTAATTACACTTGTACTGAATTCCCTGAAACAAAAAATCCCAAAAGCTTTCGCTCATGGGATTTCAAATTAGTTGATTTAAATTATTTCGTCACAACAATTTTACTTCTAAAATTATTATCGGTTCCAATGACAAAATAAACACCTGTAGCTAATTCGCTTATGCTAATAGAGTGATTGTTTGTGTTATTTAATTTAAATGATTGTATTGCCTGCCCTAATTCATTTACAATCCTGTAAGTTCCTTCATTGCTAGTTTTAATAATAAACTCTCCATTGTTTGGATTAGGTATTATCATTAGTTTACTGTCAATTGTTTCTGATATTGAATTAATCCCAACTGTTGTTATACTTATACAAGCACTAGTATCACTAACACCACATCCATTGTTTATTATTACAGCATAATTACCATTAGCCGTTGCTGTAAACGATTGATTTGTTTCTCCTGCAATTGCTGTGTTTGTTGAACAGTTAATCCATTGGTAAGTAGCACCACTTAACACTGCGCTTATAGTTAAACCAGTAACATTTGTAGAAATGTTTGGTGATCCACTAATAACATTTACTAATTGTGTTTGGTAACCTAAGCAGCCATTTGTATCAATAACCTCTACAGTAAATGTAGAGTCATAAAATGGTGTTACTGTAAATACATCTGTTGCAGGACCATTTAACCATTGATAACTTTGTCCTCCATTAGCAGTAAGTGTTGTGCTTTGTCCTGCGCATATACTTGTATTGCCGCTGATGTTAATTGTAGGATAGCCCATTGTTGTGATTACAACAGTATTGGAAGTATCTATGTTCGAATTAAAAACACAGGCACTACTAGTTAATACGCAACTTACAATATCTCCGTTATTTGTTGTTGGTAAAATTAAAGTGTCATTACTTACGCCTAAACTTACACCATTTAAAAGCCAATCTAAATTTTGATAAAATGTAGGTGTGTTTGAGTTTGCTAAATACATTCTATTACTGCACATATTTGGAAAATGTTGTATCAATTTTAATTCAGTAATAAAAGTTACAGAATTACTAACAGTGTTAGTTATGTAAATTCTATATTTTTCGTAAGCAGTAGTGTTTTGAACTGGAAAACTAGCCACAACATCAAAAGCAAGCGTTTGGTTAGTTCTTCTATCTAAAGTATCCCAAGTTATTCCATCATTTGAAGCTAGGAAAAACCAACTTTTAGGAATTTCATCTAAACCCATTGATCCTAGGCCAACCATTGTAGATGAAAAATATAGTTCGTAGGTATCAACTGTTTGTCCAAAACCTGAACCAAAATCATGTTCTAGCCATTCGGGCATAGAAAATCCATTACTTGCCCAACCATAAAGAGTTGTATTAAAATCAAATGCCGAACTTGCTGGTGTGCTAAAAAAATCTGAAGAAGCACTTGATGTTCCGAAAGGAAATATTTCATAAACAGAACCTGTTTGTAATTCTGCAATAGAAATAATTGGATTTGTAGTAGCACCCAAAAAACCTGCATAACAAATATGTTGCGCAAAAACATCTGCTGATGAAAAACCTCCACGAAGAAAAGAAACTATAGCGCCACCAGTATTATCTGATACAACAATTGCCTCATTACCATAAACTCCAATTTCTATACTATCTGCAGCCCATTGTGATACACCTGCTGAATTTATTTTTTTTGCATATATACTTGTACTCCCAAACGCATCAATGTTACTATCCCAAGTGATAACTATATTTCCATTACCTGCATCACAAAGATCTGGATTGTTCTGACTAAAATTTGCATTAGAAATAACCTTTCCATTATTTGTCCAAAGTGACGAGCCCGCTCCATCTATTTGTTGAGCATAAATATCATTGTCTAAACCATTTCTTCCATCTACCCAAACAAGATAAGCTCCATTGCTTCCGTTACTAATTAATTTAAGTCCGAACTTATTACTTGGTGCCCCTGACACAACAACTCCATTTGTAGTCCATTGAACAATCCCTGAAGAATTAACTCTCTGTGCATAAACATCTGTGCCTGCTCTCGAATCTATCCAAGTAATAATTGCTCCTCCATTATTATCATTTATAATTTTTGGTGCAAAAGTACTTTCAACGGTAGAACAAATTGCCACACCATTCGAAGCCCATTGTGCTACTCCAGCTGTATTATATTTTTGTGCATACAAATTAGTATATGAGTATAGCCAAGTTATTATAACCCCACCATTTCCATCTTGAGTTATTGACGGACTTAACTCATCAACCATAGTGCTTACACTTAAACCATCTGTAGCCCACAATTGTGCGCCTGTATTATCAATATGCTGTATAAAAAGATCAAAATTGGAAGAAAGACGATTGTCAACAGCCCAGGTAATATATGCTCCACCTGTATTATCTGCAACAATACTAGGCCCTGATTGCTCGTTGGGAGCGCCACAAACTAATACTCCATTAGCAGCCCATTGAATATTACCCGCATTATCAATACGCTGAGCATAAATATCACTACCTGTAGTTGACAAAGCTCTCAAATCTTCCCAAACTACAATTGCACCACCATTGCCATCGCTGGCAATGTTCGGATTACCCTGAAAACTTGCAGCTGTGCAAATAGCAACTCCGTTAGTTGCCCAAAGAGCAACGCCCATTGAGTCTAAATGTTGCATATAAATGTCATCATTAACTGTAGATGATCTTTTATCTTGCCAAACAATAAATGCACCACCATGCCCATCTGCTAAGGATTTTGCAGCAATCTGAGAATTATTTGCTAAACAAACTGGAGTATTTAGACTTATATCTTCGCTCCATTGTGCTTTTGAAATTGTACTAATAAATAGTGTTGAAACTACTAACGCTCTACTGAGGTATTTTCTCATTTTTCATTTTTTCGTGAAATTAGTTAGTTAAGCATGAACGATGAAAAAAATGTTGAGTTTGACTTATTTATGTATGAGTTTGACATAAAGTGAGAACAAGAGTGATTTTATTAAGAAGAAATGAAGTGTTTTCTTGAACAAAAAGCAATCAGTTTAAGCGAAGTATCATAGAGGATTTTACCCTTTTAATTAAACTTCTCTAATAATTCATCTCTGTATTTTCTTGATAGTGGAATTTTTTCATCTCCTACAATAACGTACTGGCCGTTAACAGCTTTTATATGATTTACATTTACCGCAAAAGAGCGATGAATTCTAATGAATGTAGTATCGTTGAGATCTTCCAAAAATTTATCCAAACTACTTCTTACAAGATGTGTTTTTTCATCTGTTTTTATTTCAACGTAAACATTTTCGCTTTTTAACCAAAGAATTGAATTATGTGATACTTTAATAGTTAAGTGGCCATCTTTTATGGTGGTGTAATTAGAAGTATTATGATTTCTAGATTTTATTACTTCGATTGTAGTAAATAAATCCATTTTTGTAAAAGGCTTAATTAAGTATGCTTGTGGCTTAACTTCAATGGCTTCACTAAACGTTTTTTTATCAGAGTAGGAGGTTAGAAAAATAAATGGAATCTTAAATTCATCATTTAGTCTTTTTGCAATGTCTATTCCTGTTTTTGTTGAGTTTAAATTAATATCAAGAATTCAAAATTTTATACTATTATTGTTTTCTAATGCTTCAAATGCTTGCTCACTATTTTTAGCAATTGCAATTACCTTGTAGTTTAATTCCAAAAGCATTTCTTTAAGCATTTCAGCTATTAATAATTCGTCTTCTACTATTAGGATATTCATACTATTGTTCAAGTGGTATTTCTATTGTAAATATGGATGCTTTTTCTGTTTTTTGATAAGTTAATTTTGCATTTATTTGCTGCGTTAAGATACTTAATAATTTGAAACCAAAACCGCCTTTACTAAGTTCAAAGCCGTTTTTTAGACCAATCCCAGAATCAGAGTAATGAACTATAAGCTCTTTGTTTTTTGAAATTAATTCAATTTCTATTTTCCCTGATTCTTGTTCTTTAAACGCATACTTAAAAGAGTTTGTAGCTAATTCATTCAAAATTAAACCTAAAAATAATGCGGTTGAAATATCTAAGTTTATTTCGAGTCCCTTAAAAATAATTTCAATGTCTTTGTCTGGTGGTTTAATGGATAATTCCAATTCATTAAATAATTGTTGCAGGAAATGTTTAAATTCTACTTTCTCGTTTTCATTTTCTTCATACAAACTTTGATGAATAAGCGCCATCGACTGAATACGAAGTTGACTTTCTTCCAATACTGCTTTAACTTCTGAACTATTGGAAGCTTTGGCTTGTAAATAAAATAAACTTTTTAATGTTGTTAAGTTATTTTTCACACGATGATGGACCTCTTTTAATAAATACATTTTTTGGAGAGATGATAATTCTAAATCTTTGTTTAATTCGCTTAAACGATTGTTTTTTTTCTTGATTTTAAAATAGGAATAAACAATAACGGTAAGCAGGAAAACGGATAATATTAAAATTATTAAAATAGTATTTCTTTCTCGCGTTTTGTTTTTAGCTTCTTCTAATGCAAGAGTGCTTTTTTCCTTTTCCTGTAAAATTATTTTTTCTTTTTGGTCGGTTTGAAATTTAACTCTCAATCCCATTAGTTTGGCTTTACTTTCTTTTTCACTGATTTCATCAGAAAGTTTTTTTGCTTTAAGCAGGTATTCAAACGCAGTTTTCGGTTGCCCTATTTTATTATATAGTTCAGCTAAATAACCGTATAATTCTGAATTGAAGTATAAATCATTTAATATGTATTTTTCAGCTTTTTTTAATTGTTTTTCGGCTTCTTTAAAGTTGTTTAGTTGAAGATAATAGTTGCCCTGCTTCATTAATGAGTTTGAGTAATCTATATATTCGGCCCTCGCTTCCCAAATGCGCTCAGCTTTTTTCTCGTAATAAAATGCACTATCTGCTTGTTTTTTTTGCCAGAAATAAGTGGAAAGGTTGTGCCAAGCAAATGCCAATGAAATACTATCTTTTAATTTACTAGAATACTTTATCGCCCCTTTTAAATTATCATAACCTTTATTTAGTTCGTAGTTATCAATAAGGTGGTTAGCATAGTATCTATGAGCATAAGAAAGCATTCCAGTGTCTTTTTTCGACATCGCAATTTGAATTGCTTGTTTGTAATACGAATCAGCTTCAGTATTAAGCGACATTCTTGAGAATCCATCTGCAACACTAATTGCAACGCTTGCTATTTCTCTTGAATCATTTGATTTTTCTGCAAATTTTAAAGCTTCCAATACTAGCTCTGCTGATTTATCATAATCATAAAGCAATTGATATGTGTATGATTTATCATTAAGTAAGAAGGACTTGAGTTTGTAATTGTTTTTTTGAATGTACTTTTCGCACAACTCATACATATATAATGTTGAATCTAGCTTTTGGTGATGCTCATACGCATCGCCCATGTGTTTATGCAAGTAAAAAAGTTTATTTGTATCTTTTTGAGTTGAGGCGATTTTTACACCTTCAACAAAATAAAATCTAGATGAGTCAAGGTGTTTAGAGTATCTGTATTCCTTCAGCTTTTTATCTTGATACTCTGCACTTTGTTGGGCAACTGATTTAGTACCAACAGCAAATAGAATAAAAAATAAGAGTAACTTGTAAATTCTCATGTTGTTTTGTAAAGGTATAAAATATTTGAATTTTAATTAGTCAAAAACTTAATATAAATAAGTACATTTGTATCAATATTGGTTTATTCACTTTGTGAGTAATGAAAAGGGAATGAGGTGAAAATCCTCAACTGTCGCGCAACTGTAAGTTGATTTTAGTTTTGTAAAGGCCATTGTGTAACACAAAAGCATGAGAAGGCGCAAAACGATGCAACAAGTCAGGAGACCTGCCAAATAAACAAATAAAGACCCTCGCGATTGGGGCAATGATTTATGAAAAAGAATAAAGTAACAGCTTGTTTTTGTATCAAGCACCTAAAGGTGTTTATTTCCATTGTGTTTTTATTTCAAGCTTTTTTTGCGTTCTCTCAATTTCCTGGGCCAGTTGGACACGTTACGAGTACTGCAATTCACAAGGATAGTATTGTTTTTAAAAGCTGGGCAAATTCTTGTGTTGTTACTAGAGGATATCAAGATGTTGCAAATACATCTTTAGGCTATGTTAGTGTTGGAGTTGATACAAATGGAATTGGTAAGGCTGGAGATAATCCTGTAGTTACATTAGGTGATGGTGGCTCAGCTATCTTAACTTTTCCTGTACCTATTAGTAATGGAGTAGGGGCAGATTTTGCAGTTTTTGAAAACGCATTTGACAATGGGTTTTTAGAATTAGCATTTGTTGAAGTAAGTAGTGATGGAATAAATTATTTCCGTTTTCCCGCAGTTTCAAATACACAAACTCAAACACAAATTGGTCCGTATGATTATGTTGGCGATGCAACAATGATAAATAATCTTGCAGGTAAGTACAGAGCACTCTATGGAACTCCATTTGATTTAAATGAGCTGCAAGGAATTAGTGGATTAGATATTCAAAATATTACTCACGTAAAAATAATTGATGTTGTTGGAAGTGTAAATCCATTGTATGCAAGTTATGATGTAAATGGAAATGCAATCAACGACCCATACCCAACAGATTTTCCTAATGGTGGTTTTGATTTAGATGCTGTTGGTGTTATTAATCAAGCGACAGTTGGTTTAAAGCAAAGTGATTTTAGTTCGAATTTAAAGGTATTTCCGAATCCGGCAATTGATCGATTGTATGTGCAGTTGCAAAATGTGAAAATTGAAACTTTGAATTTGTTTGATGCAAGAGGACAATTGTTAAAGATATCTGCAGAAAATTATATTGATGTGAAACAACTTGAATCAGGTGTTTATCTTTTAAAAGCCATAGATGACAAGGGATTTATTCATGTGCAACGCTTTTTAAAGAATTAAATTATCTTTGCAGTATGAGCAAGAAGAAATTATTTATGGTCTTAATTGGTTGTACACCAAAAGGAAGATTTACTGAGCAACACGATGTTTTTTTTGGTATTGCAGATTCATTACACGATTTAATTCCAGCAATGAAAGCATTTTGGCCCGAAGCTAAAGGCATTATGCATGTTGATGCTTGGCGCGAAGTAAATCAAATAAATGAGTTTGCTATAAAAATTGAGAAGAAAGAAAAAGCTAAAGCTGAAAGTCATAAATTATTTTTCTTGAATTTAGGTGGCTATAAGGCTGGCGAGTTTGATGAGCCACATTATAAAATGATTGTTGCCGCAAAAGATAAATCAGAAGCAATTAAACAATCAAAAGAAACTGCCTTTTACAAACACAATGGTTTTAAAGGGGCTGCCTCACATATAGATGATAAATATGGTGTTGATGTGGACGATGTTTATCAAATAGAGGATATACTTTCAGAAGAATTTAAATCTAAATACCATATTTCAATTAGCGAAAAGAAAGGTAAGGAAGATGAAATTCACTTAGGGTATTTGAAACTAGAAAAGATTAAAGAGAATAAATCTTATTGATAACCGTATTGTTTCAAACGATTATCATCGTTGCGCCAATCTTTATCTACCTTAACGTAAAGTTCTAAGAAAACTTTTTTCAAGAAAAACTTCTCACATTCCTCTCGTGCCATTGTGCCCGTTTTCTTTAGTGCTTCGCCTTTATGACCAATTATGATTCCTTTTTGAGAATCGCGTTCAATCATAATAATTGCACGTATACGAATTATTTTTGCTTCTTCTTTAAATTCCTCAACAACCACCTCGGTGCTGTATGGAATTTCTTTTTTGTAGTTCTTTAATATTTTTTCGCGAATAATTTCAGTAACAAAAAAGCGTTCAGGTTTATTTGTTAATTCATCTTTATCATAAAACGCTTCACCTGGTGGTAGCATCGCAATTAATCTTGACATAATGGTGTCCAGATTGATTTTTTCGAGCGCGGAGATTGCGTGTATTTCTGCACGTGGGATTTTCGCTTTCCATTTCTCTGTAAATTCTGACACCATTGCAGGCGTTGCTTTGTCAATTTTATTAATAAGCAATAAAATTGGCGTATCCATTTTGTTTAAACGATCAATATATTTCTCGTCTAACTCAATATCTTCAAAAATATCTGTTATAAAAAGGAATACATCAGCGTCACTAAATGCTTCTGCAACGAAGGCCATCATTTTCTCTTGCAACTTATAAGCAGGCTTAATAATACCTGGAGTATCCGAAAAAACAATTTGATAGTCATCTCCACTCACAATTCCCATGATTCTGTGGCGGGTTGTTTGTGCTTTAGAGGTAATAATAGCAAGGCGCTCACCAACAAGAGCGTTCAAAAGTGTTGATTTTCCTACATTAGGACAACCAATTATGTTTACAAAGCCCGCTTTATGCATTAGGAAAAGATGTTAATAAGATTTATTTGTTTTACAAAGAAACAAAATATATATTTGCACTCCAATTTAAAGGACGTTCTTTTATAAACAAGTCAATAATTACCTCAAAATATAGTGCGGGATAGAGCAGGGGTAGCTCGTTGGGCTCATAACCCAAAGGTCGGGTGTTCGAATCACTCTCCCGCTACCAATTGAATCCAAGCAAATTTGCTTGGATTTTTTGTTTCTTGCAATTAGTTCATGTATTTGGAGTTATTTTTTAAATTTACTTATATAAAACAATGCCAACCAAACAATCCATACTTATAATCGACGATGAAGAAAAATTTCGTCAATTGCTTTCAAGGATTATTTCTTTGGAAGGATTTGAGGTTATACAGGCTTCAACTATACAACAAGGTTTAAAAATTGTTGAGCATGAGACCAGTATCGATATTGTTTTAACAGATGTTAAATTGCCTGATGGAAATGGGATTGATGTTTTGCAAAAAATAAAGCAGATTAATCCTTTGTGTGAAGTAATCGTAATGACTGCATTCGGCACCATTCACGATGGTGTAAAGGCAATAAAATTAGGTGCGTTTGATTATTTTACAAAGGGCGATGATAATGATCAAATTATTCCCGCACTAAATAGAGCTTTGGATAAGGTTAAACTGCAAAAGCGAATTAAGGAATTAGAAAGTAAATTGGAACTTAAATACGGTTTCGAAATTATTTTAGGTGAATCTGAATCAATTAAAAAAACAGTAGCCTTAGCAAAAAAGGTGGCACCTACTAATTCTACTGTTTTGTTAGAAGGAGAAACCGGTGTGGGAAAAGAATTGTTTGCGCAAGCTATTCATTACTCTAGTGATCGAAAAAATAATTCATTTGTGGCCGTTAATTGTAGCTCTTTTGCAAAAGATATATTGGAAAGTGAATTGTTTGGACATAAAAAAGGTTCATTTACTGGAGCATTTGCAGATAAAAAGGGATTATTTGAGGAAGCCAATGGCGGAACCATTTTTTTAGATGAGATGGGAGAAATGAATCTTGATTTGCAAGCTAAATTACTTCGTGTTTTGGAAACTCAATGTTTCATCAAGGTAGGTGATACAAAGCCTACTAAGGTTGATGTTCGTGTGATAGCGGCAACTAATCGTGACCTGAAAAAGGAAGCTGAAAAGGAGAATTTTAGGTTAGATTTATATTATAGGTTGTCTTCTTTTAAAATAACCATACCAGCTTTAAGAGAAAGGAAAGAAGACATAGAAGAATTGGCAAATTATTTTGTTGTTCTGTATGCCAATAAATTAAATAAGCGCATTACTTCTATTGATAAAGAGTTTCTGAAAGTATTAAAGAAAAATAACTGGAAGGGGAATATCCGTGAATTAAAGAACTGTATCGAAAGGGCAGTGATTTTGGCAGATACAGATTATTTAACTTCAGATTTATTACCTATTGACATCCTTAATGATGATTCATCAGAAAATGGAGATTCACCCAATAGTCTTTCTAATGTTGAAAAACAACATATTCAAAAAGTATTGATTTTTGCTAAAGGAAATAAAACCAAGGCAGCTGAAATACTTGGCATTGGTTTGACTACTTTATACAGGAAAATCGAAGAGTATCATCTCGAAAAATAAGCCCATAATCTTTCCATTTTGAAAAACCCTTCCATTTTGGTAGGGTTTTGTGTTTTCTGGATGTTTCAATTTTAACTCTAACTAGCTGATATTTTGATGGTTGTTTCTTACTAATCAAGTAGGAACATGCTTTGGTATTAGTTGAAAAATTGAAATCATGAAAAAGTACTTTATTTTTTTTATCGCTTTTGTGATAACAGGAGCAATAAGCGCGCAGCATAACGAACATATAAGAGGTGTCTATTTAACAGCTGAAGATTTTAAGTTAAGGAAACTTACGCACGCATCTAAACACACGCATTTAAAACTTCATGAAGTATTTAAAAAGGATAAAATAGAAGTAAAGTTAAATGATTCAACCTACACTTATAAAAAGGCAGATGTATATGGTTATAGGGAAAGTTCAGGTGAAGAGTACAGGATAATAGATAGAAAATTTTATTTGATAATAAATCCACTGGAAAATATTCTAATTTATAAAGTACCAAGAGGCACTGCACAAAAGGGTTCGACTCAAACCTACGCCTATTATTTTAGTGTTAATCATTCTTCTTCTTTAATGGAACTTACATTAAAAAATGTTGAAAAGGCATTTGCTAATAATAAAAAATTCGATGAGTTTGTTGAAGTACATTTTAAAAATGATGCTGATCTTTTAGAGTATGATGCAGAACACAAAATGTACAAATTAAATAGACTTTATTCATTAAGCATAACAAATTAAATAAAATATAACATGGACCCAATTATTGATCTGATAAAATTACAATCAGAATTATTACTTAAAAAAGAATCAAAAGCAATCGAAGAAAAGGATGTAGTCGAAATCTTAGGTCGTGAATTGCCACCAATAAATTTGTTTTTCGAAAAGAGTTCAAATTTAAGTAGTATTTATAAAGTAATGGATTGTTTCGCAGCATTAACTAAACAACTAGTTGCAAAAGAAGATTTAGCAGAAGTGAAACTTTGTTTTAAAGTAGCTGAAAAAATATTATGCAAGGGAAATCGCACAGTTCAAAATGCAGTTGAAAATGGTTATTTGTTCTCTTTGTCTTCAATACTGGATACTTCAACACCTTTTAATACGAAGGTGAAGGGATTACTAAATGGTAAGTTATTGACCGAATATAAAAGACAGACCTTAAGTAATGCCTGCTAAAAAAATAAAGGACGCACTTTCAGAAACATGCTTAAGTATAGGCTTAGGAATACTAGTGATTTTAATAATAGGCTGGGTTTTGAAGGTACTAGCCTAACTTAATATAAATAACAACATGGAAACACTCAAAATAGTATCATTAATTTCTGCCGGGCTAGTTTGCTTTTGGTTGTTTTATAAGTCAATAAATTTTTTCGAAAAAGTATAAATCATGATAGCACTTTTCATTTTAGCCATTTTGGTTTTCATTTATCTCATTTATGTATTAATGAAGCCTGAGAAATTTTAATTAGTAATAAGAATAACTATGAACACAGAATTAATTGGTGTTGTTGCAACTTTTTTGATTACCGTTGCATTAGCCATTCCCTTGGGAAAATATATAGCGAAAGTTTTTGCAGGAGACAAAACTATTTTTGATTTTATTGCGCCACTAGAGCGATTCATATTACGTATTTGCGGAATCGATGCGTCCAAACAAATGTCATGGAAACAACATTTAGTGGCATTGTTGGCTATAAATATGTTATGGTTCGTTTATGCCTTCGTAATGTTTTTAACTCAAGGGAATTTGTTTTTAAATCCCGACGGCAATCCATCTATGAGCCCCGATTTAAGTTTTAACACAGCAATTAGTTTTATGGTTAATTGTAATTTGCAACATTATTCGGGCGAAACAGGTGCAACTTATTTAACTCAATTAGGAGTTATTACCTTTTTGCAATTCGTTTCGGCGGCAACGGGTATTGCAGCACTTGTTGTAGTGTTTAATACTATGCGTGAGAAAAGTAACGATGGATTGGGAAATTTTTTCGATATTTTTCTTAAATCACTTACTCGTATTTTAATCCCATTAAGTATTGTAATTGCAACATTACTTGTATTAAGCGGCATCCCTTCTTCTTTTGATGGTAAGGACACTATTCTTACACTGCAAGGAGATACAGTTCAAGTATCACGTGGGCCTGCAGCTGGTATGATTGCTATAAAACATTTAGGTACAAATGGTGGTGGTTGGTTTGGTGCAAACTCTGCACATCCACTTGAGAATCCAAATTATTTTACCAATATGGTAGAAATGATTTCTCAAGTTATTTTACCAATTGCATTAATTTTTGCAATGGGATATTACATTAAGAAGAAAAAATTATCCTATGTTATTTTTGGAGTTATGACATTTGGAATGTTAATGTTTTTAATTCCAACACTAATTGCTGAAGCAAATGGAAACCCTGCTATTAGTAAGTTGGGAATTAATCAAAGCTTGGGAAGTATGGAAGGTAAAGAAGTTCGTTTTGGATCTCAAGCATCTGCTTATTGGAGTATAGTAACAACTGTGATTTCTACGGGTTCAGTAAACTCCATGCATGATAGTTCTATACCTGTTTCAAATTCTATGCAACTCTTAGGAATGATGACAAATGCCTTTTATGGTGGATGCGGTGTTGGAATTTTAAACTATTACATCTTTATGATTATTGCTGTTTTTATTTCAGGCTTAATGGTAGGACGTACTCCTGAATTTTTGGGAAGAAAAATAGAGGCAAGAGAAATGAAAATTGCAACGATTGTTGCATTGCTACATCCATTTCTGATTTTAGTTGGAACAGCAATTTCTTCTTATGTTATTACTTCAGATACCTCGCTTCCGTGGTTAAATAATCCTGGTTACCATGGTTATTCTGAAATGTTGTATGAGTATACTTCATCTGCCGCTAACAATGGTAGTGGAATGGAAGGACTTGGAGATAACAATTGGTTTTGGAATATAAGCACTGGTTTTGTTTTGATTCTAGGAAGATTTTTACCAATCATTGGTCCGGTTGCAATTGCAGGGATTTTAGCAAATAAAAAAGTAATTCCTGAGTCATCTGGAACATTACGAACAGATACTGGAATTTTCGGAATAATGACCTATGCAGTAATAATGATATTGGCTGCCTTAGCGTTTTTCCCTGCTTTAGTTCTTGGGCCTCTTTCAGAATATTTCACTTTGTATAACTAAAGAATTAAGAAGATATGAGTAAGGCGGAAAATAAATCTTTATTTCAAAAGAACTTAATAAATGAGGCTTTAAAACAATCATTTATTAAACTTCATCCTAAAACGATGATAAAGAACCCTGTAATGTTTACAGTGGAGATTGGAACATTTGTAATGCTTATTGTTTGCATTCAATTAATTATTACTAATGACAAAACTCAAGGCAGTTTAATATATAATGTTGTTGTATTTATTGTTTTGTTTTTAACCTTGCTATTTGCAAATTTTGCAGAAGCAATTGCAGAGGCAAGAGGTAAAGCACAAGCAGAGTCATTAAGGAAAACACGCGAAGAGACTCCTGCAAAATTGGTAGTTCAGGTTGGAGAATTATATATGAATGAAATCCAAACCATTAGTTCTTCTCAACTTAAAAAGGGAGATGTGTTTGAATGTGAAGCGGGCGATTTAATTCCAACAGATGGCGAGATTATAGAAGGCCTAGCAACGATTGATGAATCTGCAATTACAGGCGAATCTGCTCCAGTTATTCGTGAAGCGGGTGGGGATAAATCGAGTGTTACTGGCGGCACGAAAGTATTGAGTGATAAAATTAGAGTAAGAGTTAGTACCGAACCAGGAGAATCATTTTTAGATAAAATGATTGCATTAGTAGAAGGTGCAAGCAGACAAAAAACGCCAAACGAAATTGCATTAACGATTTTGTTAGCAGGATTTACATTGGTGTTTATTATTGTGTGTGTAACACTTAAACCTTTTGCAGATTATGCAAATGCACCTATAACGATTGCAGCATTGATTTCATTGTTTGTTTGTTTAATTCCAACAACAATCGGTGGACTTCTTTCTGCAATTGGAATTGCAGGAATGGATAGAGCATTAAAAGCAAATGTAATTACTAAATCTGGTAAAGCGGTTGAAACAGCTGGTGACATCGATGTATTGTTATTGGATAAAACAGGTACAATTACAATAGGAAATAGAAGAGCGACAAAATTTCATCCTGCCGTTGGAATTAGTCAAGCGCAATTAATTGAAGTAAGTATTCTCAGTGCAATTGCTGATGAAACGCCTGAAGGCAAATCGATTGTTGATTTAGGTGAGCAACTTAGCCTAGAGGGTGGTAATGAATTCAAAAGTCCAAAGTGGATAAAAGAACTAAAAGGTAATGTAGGAAGTGGTAATGAATTATTTCGTGTATTGGGATTTACAGCAGAAACTAGATGCAGTGGAATTGATATTGGAGAAGATAAAAGAATTAGAAAGGGTGCAACAGATGCAATTAAAAGAATTGTTGAAACAGCAGGAAACGATTTTCCTCGAGAACTAGAAACAATTGTAAAACAAGTTTCATCAGCAGGAGGTACACCATTAGTTGTTTGCGAAAACGAAAAAGCTATTGGTGTAATTGAATTGCAGGATATAATTAAAACTGGCATCAAGGAACGTTTTGAAAGACTCCGCAAAATGGGTATTAAAACAGTTATGGTAACTGGTGATAATCCTTTAACAGCAAAATTCATTGCCGAAAAGGCGGGTGTAGATGATTTTATTGCAGAAGCAAAGCCTGAGGATAAAATGAACTACATTAAAAAGGAACAACAATTAGGTAAACTAGTTGCTATGATGGGCGATGGTACAAATGATGCCCCAGCCTTAGCGCAAGCAGATGTTGGAGTTGCAATGAATAGCGGTACACAAGCTGCAAAAGAAGCAGGTAACATGGTTGATTTAGATAATGATCCAACGAAATTAATTGAGATTGTTGAAATAGGAAAACAACTTTTAATTACTCGAGGAACCTTAACAACTTTTTCTATTGCAAATGATGTTGCTAAATATTTTGCAATCGTTCCTGCATTATTTATTACTGCAATACCTGCATTACAAGGCTTAAATATTATGCATTTGAAGAGTCCAGAAAGTGCCATTTTATCTGCAGTAATTTTTAATGCCATCATCATTCCAATACTTATTCCACTTGCGCTTAGAGGTGTTGAGTATAAACCAATTGGGGCAAGCTCATTATTGCGAAGAAATCTTTTAATCTATGGTTTAGGTGGAGTTATTGTTCCATTCATTGGTATTAAGTTGATTGATTTGATTGTAGGTTTATTTTTTTAATTGAATAAAACAAATTAGTATGAAAACATATATTTTACCATCATTAAAACTTACAATTGTTTTAATTATTATTTGCTCTGTTTTGTATCCTTTGCTAATAGCAGCAATTGGAAAATTTAGCCGCGGAGGTGGAGCTGGAGTGAAATCCTTTGAACATGGATTGGTTGTTGGCTATGAGAACATTGGGCAGAAATTTACAACTGATAATTATTTTCAAGGCAGACCATCTGCTGTTGATTATAATGCAGCAGGTTCTTGTGGTAGCAATAAAGGGTCATCCAATCCAGATTATTTAGAAATTGTTCAAGAACGAATAGATACTTTTTTAGTTCACAATCCAGGAATTAAAAAATCCGAAATCCCAAGTGATTTGGTAACTGCGAGCGGTAGTGGTTTAGATCCACACATTTCTATTCAAGCTGCAAAAGTACAAGTAATGCGTATTGCTAAAGTGAGAAACAGAACCGAGAAAGAACTAATTGACCTAATTAATAAAGTAAAAGAAAAACCATTATTAGGTGTTTTTGGGCCGGAACGTATAAATGTATTGAAATTAAATATTGCTCTAAATACACTCTGAGTTTTCCATTTTGAAAAACCTTTCCAATATGGAAGACTTATAAAATAAGAGTTAGCAACTAAAAAATCATATCATACTGAATAACAACATATAATAAAACGAACAAAAAATGGCATTAGTATAGTATATACTAAGCTTGTAAAAACAAAATTATGAAAACAAAATTACTAACATTAGCGCTTCTTGGAAGTGGACTAATGACAACTGCACAAACTGACACAATTACTTCTGAAACAAAAATTCCTTTCGATGGAATGGATTTAAGTTGGATTAATGGACAAGCGAGAGTAAAGAACAATCCATTAACCTTTACAGATAAAAAAGGAGAAACTATTCTTACAGGAACTGCTTATGTAGATGCTTATTTTAACTACAATTTTGCGAATCCAGTTGATAACACTCAAACAATATCCTCATCAATTGGTAGACATAAAGAAACAACAATTAACTTGGCTAGCGTTGGTATTGAGTCCAACTATAAAAATTGTATTGGTCGTGTTTTATTGCAATATGGTGCAATGCAGCATATAATTCAGGAATTAGATGGTAGTGTGAATCGTGGTAGAAATACAGGTACAGGTAACTTAAAATTTATACGTGAAGCAGCAGCTGGATATCATTTTAATAAATGGCATGGTATAAATGTTGAAGCAGGAATTTTCATGAGTTATATTGGTATGGAAAGTTATATGCTTCAAGATAACTGGTGTTATCAACGTTCAATGGTATGTGATTTTACTCCATTTTATTTTCAAGGAGCAAGGGTTCAAATGTACCCAACTAAAAAATTGAAACAAGAAATTTGGTTATTAAATGGATGGCAAACATATAACAGCTTTAGTAAATCTCCAGCAGTTGGAAGTTCAACCTATTGGAGACCTACAGAGAATATTCAGTTAGTTGCTAATTTTTATTACGGACATGATACACAAAATCCAGATACATTAGGAAATCAATCTAACAGAGTGCGTTTTCATCATGATAATAGTATAGTTGGTCGTTATTATAAAAGACCTGATTCAAAAGGAGTTTCGCAATGTGCATTAAGTATTAATTCACACTATGGCTTTCAACAAGGGCAAGATAAGGGAGATACAATTACGTCAAAACAACATTTTATGTATGGTACATCATTAACACATAGAATTTGGTTTAATAAAAATAAAATTGCTTTAAGTCTACGTGGAGATTATATTTCGAACGGAGGAAACTATCTTGCTTTTTCGCCCTCACCAGTTGGACCTAATGGATATACTGATGCTTTTGCAACAGATCCTTATAAACCAATTCAAATAACTCAAGGAACAGCAACGATTGATATAATGCCGAATGAATATTTTACTTTAAGATTTGAATATGGTTATCGTCAATCCAATATCCCTTATTTTGCAGGGTCTGATGGAACAACTTCTCCATCTGGTTGGGTAAATGGTCCATCAACTGTTAATACATGGAAACCTAATTTACAAAAATCAGAAAATAGATTTACTGTAGTAATGAATTTTAGAATGTAGAAAATAAATTTGTTTAGTTAAAAAACAACCCTTCGAATTTTATTCGTTGGGTTGTTTTATTGTTTAAAAGAAACTATTTATAGTGATAGTGTAATCACTAATTTAGTAGAGTTAATTTGGAAAATTAAATCTGTAGGTAATTATATAAAATAGGATATGAGTCAAATTAATTTAAAAAAACTAAGCTACGCAGGATTTCTTGTTTCGATAGGAATTGTATTTGGTGATATTGGAACATCACCCTTGTACACTTACACTGCAATTATTGGTGATCAAAAAATTACAGAACTCATTGCATTGGGTGGAGTGTCTGCCATATTTTGGACACTCTTTTTTCAAACAACGCTGAAATATGTTTTCATTACATTAAGAGCTGATAATAAAGGTGAGGGTGGAATATTTTCTTTGTTTACCTTAATTAGAAAATATCGCAAATGGCTTTTATTTCCTGCAATTGCAGGGGGAGCTTTTTTACTGGCGGATAGTATTATTACTCCACCTATTTCTGTTTCATCAGCAATGGAAGGTTTAAAACCACATTTTCCACATATTCCTATTATGCCTTTAGTTATTGGAATTTTGGTTTTACTTTTTTTATTGCAACGCAAAGGCACCTCTTTTTTAGGGAAATTATTTGGGCCAATAATGATGCTTTGGTTTACAATGATTGCCGTTTTGGGGTTGGGTGAATTAATCGGAAATTTCTCTGTTTTCAAAGCACTAAATCCATATTATGCTTATCAATTATTGTCAGAGAGTCCAGGAGGATTTTGGTTGTTAGGTGGAGTGTTTTTATGTACCACAGGTGCGGAAGCACTCTATTCAGATCTTGGACATTGCGGAAGAAAAAATATTCAAATCAGTTGGTTGTATGTTAAGATATGTTTGATTCTTTGTTATTTTGGGCAAGCTGCTTGGTTAATGAATCATGTTGGCACACAGCTTACTGATGTAAGTCCTTTCTTTGGATTAGTTCCTAATTGGTTTATTTTTCCTGCTATTGCTATTGCAACCTTAGCAACGATAATAGCTTCTCAAGCCCTCATTAGTGGTTCGTTTACATTGGTTGCAGAAGCAATAAGATTAAATTTGTGGCCAAAACTTAGAGTTGTATTTCCATCAGATGTGAAAGGACAATTGTATATACCTGCAATCAATTGGTTGTTAATGGCAGGATGCATTGTAGTAGTGTTATTTTTTAAAGAGTCGAAAAACATGGAAGCAGCTTTTGGCTTATCTGTAACACTAACAATGCTTATGACAACTGTTTTGTTAAGTTTTTATTTGTATGTAAAGAAGGTAAACAAGTTAATGGTGTTGGTATTACTTATCGTTTTTCTATGCATTGAAGGAGCTTTTTTAGTTGCGAATTTGAAAAAATTCATGCATGGAGGATGGGTAACTTTATTGCTTGGAATTGTTATTTTTTGCATTATGTATATTTGGCATCGTGCTGCGGAAATTCGAAAAAACTTGCAAAATTTTGTTCCATTAGATCCATACGTGCCCATTTTGAAAGAATTGAGTGTTGATGAAAGAGTTCCTAAGTACGCTACTAATTTAGTTTACTTAACTTCTTCAAATAATAGCAGTCAGATAGAAGAGCGAACAATGTATTCAATTTTGCAAAAGCAACCAAAGCGAGCGGATATATACTGGTTTGTGCATATTGAGGTAGTTGATGAGCCTTTCAGAATGTCATATAAAACAGAGGTAATCGAGAAGGAAGATATTGTATGGGTTACATTTAAATTAGGATTTAGAGTAGAACCTAGAATTAATTTGTTGTTCAGAAAAGTAGTTGAAGAATTAGTTCGTAATAAGGAAGTTAATATTATGAGTCGATATAATTCATTAGATAAACACAATATTACGGGAGATTTTAGATTTGTTGTTATCCAACGGTTTTTGTCGTTCGATAATGAATTATCATTTTCAAATGATTTTATTTTAAGGGCTTATTTTATGTTAAAGAAATTTAGTTTGCCCGATGAAAAAGAATTTGGATTGGATTATAGCAATGTTGTTGTAGAAAAATCCCCATTAATTTTAAGTGCACCAAGAAATGTTAATTTGTTGAGGGAATAAGATGTCTGAACAGGAAGAGAAGGAAAAAAATGTGGAATATTTTCTCGAATTGATAAAAAAATCAAAGAGAGGAAAGTTTAAAATTTATATTGGTATGAGTGCCGGTGTGGGCAAGTCGTATCGTATGTTACAAGAAGCCCACAGTTTATTAAAGAGTAAGATCAATATTCAAGTTGGATATATAGAAACACATAATAGATTAGAAACTCATGCTTTACTGGAAGGACTACCAATTGTTCCTCGGAAAAAGGTTTTTTATAAGGGCAAGGAAGTAGAGGAGATGGATGTTATGGCAATTATAAGCGCCCGTCCAGAAGTTGTAATTGTTGATGAATTAGCACATACAAACATTCCAGGTTCAAAAAATGAAAAGCGCTGGCAAGATGTTGTTGAGTTATTGGAAGCAGGGATTAGCGTTATTAGTGCCGTTAATATACAGCATATTGAAAGTTTAAACGGTGAGATACAAAAAATTACTGGAATAGAAGTGCAGGAAAGAGTTCCAGATAATGTACTCCGAATGGCAGATGAAGTTGTTAATATTGACCTTACTGCGGACGAATTAATCAATCGATTAAAGGAAGGAAAGATTTATGATAAAGCTAAAGTAGAAACTGCTTTAAAAAACTTTTTTCAATCCGATAAAATATTGCAGTTGCGTGAATTGGCTTTAAAGGAAGTGGCCTCGCAAGTGGAACGAAAAATTGAGACGGAAGTGTTAACCCCTTCAAAATTTAAATCAGAGAAATTTTTAGCGTGTATTTCTTCTGATGAAGAATCGGCCAAAAGAGTCATAAGAAAAACAGCTCGGCTTGCTTCTTTCTATAATTCCAAGTGGAAAGTTCTTTATGTTGTTACTCCCAAGGAAGACAATGATAAAATATCTTTGGCGAAGCAACGGCATCTAATTAATAATTTTAAATTAGCAACTGAGTTGGGTGCCGAAATTGTTCAAGTAAAAAATCAAGATATAGCGCGCGTTATTTTTGATACAGCTTGCGAAAAAAAAGTCACTACTATTTGTATTGGTAAACCTAAATTTAGCTTATTGAAGTCTATTTTGAGTAATACAATAATAGATCAATTATTAATAAAATTAACCGGGTCGGATATCGACTTAATTATTCTTTCTTGATGAAACTAAATGTAAAAACAAAATTAAATGTTGGATTGGCTTTCCTATTTTTAGTAATCATTCTTATTGGAGCGATGGGGGCGTTTTATATTCATAAAATTTCGAAAGAATCAAAAGTTGTGTTGAAGGATAATTTTGAATCGATACAATATGCTGATTTGATGATGCAAGCTATAGATAAAATGCCAGAGGATACAGCTGTAGCAATTGAAATAATAGAAAAAAATCTTAAGCAACAAGAGAACAATATTACAGAAGTAGGTGAAAGAGAAGTAACTATTGAATTGCGAAATTTGTTTGAGGATTTAAAACATAAAAGAATAACCAAAATCAACACTTTTAAAAATCTTTTGTATAAAGTGTCTGATATAAATATGAAAGCAATTGTTAGGAAGAATAAAATTGTACAGCAATCCGCAGATAAAGCACTTACATATATTGGAATTATTGGTGCAATTTGTATTGTTGTTGTTTTTACATTTATTATAAATTTCCCTGGCTATATAGCTGATCCAATAAATATTCTCACCAAAGGTATTAAGCAAATTGCGGCTAAAAATTACCACGAGCGTTTACATTTTAGATCAAACGATGAGTTTGGTGAATTGGCATCAGCTTTTAATATGATGGCAGAGGAACTCGATAAGTATGAGAATAGTAATTTAGCTAAAATAATGTTTGAGAAAAAAAGAATTGAAACGATTATTAATAATATGCACGATGCTATTATTGGGCTCAACGAAAAGGGGATTGTATTGTTTGCAAATTTACAAGCAATTAATTTACTTGGACTTAAAGAAGCAGAAATAGTTGGTATTGACTCACTGCAAATAGCAGCGAAAAATGATTTGTTTCGTTTTATTTTAACTAACGACAACTTAACTTCACCTTTGAAAATTGTTGCAGATGGGAAAGAAAGTTTTTTTAGTAAGGAGAGTATTTCAATTATTTCTGAAGAAAAATCAATTGGAAGGGTAATACTCTTAAAAAATATAACACAATTTCAAGAATTGGATTTAGCAAAAACAAATTTTATCGCCACTATTTCTCATGAGCTAAAAACACCAATTGCATCTATAAAGCTAAGTTCGAAGTTATTAGAAGATGCCCGTGTTGGAGGCTTGAATGAAGAACAACAGCAACTAGTGAACAATATTAAAATGGATTCGGAACGACTACTTAAAATCACTAGTGAAGTTTTAAACATGGCGCAAATTGAAACTGGAAAAATACAATTGAATTTTCAATTGTTAGCGCCTAAACAAGTAATTCAGTATGCAGTGGATGCGCTTAAATTTCAAGCAAATCAAAAGAACATTCAATTGGAAATAAGTTGCGATGATGTTCTTCCAAATGTAAATGCTGATTTAGAGAAAACAGCGTGGGTAATGGTTAATTTACTAAGTAATGCCATTCGATATTCTCCAGAAAATGAAAGAATAATTATAAGGGCCATTGAAATTGATAATCAAATTGAATTTTCTGTTCAAGATTTTGGGAAAGGAATTGCCCCAAAGTATAGAGATAAAATTTTCGATAAATTTTTTAGAATTCCAGAGAGTGATAAAACTGGGACAGGCTTAGGCTTGGCAATTGCCAAGGATTTTATTACTGCGCAAAAAGGAAATGTTGGTTTTATATCGCCTGATGAAATCGGCAGCATTTTTTATTTTAAATTGCCGATTGCATAGAAAGTTTTTGTGTCAATTATTTATTTCCCAACTATATTGAATAAGTAACATCTGTAAACTTTATGTTTTTCGATGTAACACTCCCGCTTTTAATAAACCCAACTTTGTAACATGTTTAATTATAAAAGGAGGTCAAAATGAATGCGCACACATTAAATCTATTTATTGTTGATGACGATAAATTAATGGTAGCAACACTAAAACAGTTCTTGTTATCTAAATTTGGTAAGGATATAAATATTTTTACTTATTATGATGGTGAGAGTTGTTTAGAACATGTAAACAAGGAAACTGATATTGTAATTTTAGATTATAATATGACAGGTGCAAACGGATTGGATGTTCTTAAAGGAATTAAAATTATAAATCCTAAAACAGAAGTGATTATGTTGTCGGGAAATGAAGACATGGCGACTGCCATTAGTTTATTTAGAGCAGGGGCAAGTGATTATGTTTTAAAGGGAGAAGGTTCATGGAAAAAGCTAAATAAATTAGTATATCATATCATTACAGCACCAATTAGACTCGTTGTAAGAGAATTTGGCGTTTCAAAATACATGGCCATATTCATGCTAACTTTTGTTTTAATGGGATTATTGGTTGTAGCTGCATTGCAGTTTATGAAGCCATAATTTTACCGGAAAATCAACTATTTACCCATTTTATCATAAGATACAACAATAATCTGTGATATATGTAACTTATAGTTGATATTATACAACGATTCTTCATTAAAGATGGTCAACTTTGTTTTATATCAAAAAAGAAACTAATTGAAGTTATATATTAAATTTATGGTGAGCACCCGCTGCAAAATTGTGGTGAAGGAAGAGTTAAAAAAACTTGGACTTCATTTCGTTGTGGTTGATTTGGGTGAGGTGGAAATTATGGAGGAGCTTAGCTCCGAAAAGTGGAATCAATTAAACACTGCATTAATAAGTAGTGGCCTTGAATTGATGGAGGATAAAAAAGCCATTCTTATTGAAAAAATTAAAAATGTAATTACCGAAATGATTCATCACACAGATGAGGCTTTGAAAATAAATTACTCGGACTATATAAGTGAGAAATTAGATTATGATTACACTTATTTATCCAATTTGTTTTCTGAAATAAAGGGAATTACAATTCAACAATTTATTATTGTAAATAAAATTGAGAGAGCAAAAGAATTGTTGCTGTACGATGAACTTAATCTCACAGAGATTTCTTACAAGCTTCATTACAGTAGCGTAGCTCATTTATCGAATCAGTTTAAAAAAATTACTGGACTTACTCCTTCTCATTTTAAGCAATTAAAAGTAAGAGGTCGCAATCCAATCGAAGAAATAGGAAATGCAATTGAAATAACTGGTACATAAAGGCAAATGGCTAAGTGGAAAAACGCTAACGAATTAAGTAACGCAAATAAAGAAATTGCATTTCAAGATAAAGAAATGGAAAAGCGCGCTGCTGCGCTAATTTTAGCCAATAGAGAACTAGTGTTTCAAAACGCTGAAAAGGAAAAACGAGCAGCAGAACTAATAATTGCCAATAAAGAACTTTTGTTCCAAAATGGTGAGAAAGAAAAACGTGCGGCGGAGTTAATTGTTGCAAATAAGGAACTTGTTTTTCAAAGTGTTGAGAAGGAAAAGCGTGCGGCAGAATTATTTATAGCAAACAAAGAACTTGTATTTCAGAGTGCAGAGAAAGAAAAACGCGCAGCTGAATTAGTTATTGCAAATAAAGAATTAGTGTTTCAAAATGGAGAGAGGGAAAAACGTGCTGCTGAATTGGTAATTGCAAATTATGCAAGAAGCTTAATTGAAGCTAGCAGAGATCCTTTGTTTACGATTAGTCCAAAGGGAAAAATAACTGATATTAATAATGCAACTATTAATGTAACTGGTGAGTTACGTGAAAATTTAATTGGCAGTAATTTTTACGATTATTTTACTGAACCTAGCAATGCAAAAAAAGGCTACGAAGAAGTATTTGAAAAAGGATTTGTTTCCGATTATCCACTAACAATAAAGGACCATGAATTAACTGATGTGTTATTCAATGGTTCTGTTTACAAAGATGATTTGGGTAACGTTATAGGAGCTGTTGTTGTTGCAAGAAATATTACTGAACAAAGGAGAACAGAAAAGGAATTAATAGAATCAAAAATATTTGCTGAGTTAGCAACAGAGATAGCCGAAGAAGCAAAAATTAAAGCTGAGAATGCAGCAATACTTGCAAACGATGCTGTTAAATCTAAGCAGCAGTTTCTTTCTAATATGAGTCATGAAATTAGGACTCCTTTAAATGCGATTATTGGTTTTACCAAAGTTGTTTTAAAAACAGAATTAACAACTAAGCAAGTAGAATATCTTAATGCGATAAAAGTAAGTGGCGACGCTTTGATTGTATTAATTAATGATATACTTGATTTGGCAAAAGTTGATGCTGGCAAAATGACGTATGAACAAGTTCCATTTAAAATGGATTTTTCAATCGTTTCTATGCTTCATCTTTTTGAGCCAAAAATTCAAGAAAAGAATATTAAGTTAATAAAAATTTATGATGAAAGAATTCCAGAAGTATTATTAGGAGATTCTGTTAGATTAAATCAAATTATCATAAATTTAATAAGTAACGCAGTAAAATTTACGAATAAGGGGGCAATTACCGTTCGCTTGGAACTTCTTGAACAAACGGAAGAGTTTGCCGAAATCGAATTTTCAATTTCAGATACAGGTATAGGGATTTCGGAGGATAGAATAGAAAAAATATTTGAAAAATTTCAGCAGGCCTCAAGTAGTACTTCAAGGATATTTGGTGGTACGGGACTAGGACTTGCAATTGTTAAGCAATTGGTAGAATCGCAAGGTGGTACGATTAGCGTTAAAAGTGAAATTTTGGAAGGTTCCACATTTAGTTTTATTTTGAAGTTCCAAAAATCGAAAGAAAAATTGGAAATTGAAGTTAATAACATTGAAGTAGATAATGAAGTGAAAAATATTAAAGTTTTAGTGGTTGAAGACATCGCTCTAAACCAATTATTAATGAAAACAATATTAGACGATTTTGGTTTTGAAAGAGATATTGCAGCCAATGGAAAAATTGCAATCGATCGATTAAATGAAAAGTCTTATGACATTATTTTGATGGATTTGCAAATGCCTGAAATGAATGGGTTTGAGGCCACAGAATTCATAAGGAATAAAATGAATTCTAAAATTCCAATTATTGCTTTAACTGCCGACGTCACTACTGTTGATTTAGAAAAGTGCAAAGCTGTTGGAATGGATGATTATATTGCTAAACCTGTTGATGAGAGAGTTTTATATAGTAAAATAATGGGACTAGTTAAAAAGCCAGTTACTATTACTGTAAATAAAGTGATTTTGGAAAAGGAAGAAGCAGCAATTAGACATACTAATTTGGTTTATTTAGAAAAGCGTACAAAAGCAAATCCATTGTTGATGATGGAAATGATTTCGCTTTATTTGGAGCAAACGCCCCCCTTAATTTTAGCTATGAAACAAAGTTTTGAAGAAAAGGATTGGCATACGTTGCATGCAGCAACTCATAAAATTATTCCATCGTTTTCGATTGTTGGCATAAACAAGGAGTTTGAGGAAATGGCAAAAAGAATAATGCTATTTGCAACAACTCAAGAAGAGATGGAAGGTATCAACGGATTAGTTTTAACTATTGAAGATGTATGTCTTAATGCATGTAAAGAATTGAAAGAAGAATTAAATAGAATAAAAAGTACAATAAATGGAAAATAAAAAAATAAAATTGTTTTTGGTAGATGATGACGCTCTATTATTAAAATCATTAGAAATAGAATTTTTGCAGCATGCCGATTTTATAGTTGAAACATATTCGACAGGAGAACTTTGTATAAAAAACTTAGATCGCAACCCAGATGTAATTATCTTAGATTTTCATTTGGATGGAATTGAAAAAGGTGTAATGAATGGTATTGAGACACTTGATATAATCAAAAAAACAAATTCTGATATTCCAGTTATTATGTTGTCTTCTCAGGATAAAATTGAAGTTGCAGTTGAGTGTATGCATCATAGAGCATTCGATTATGTAGTAAAAAGTGAAACAGCATTTATTCGTTTGCAAAAAATTATTACTACAATATTTAGTTACAAAAAAATGGAAAAAGAATTGCAATGGTACATGGAAAGGATGTAGCATTGTTTTATCTGTAACTTATATAAGTCAAACACATAAAAGTGTAACATAATAGCTCTTTTGAATTGCACCTTTGCTGTCAAATGAGAAAAAGCAACACCATTTATTGCTATTATTTAGGCAGGAGTTATTTTCCAGAAAACTCCCTTCAATTATTTACTTCTTTCTCAAGGCAGATAAGTTGTAATCAAATACTCACAAATACAAATTAATTAAAAAATTAAAAATGAAAAATATCATTTCAATTATACTTGTTTATATAGCGGGTTTTTCTGCTCTAAAGGCACAAACAACCAAAGGAAATTTTGAAGATAAATATAATAAGGCAGAAGAAATTTATTCTAAAATTTATGATGACAATAAAAATGAATCCCTTTCAAATACTAAAAATGGTTACGCTGAAGCTTTACCGATATTTTTAGATTTATACAAACAAGATCCAACAAATAAGAATCTCGCTTTCAAAATTGGTGTTTGTTATCAAAGTACGCGCAGATATAGAACTCAAGCCTTAGCTTATTTTCTTACAGCATCAACTTCTGTTGTGAAAGATTATAAGGGCAGCTCTTATAAAGAAAGAGATGCGCCCATAATAGCATTTAAATACTTGGGTAATGCTTACCATTTAAATTACGAATTTGATAAAGCAATTGCAGCCTATGAAAAATACATTAGCACAATGGCAGAAAATAATAGAACTGATAAAGATTTATTGGAGCGAGCTAAGCAAAAAATTGAAATGTGTAAAAACGGGAAACAATTATACCAAAATCCAGTGAAAATTAAAATCCAGAATCTTGGTAAGGAGGTAAATTCAACATTTGCAGATTACTCTCCTGTTTTATCTGCAGATCAAACAACTATGATTTTTACTTCGCGAAGATCTGAAACTACGGGTTCGAAAAAGGATGCTGATGGTAATTTCATGGAAGATATTTATACTTCAACCAAAACAAAAACTGGTTGGTCGAAAGCAACTAATATTGGAGTGCCAATCAATAGTGAATGGCATGAAGCTTCTGTTGGTTTGTCTCCTGATGGGCAAACAATTTTAATTTATAAAGATGATAATGGAGATGGAAACATCTATACAACAAGTCGTAAAGGTGATGTTTGGACTAGTCCTGTAAAATTAAACGATAATATAAATACCAAACATTGGGAGCCAAGTGCTTTTATTTCTGCTGATGGTAACACAATGTACTTTACAAGCGATAGGCCTGGAGGTTTTGGAGCGCGTGATATTTATACAAGTAAAAAAACGCCAACTGGCGATTGGGGAAAAGCTGAAAATATGGGGCCAACAATTAATACTGCCTTAGATGAAGATGCTCCTTTTATTCATCCTGATGGCATTACCTTTTATTTTAGTTCAAACGGACATAGCACAATGGGTGGTTTTGATATTTTTTCGAGTGTTAAGATGAATGACGGAATTTGGTCAACGCCAAAAAATGTTGGGTATCCAATTAATACAACTGATGATGATGTTTATTACGTTGTAAGTCCAAATGGTTTAACGGCTTATTTTTCATCATTTCGTAAAGGTGGTAATGGTGAAAAAGATAATTACATGGCTACTTTTTTAGATCGTAAAGAAACACCATTAACCTTAATGAAGGGTAAAGTAATTACTGATTTAGGAAAGGCAGCACAAGATGTTGAGATTACTGTAACTGATAATGAAACAGAAGAAATTGTTGGTGTTTATAAAACAAACAGCAAAAGTGGAGAATATGTTTTTATTCTAACTCCTGGAAAAAATTACAACATAACGTATGAATCAGAGGGTAGCTTGTTTTACTCAGAAAATATGGAAATTGGAATGGAAACTAATTATTATGAAATTTTTAGACCAATTATGCTAGACCCAATTATTGTTGGTTCTAAAATGACCTTGAATAATGTTTTCTTTGATTTTGATAAGGATGTTTTACGTCCGCTTTCAAATGTGGAGATTAAAAACTTAACCAAACTAATGAATAAGTATCCAAAGATGAAAGTTGAAATTTCGGGGTATACTGATAGCAAAGGCGGCGCAGAATACAATCAAACTTTATCGGAAGCAAGAGCTAAAGCGGTTATAAATAAGTTAATAGAAAACGGCATCAGTGAAACTAGAATGAAAGCAATCGGTTATGGTGAAACTAAACCTGCAGCAGCAAATACTAAAGCAGATAAAACAGACAATCCAAAAGGTCGTCAATTAAATAGAAGAGTTGAATTTAAAATTACTGAACTTTAGAAGACTAAAAATTAAAATTGTATTAATGAAAAGCTGTCCCGAAAAGACAGCTTTTTTATTTGCAATCAGTGAAAATTGTAATATTAATAAATATGCATACAATAGTTTCTTTTTAATATAGCGCACCTTTACAATTATTAATTAATTCCAAAAAAATAGATCGAAATGAAGAATATAAATTTATTTATTGTGTTGTTATTTATGCTTTTCGCGAAACTAACAACAGCTCAAGTTACTGTTAATGTAAACGTAGGTTCTCAGCCTCAGTGGGCACCTGTTGGTTATGATAATGTAAGGTATTATTATTTGCCAGATGTAGAATGTTATTATGATGTTCAAACTACAATGTTTATTTATTATTATGGAGGAGCTTGGATTCATAGAGGACACTTGCCCAATCATTATAGAAATTATGATTTATATAATGGGTATAAGGTTGTAATGTCAGACTATTATGGAAATTCACCCTATGTTCATTTTAATCAACATAAAGTTAAATACAAAAAGGGATACAAAGGTCCTTATCAAAAAACCCATGGTAACAAACCGAATGGCGGAAAATCGGTTGGTCCTAGTAATAAAGGAAATAGTAAGCCAAACAATAAGAGTAGTAATACTAATACTAATAAGAAGTCACATAGTAATGGAGCGAATAATAAAGGTAATAATTCTCATGGTGGAGGAAAAGGAAAGAAGTAGATTGTTTCAATATGATTCACAATAGAGATAAAATGTAAAACGCAGGAAATATTCCTGCGTTTTTTGCATGCTGTGAATAATGTAAATTTTTAATTTATCCGTATAACAAACATTCACACCTATTGAACCACCTTTGTTCTGTTGTGAAAACTTATTTGCAATTAAAATTATAATTTATGAAAACAGTTAAAAAACTTTTGTTGTCATTTGCTCTAGGTATTTTGATGATGGGAAGCACTACATATGCACAAGAAATGAGCGACTCGGTAAAAGCAAAAAACGCAGAAGAGAAATTAATTGAGGAACAAATTGAAAAAAAGGAAAAGAAGATAGAAAAGAAAAGTAAGGAATTAATTAAGGCGGAGAAAAAATCAGAAAAAAAGTCAAAAGAAATTGATAAGGCAAAATCGAAAGCTGACGCAAAAGAAGAGAAGTTAAGAAAGTCACAGGCTAAAACTGACCAAAAGTCGGAAGACCTTAGAAAGTCACAAAGCAAAACGGATGGAAAATCAGCGGAATTAAAAAAGGCTCAAAAAAAGGTAGATAAAAAAGAATCTGAAAAGAAAAAAGCAGATGAAAAAGTGGCAAAGGCAGCTGAAGAGCTAAAGAAGGCTGAAGAAAAGAAAGAACCAAAAGTTGAAGAAAAGAAATAAATAATATACTTAAGAAATAAACAAAATGAAAATTATACAAAAAACAATAGCATTATTCGTTCTAACAATAATGATTAGTTTACCAAGTTGCAAAAAGAAAGATACTACAACTACTGGTGGTGGATCTACTACCCCAATTGTTATTCCATTGCAAACTACTATTCAAGCAACAGTTCCAATGGCTGGCGCAGCTAGTTTGGCAATTTTAGGTGGATCTTCAATTACTAATACAGGTGCAACAACTATTACGGGTGATATGGGATTAAGCCCAGGGACTTCGGTTGGTGGTTTTCCTCCTGGAATTTTAGTTGGAACATTGCATATTAATGATGCAATTGCAACACAAGCAAAATTAGATTTAACAGCAGCTTATAACAATGCAGCAGGAAGGACAGCTACTGATATTGTAACCTTATCAGGAAACTTAGGTGGACTTACACTTACTCCAGGGTTATATAAGTCAACATCATCATTAGCAATTTCATCTGGCGATTTAACTTTTGATGCGAAAGGAAATCCAAATGCAGTATTTATTATTCAGATTGCATCTACACTTACAACTACATCAGGACGTAAGGTAATTCTTAGCGGCGGAGCTTCAGCTTCCAATATTTTTTGGCAAGTAGGCAGTTCAGCAACATTTGGTACTACCTCTGTTTTTAAAGGAACAGTGATGGCTATGCAATCTATTACTTTTAATACAGGCGCAACATTGAATGGTAGAGCTTTGGCTAGAACTGGTAATGTAACAATGGCAGGTAATACTGTTGTGAAGCAATAAATAAATATTTGAAAAGGGAGGCGTTACTTATTAGTAACGCCTTTTTTATTTCGAGTTGGTCTGCTAAATAATACGTGAAAAATGTAATTTGTTTAGAGTCCTTTGTAATCAATTGAATTTTAAGTGATGCAACTTTGTAGTTGAACAAATGCAGTAATCTGCTTATACTAACATCTATTATTTCAACATTTATGAAATTTCTACTAAATAAAAAAACCATATTTTATTATTTGATTGCATTGATTATTGTTGCATCTGTACTGTTCGTTTTTTATAGAAATACGCAAAAGGTAAAAGCAAATAATGAGTTGGTTGAGCATACTCAGGAAGTATTGCATAAAAGTGATAATGTATTAGTTGATGTTTTAAATATGGAGACGGGTGTTAGAGGTTATTTATTAACAGGTAACGAAGAATTCTTATCTCCTTATTACAATGGTGTAACTACCATGAACCTTAATATTAAGTCCCTAACGGATCTTACAAAAGAAGATAAGAATCAGCAAGCTAGAATGTTAATATTAAAAGAGGTTTCCGACGAACGACTCATTTTAGTGAAAAAAATAATTGAAGCAAAAAAGCAAAATAGATTAAGTGAAATTGAGACGGATAACTCATTAAAAGAGGGGAAAATCTTGAATGACAAAATAAGAAATGTAATGGCAGTAATTAATTGGGAGGAATTCCGATTGCTAAAAAAACGGAAAATAGAAAGTGCCGAAAGTAACAGAAATTCCCAATTACTTTTTTTGTCGCTTATTGTTTTCATTTTAACTGTTTTTGTTCTAGTTACTATAGTTATTAAAAATCAAAAAATTAGAGATGAAATTTCAGAAGAGTTAAAGCAGTCTTCACAATATGCTAGAAGTTTAATTGAGGCAAGTTTAGATCCACTTGTTACCATTAGTGCTGAAGGTAAAATTACAGATGTTAATGATGCATCTGTTGAAATAACAGGAATTACACGTGACAAATTAATTGGAACTGACTTTTCTAATTATTTCACAGAACCTAACAAAGCAATGGAAGGTTATCAAATGGTTTTTGATAAAGGTTTTGTTGCAGATTATCCTTTAACGATAAAGCACCAAAATGGAAAGCTTACAGATGTATTGTATAATGCTTCTGTTTATAAAGACGATAAAGGTGAAGTGCTTGGTGTATTTGCAGCAGCGCGTGATGTTACTGAGCAAAAATTGCTTTCAAAGTATTCTTTAAGCCTAATTGAAGCTAGTCTTGACCCCTTAATTACAATTAATACTGCGGGCAAGATTACTGATATGAATGAAGCAAAAGTTAGTATCACAGGTGTTGAAAGAAGTGTATTAACAGGAAAAAATTTTTATGATTATTTTACAGAACCTCAAAAAGCAAAAGATTTTTATCAAGAAGTTTTTGCTAAAGGCTTTGTAATTGATTCGCCACTTACCTTTAGGCATAAGGATGGAAACTTAACTGCTGTATTATTTAATGGTGCAGTTTACAAAGATGACAGAGGAAATGTGTTAGGTGCGGTTGTTGTTGCAAGGGATATAACCGATCAAAAGAGATTTGAAAATGAATTAATAGAAGCAAAGCACATTGCTGAGTTAGCAACGCAAAAGGCGGAAGAATCAAATAAACTGAAGGAGGCTTTTTTAGCAAATATGAGTCATGAAATTCGTACTCCGATGAATGCCATTATTGGTTTTTCTGATATTTTATCTAAACGAAAATTGGGTGAGCAAGAAAAGGAATATGTTTTAACAATTAAATCAGCTGGAGAGAATTTGCTCACCATTATAAACGATATTCTTGATATTTCAAAAATTGAAGCTGGGATGATGACTTTTGAAGAGCATACCTTTAGCGTAAGAGAAATTTTTAAATCGCTTCAAGTAATGCTAATGGAAAAGGCAAGAGAGAAGGAATTAGAATTGATTTTTGACTGCGAAGAGGATGTTCCTGAAATTTTATTAGGAGATAATACTCGACTCACCCAAATCATTATTAATTTGGTTAGTAATGCAATTAAATTTACTCCTACTGGTAAAATTGTAGTTGTTGCAAAAATAGCTAATGAGCATAGTAAGATTAATGAAGATGGGATTATTCCAATTGAATTTTCTGTAACAGATACTGGTATTGGAATACCCCAAGAAAAATTGGAACATATTTTTGAACGCTTTAGGCAAGCCGAATCGCATACTACAAGAAAATATGGTGGCACTGGACTTGGTTTAAGTATTGCTAAACAATTAACTCAGCTTCAGGGTGGTTCATTAACTGTGAAGAGCGAATTTAATGTAGGGTCTACTTTTTCTTTTCAAATTCCTTACAAGAAATCTAGCGAGGCAGAGAAAGCATTGGAAATTACTGAGGTAAAACAAAATTTAGATGAGTTGAGTAAATTAAATATTCTTCTTGTTGAAGATAATCAGCTTAATGTAAAATTGATACGAAGCTTATTTTCTGAACATAATATGAAATTGGAAGTTGCTGAAAATGGGAGTGTCGGAATTCAAAAAATTAAAGAGGGAAATTTTGATATTGTTTTGATGGACATGGAAATGCCTATTATGAATGGATACGAAGCTGCAACGGTTATTAGAAATGAAATGAAAAGCAGTATTCCAATTATTGCAATGACTGCGCATGCAATGTCGGGAGAAAGAGAAAGATGTTTGAATTTAGGAATGGATGATTACATATCTAAACCCATCAACGCAAACTTGCTTTTTGAAAAGATGTATGAGTTAACAATTAATAAGGATAACGATAATGGAAAATGAAGTTAAAGAGCATGGAAGCTTAAATGACAAAACACCTATAAGAGTTTGTAATTTTGATTACTTGAATGAGATGATGGGAAATAAAAAGGAACTTGTAAGAGAAATTATCGATGTTTTTTTGGAACAAGTTCCAGATGAATTGGAGACTTTAAGCAGAGCAATTGAAAGTACGGATTATGTTGTGATAAAGAGCCTTTCACATACTTTAAAATCATCAGTTTCGATAATGGGAATTAATACTGCAACTCCTATTTTACAAGAAATGGAGGATTTGGGCTCAGCAGCATTAAACATAGAAAGAATTACCACCTTAAACGAAGCCCTTAAGCTAATTGCTAAGCAAGCGATTGAAGAGATTAAGCAAGAAGTAATTAAATACGAGTAGTGCAGAAGCACTTAAATCTTAATAACAAAAAATTAATACAGTAAAAAATGAAATCAAACAAAAACACAACTATTTTTATTGTTGAGGATAACAAGGTGTTTTCTTTAGCGTTAGTAGCAGAAATTGAAAGCGCCTTTTCAAATAAATCTATAAGGATTGAATCGTTTGAAACTGGTGAAACATGTATAATGAAATTGAAGACAGAAGTCCCTCAAATTGTAATTACAGATTACCATTTAAATAGTAAGTACCCAGATGCAATTAATGGAATAAAATTATTGGATTTGATTAAGAAGGAGAATCCAGAGATATATGTGGTAATGCTAACAAGCGAGGACGATATTAACATCGCTCTAAAATCTTTCCATCACGGCGCTACAGACTACGTTGTAAAAACCGAGACTAAATTCAAGAAAATTCACTATTCGCTTACTAATATCTTTAATATCATAGAAGCGAAGAAAGAGGCCTTGAGAAATAGAAGTTTATTAGTTGGTTTAATTACAGCTCTCGTAACTATTACAGTAGTCGTAATTATTACACAATTGTAATAAGGTGCGCCGCAATATATTTCATTCATTAGCTAAATTAATATTGTAAAGCCATGTGCACTCAAAATAGTACTACTATATTTATTGTTGATGATAATAAAATATTTTCAACTACTTTAAAATCTTCTATAGAAAACGCATTTGAAAAACGCTCATTGAAAATTCATTTATTTGAGACGGGTGAAAGTTGTTTAAAGAAATTACCAGAACTGAAGCCTCAATTAATAATTCTCGATTATTTTTTGGATAGTAAAGTTTTAAATGCCGCTAACGGCTTGCTGGTACTTGAAAAAATAAAAGAGTACGATAACAATACAAGTGTTATTATGCTTACCAGTAATGACTTTATAGAGATTGCCCTAAAATCATTTCACCGCGGGGTGCTTGATTATGTCGTGAAATCAAGTGGCCCATTCAAAAAGATAAATGATGCAATTCAAAAATACTTTACAGATTCAGATTTGAATATAAAAAATGAAGCCGAAGCAAAAGAGTTGTTGGATAAAAGAGATGAATTAACTATAATGGAAAAGGAGATATGGGCAAAACAATTATCTACAATAAATAATAAACTTACGTTTCAAACTAATGAAAAGGTAAAGAATGAAGCTGAATTAATTATTATTAAGGCAGATAAATTAGAAATTGAAAAGTCAAAAATTGAAGTTGATGAAAAAAATAAGAGTATAACAGATAGCATCAATTATGCAAAACTAATACAGCAAGCTAAATTGCCTAAACGTGAGGATATTGTTGAGGCTTTTCCAAATAGTTTTGTTTTGTTCAAGCCAAAAGATATTGTAAGCGGCGATTTTTATTTTTTGAAAAGAAGTGGTGATTCTTTTTTCATTGCTGCCGCTGATTGCACAGGACATGGAGTTCCTGGGGCTTTTTTAAGTATGATTGCATCAGAAAAATTAAGTATTGCAGTTTCTTTAACAGAAGATACTTCCGCTATTTTACACCGACTAAATAATGGAATTAAAAAAACATTACGTCAAACTGAAAACGAAGACTCTACTAAAGTTGGAATGGACATTGCACTTTGCTCAGTTAATACAGAAAATAGGCGGGTAAAGTATGCAGGTGCAAACAGACCTATTTGGATTATTAGAAAAGACCAAAATAGTATTGAAGAAATAAAACCTACTAAGAAAGCAATAGGTGGTTTTACTGAGAATGATCAGATTTTTGAAACACATGAAATTGATTTTAATGAAGGAGATACATTTTATATTTTCACTGATGGTTTTGCGGATTCATTTGGCGGCGATAATGGAAAAAAATTAATGTCTAAGAG
>Ga0075163_10000771_pt1 | contig 42687 bp, 24 predicted proteins | sample JI1023141ADNA_FD_71478 | JGI IMG/M metagenome (GOLD analysis project Ga0075163, IMG submission 71478) | Wastewater effluent complex algal communities from Wisconsin, to seasonally profile nutrient transformation and Carbon sequestration -... | ecosystem: Engineered > WWTP > Effluent > Algae...
GATATGGCAATGATACGATAAATACAGGACCCGGAGATTCCACCGATGAGATATATGGGGGCTCTGGTAATGATACCCTCATTACAGAGACTTACTCCGTCAACTATTATGGCGGTGCTGGCAATGACCTTATACAAGCTATCGGCGACGCAAGGCTTAATGGTGGTGGTGGTGGTGGTGGCGAAGGCAACGACACCATAATTGGCGGAAATTTTATTGATTACATATACGGCGACAATGGTAACGATAGTCTTTTTGGCGGTGCCATGGACGATTCGTTATCTGGCGGTGCTGGCAACGATGTCGCTTATGGCGGAGATGGAAATGATACTATCGGAGAGTCTGGTAGTGGTACCAATACTCTCTATGGCGATGCCGGAACCGACAACATCTACGGTGGAAATAGTGCCGATACCATTTATGGCGGAAGCGGCGACGATAGATTAGATAGCAACTTCGGCAATAATGTCGCTTACGGCGGCGACGGCAACGATCGTATGGACGGATCCCCATATACAGGCAGTACTACCAACACTTTCTACGGAGATGGTGGAAACGACTATATTGCGGGTGCCAATAACAATGATACCCTCTATGGCGGAAGCGGGAATGATACTATCGATGGCGGATTGGGCAACGACACCCTATCCGGTGGCACGGGGAGTGACACAGTCTATGGGGGTCTTGGCAGCGACACCTATGAATATGCCGATGGACAAGGAACCGATACCTTCTACGGAGGGAGTGGTGGCATCGATACAGTGTTTCTACAAGATGGGTTCCACGGCGAGCCTGACGGGTGGCTAACCCTTACCAGCGGCACAATGACTTACGACCCGATGACGGGGGTTATTACCTTATCGGGTGATGCGGATGGCATGATCGATTTCGGTAATGGAAATATCCTCTACTTTGAGGATGTCGAGCGAATTATGTGGACGCCGTAATATCGTAGGCAAGGAACAAAAAAGGGCCGCTCACAAAGCGGCCCTTTTTTATGGTTAGCAGACCATGTTCTGAGCGACCGCCAGCGTATCGGCTTCGCTTGCCGGTTTGTCCCATCTAATGCGGTGAACACGCGGAAACCGCATAGCTAAGCCGGATTTATGACGGGTGGATGGGTGGATGGAATCAAATTCGATTTCCATCACCAGGCTCGCGTTGACTTCACGCACAGGGCCAAACCGCTGCGTTGTATTGCCTCTGATCCAGCGATCAAGTTTGTTCAATTCCTGATCAGTAAATCCTGAATAGGCTTTCCCAATTGGCAATAGACGATCTTGATCCCAAACACCAAAGGTATAGTCGGAATAAAAAGAGGATCGTTTACCACTACCCCGTTGGGCATAAAGCAAGACACAATCCAGAACCATGGTCTGGCGTTTCCATTTGAACCAGTGTCCGCGCGGCCGGCCGGCAATATAGGGGCTGTCCTTACGTTTGATCATCAACCCTTCAACCCCATTCTGCGGCTGGTGACGCGCATCATGGCGTATCCTCTGCAACTCTGAATAAGTCGTTTCGGTTATGAGGGAAGAAAGATCCATCCGGCCCGACCCATGACGGCTATGCCATGCTTCTAAACGCCGGCGACGCTCATCAAGCGGCAGCGTACGGATGTCTTCGGCATTATCAATCAAAAGATCATAGAGTCGCAAATGAGCCGGATAATCGTTCAGCATCACTGAACTAACTTTTTTACGATTAAGCCGCTGCTGAAGATCATTGAATGGTGCTACTTCTCCAGCAGTAAAAGTCAGAAGCTCTCCATCCAAAGCGAACTCCTGCTCGGATATTTCTTTAGCCGCAGAAATAATATCTGGAAAAGTATGACTAATGTCATCTCCTGTTCGCGTATATAATCCAACAATATCGCCGCAACGGATAAGCTGCGTGCGAATCCCATCCCATTTAAGCTCGATCTGATATTGCAACAAATCAAGATTCTTTAGCTCGTCATCTTCGATGGGATGGGCCAGCATCATCGGCATAAATCCTGCTCGCTTGGCGACGACCGGGATCTCTGCCCTGCCCTCTAACCAAGCAAACAAGTCTAAATAGGGAGGTTGAACACCATACCAAAGCTGCTCGATATCATTCACGTCCTTGGCGAAAGAGTCGGCCAAGGCCGTTTTAGCCAAGCGCGCCGAAACGCCGATCCGAATATTGCCGGTGATGAGCTTCAGCAAAGCCCAACGACCATTGCTATCCATCGCATCAAGCCATGATGTTAGTCGTGCCCGTAATGTTTCGCGGCTCGCCAGACCCAGCGTATCAACAACCTCGGCCAAGGATGGCGGCGGCTCATTTACCCGTCGTTCCGGCCAGATCAGCGAAACTGTCTCCGCCATATCCCCAACATAGTCGCGAGATAGCCCTAGCAAGACCGGATCAACCCGATCGGCAGCTAATTCACGAATGATGGCTGGCTTTGCTACGGGGAAGTGTAAGCTTCCCGTCAAAGCGGCCAGAGCCCACCCCCGTTCCGGATCCGGGCGGTGACGAAAAAACTCCGCCATTAGCCGCCGCTTGCCCAAAGTCGAACCCGTATAGGACAGAGAATCAAGAAGTGACGCGAAGGCTTGCAGTTTAGCTCTCCTCGTCTTCGTAACCGTGAATATCTAAAGGTCTAGCTTTCAAACCTATAGTTGATGCGTAGTGCACCAATCCGTCTTCCCGGCCATGGGTAACCCAGATTTCCGATGCGCCGACATCCGTAATTGTCTGGGTTAGTTCATCCCAATCTGCATGATCGGAAATGATCAAGGGAAGCTCAACTAGTTTTTGCCGCGCCCGCGCCCGGATCGTCATCCAGCCCGAAGCCATTGCCGTGATGGGATCGGCTAGTCGCCGCGACCAACGATCATGTAATGCCGACGGCGGCGCTAAAACAATTTTCCCCTTCAAAGATTCTTTATCGGTATCGCCGATCGGAGCCAAAGATCCCAAATCTACTCCATGACGCTGATAGAGTTCGCATAATCCAACCATTGCTCCATGAAGATAGATCGTATCCGTGTACCCAGCTTCTCGTAATAAACTGATAATTCTTTGGCATTTACCCAAAGCATAGGCACCAACCAAGACTGTGCGTTCGGGGTACAAAGCTGAGATCTTCAGCAGCTTCTCAATCTGACTAATATCGGATGGGTGACGGAACACCGGAAGACCAAAGGTTGCTTCCGTAATAAACACGTCACATTGCTGCGCTATAAAAGGCACACACGTCGGATCCCGGCGACGCTTATAATCACCGGAAACAATTACTCTGGATCCGCCATATTCAAGCACGACCTGACTGCTGCCAAGAATGTGTCCTGCGGGCAGAAGTGAGACTTTCACCCCACCCATCATTAAAGCTTGGCCATAATCGAGTTCTTGAGTTGACCCGATAGCTTGGCCATAACGTTGTCGCATAATGTCCAGCGTACCCTTAGTGCCTAAGACCGCACGATTATTGGGCCTGGCGTGATCCGCGTGGCCATGGGTGATAACGGCGCGATCAACTGGACGGACCGGATCAATATAAAATCCGCCTGGGATACACTTTAATCCTGCTTCCGTGGTCTTGAGCCAAAGCTCTGGACGTTCCATATGCAATAACTGTGGTTTCTAGGCTCCAAGTTCAATGGGCCAAAGTCAATGAGATGGGCGGCTTGTCTTTATCATTAAAAAAACTAAACGATACGGGAACCTTACCCCAGATATTTGCCGATTGGTTTTCCCATAAGGGATGGCACCCTCATTCTCATCAACTTGAGATGATAGAAGCCGATAATGGCGGTCAATCCTGCTTGCTGATTGCCCCAACGGGCGCTGGGAAAACTCTTGCGGGTTTTTTGCCGAGTTTGATCGATATCACGCAAAACCCTGTACCCGGATTACATACGATTTATGTATCACCGCTTAAGGCTCTGGCGGCGGATATCGAGCGAAACTTAGCAACTCCCATCAGCGAAATGAGGCTTCCGGTTAAAATTGAAGCCAGAACCGGAGATACTCCTTCAAGTCGCCGCCAGCGACAAATGAAATCACCGCCGCATATCTTGTTGACGACCCCGGAATCACTCGAGCTTATTCTGTCCTACCCCGAAGCGCAGCAACTCGTGTCGGGATTACAGCGGGTGATCATCGACGAAGTTCACGCTTTGGCACCAGGAAAACGCGGCCATTTAACTGCCCTCTGCTTAGCGCGACTGCGATCATTCTCGCCCAAACTTAAGATATGCGGTTTATCGGCGACGGTTGCCGAGCCAGCAACCTTGGCTAAGTGGCTACATCCTCAAGCTACGATTGTTACCGCACCGCAAGCTTTAATGCCAAAGATACGCCTTTTGCAAACCGGCAAAGTTCCATGGAGCGGTTATATGGCAAATTATGCGGTGCTAGATATTTACCGCGCCATCACTCAGGCAAAAACCAGTATTGTCTTTGTGAATACCCGCGCTCAAGCAGAGTTTTTATTCCAAAAGCTCTGGGAAGCAAACAATGAAGGCCTGTCCATCGGTCTGCATCATGGCAGCCTTGATCGAGAGCATCGAAAGAAAGTCGAAGCCATGATGGCCAAGGGTGGCCTTCGGGCAATTGTCGCCACGGCTTCGCTCGATTTGGGTTTAGACTGGGCGGCGGTTGATCTTGTGATTCAGGTCGGCGCCCCCAAAGGCATTAGTCGGCTACTCCAACGCATTGGCCGTTCAAACCACCAGCTGGATAAATCCAGTGAAGCTCTTTTAGTTCCTTGTAACCGTTTTGAAATGGTTGAGTGCATCACCGTCATTGATGCTATTCAGAACAATATCATTGATGGTGAACAGCTTCAGCGCGGCAGTCTCGATGTTTTAGCGCAATTCGTCATGAATTGCGCCGCGGCAGGCGGTTTTAATAGTAATGATCTTTATACCGAGATCATCCGGGCAGCGCCCTACGATACTCTGGATTTTTCCACATTTGAGCGGATTGTGCGGGTAGTCGCCAATGGCGGATACAGCTTACGCGCCTATGACCGTTTTCAGCGCATCACTCAAGATGATACCGGCATGTGGACCGCTTCACCTTCAGCGGTTAAACGCCATCGGATGAATACGGGGACGATTGTTGAGTATGAAACGTTGCGCGTTAGCCTACAACGGCGGCGATCTCCTTTTGGCAGAGATTTAGGTTTAATCGAGGAATATTTTGTTCAAGGATTGACCCCTGGGGACACTTTTATCTTTGCCGGACAATTGTTACGCTACAAGGCAACCCGCGACGACACGGTTGAAGTTGAACAAGCGACGGGTGATCAGCCCAAAATTCCGTCTTTTAAAGGCGGACGATTACCTTTATCGCCCTCTCTTGCCGCTCATGTCCAGGAATTGATGTCAGATCCAAGACATTGGACAAACCTTCCCCCCGTCATTGGTGAATGGCTAAGCCTTCAACAGGAACGATCCGCGCTTCCGGAAAAAGACAGCTTCTTAACGGAATCCTTTACCCATCAAGGACTGCATTATTTCGTCTGCTACAGCTTTGTCGGCCGCAATGCCAATCAAACCTTAGGATTGCTGTTGTCCCAACAGATGGAGGCTTCTGCCCTGCTCCCCTTAGGATTCGTCGCCAATGACTATGCCGTTGCTTTCTGGGGTCTGGCACCTATTTTGAAACCGCAACAACTCATAATTGAAGCGTTCTCGCAGCCTAATACCGCCCAATGGATAGAAGCAAGCCAGATGTCCAAACGCGCGTTCCGTGATATTGCAGTTATCTCTGGATTAGTTGAGCGGCGCCATCCCGGAAAAAAGAAAACAGGGCGCCAAGTAACTATGTCCACCGATCTTATATATGATGTTTTGCGTCATCATGAACCAGATCATGTCTTGTTAAGCGCAACACGACAAGAGGTTTTAGGCAAGCTTACAGATATTGATCGCCTTAAGAACATCATCGGAGCCAAACCCATAAAGCATTGCGTCCTGGCAAAGATATCCCCTTTGGCGGTACCCTTAATTCTAGAAATTGGTATCGAGAAGATTAAGGGCAAAGCCGAGTTTGCCTTGCTGGATGGCATGGCACGCGAAATCGCCGGCGATAAACTTCTGGAACAGGCAGCAGGATCTTGGGATACAGTCTAACCCTTAACTCATTACCGGCGGAGCTCCACGGATCGGGAATGCTATGGTTGCCGTCTTTGAGGTTACTCTGCGCCGCAGATATTCATTTTGAAAAAGGTAGTTTTTTTGAACGATTTTCCACTTTTTTGCCACCTTACGATACTCCGACAACTCTTAGTCGCTTGGCGCAAATTGTTGATGAGCTAAAGCCCCAATACTTTATTGCCTTGGGTGATAGTTTTCATGATCGCAATGCGGCGAGCCGCATGGTGCCGCAGCACAAGGAATGTCTAAATACGCTCATCGGCTCTGTCGAGCATTGGATATGGATTGAAGGCAATCACGATCCGAACATAAGCCTAGGCATCAATGGTACTTATTTGCCTCACTATAATATGGGTGGGCTGGCCTTTCATCACATGACTCCTGCACAGCCAGGAAATGGCTATGAAATTAGCGGTCATTATCATCCTAAGGTTAGCGTTACCGTAAAGGGTCATCGGATGATCGGCCCGTGTTTTGTCAGAACTGGCCAGAAACTAATATTGCCCGCTTTCGGAAGTTATACCGGCGGGCTTGATATCAATAGTAAAGAGTTTTTGTCGATAGCCCCTCTCACCGATAGGGACGTTTATCTATCCTATCGTGAGAGGGTTTATCGGTTATCCTCTTAGCTTAAAAGTTAATATTTAAGCTTTTGTGCGTGCTCATAATGCTCGCGTAATGTCGGCAACTTGGCAGCCGCCCATTGTCTTAACGTTGGATTATCACCCCGCTGAGAATAGGCTTCGAACAAGCTGATGGCGTCCTGATGAGCTTGAATTTGCTGTTTCTTGTACATTTCGTTCATTTGCGCGCCTTTTTCCGCCCGCAGCTCATCCAGTTTCTTTTGATGTTCTGGATTCATGCTTGACGGAAGAAGCGCCTTATCCACCGCGTCCTTTAGCTCGGAAGTAGTCTTTCCATGATCTCTAATCATTGCAGCGCCAAAGTTCTGAACATCTTGGCTTTCAGAACGCTCGTTAACTACACGGGATGTTTCGATTTCAAACATGTCGCTACTGGCGACAGTTTTAACGAAGTCTTGCGTGCTGATACTGCCAGACACGTAAGATGGCATCTGTGCGTGAGCTGTAGTGGCTAAAAGCGCTGCGGTAAGGAGAGGTAAAAGCTTTTTCATGATCAGATAATCCCAGTTTTATGAATATTTGTTGTTAGCTAAATACGCCAACCTGACAAAAGTTCCTTTGATGAGAAAATCCAATTTTATTTAAAAAATTGAAGAATCCCCTCCCGTAGGCGGAACGATACAACTCTTTGTGTTGTTATAAAACAGCTGCGCTATGTGGCGCGGAATGCGAGGAGGAGAAACTATGACAACGCAAGATCTCAACATTCGGACGGCTACGGCTACGCATCCAGCCGTCCTTTTTTCAGCCCCTTGGTTTAGCGTCTGCGCCGGTATCGGCGTTGCTTTGGCTATGCATATTGTTCTTAATCTCTTAGGTATCGGGCTAGGTTTTACTGCCATTCAACTCGACCCTAGCTTAAGATCAGATGGTTCTCTAATAAGCTGGAGTGCTTTTGCTTGGTGGGCCGTATCCGGGATTATTGCCGCCTACGCTGGTGGATATACCGCAGGTGTTTTATCAACTCCTGAAAGCGTTTATTCTGGCGCTTTGCTCGGCTTCTTATCCTGGGCCAAAACCACCATAATAGTTATGATTTTTGTGGCATTGTCGGCTGGTGGCACAGCCACAATGCTGAGCTTTCTCGGTGGCCCTAATGCAGCTCTATGGGCACGGTGGAATACATTAACCAATACCACCGCGACAACTCCAGGAACACCCGCGCCAAGCTCTGCCGAGATGGAAACCATTCGTAAAGCTATTGCTTCAGCTGCCTTAGCTAGTGTTTTAGCCTTAGGTATCGGTGCTGTAGCCGGAACTTACGGCGGTCACGCCGGATGGGCGACCCGTTTCCGTCGCTATCCGCGGTATACGGTCATTGTATAATAAGCCATAAATCTATGATTTAAGAAGCAGGCGAAAGCCTGCTTCTTTTCATTTGCTCGAGAGCTATGACTATCTTCTCGCCCATCGATTTATCGACATGGCCACAGAATATTGAGGCGGCAGAGACCTTGCAAAGTCAGCTGGCACATCAGGTACGTATCGAAGATGATTTCGGATCTCTTCAAACCGTAGCCGGCATAGATGTCAGTTACGACGTCGATTTGAATTTAAGTTTTGCATTTATTGTTTTTATGAATCTGAGTGATTTAAAGCTTCAACGATCTATCACCGCCCAGCTAACAACACCCTTCCCTTATATTCCAGGATTTCTTTCATTCCGCGAAGTTCCCGTAATCATGAAGGCTTTAGCTCAGCTTTCTGAGAAACCTGATCTTCTTATGGTGGATGGACAAGGGATAGCCCATCCACGCCGCTTTGGCATAGCAGCCCATCTGGGCGTCTTGACCGAGCTGCCTGCCATTGGGGTCGCCAAATCGCGATTGGTCGGCCGTTATCAAGAACCCGGTCAAAGCCGGGGTGATACAAGCTTCTTATGGGAAAAAGATCAACAAATAGGAACTGTCCTGCGCAGCAAAGATCATACCAACCCTTTATTTATTTCTGCCGGACATCGCCTCAGCCAAGACACAGCGGTGCGCATAACTATGCAGTGCCTTCGCAAACACCGCCTGCCTGAACCCACACGGCTGGCCGATAAACTTTCCAAACAGCGTGACGATCCAACCGGTCAGGGAACTTTTCTTTAACCCTCAAGACCGCTACTTAACGATAAACTCGACCTCCGGGACGAGTATTGAGTTTACCTCGGAACGGCTGACAATCGCCCTCAACTTATGTTTGCCCTTAGCCAGATCCCAAAGATATTTACCTTCATTGGTAACGGCCAAAGACTGTCCATTCATAAACCACTCGACGCGGTCTGTTGACTTTAAGCCTGCAATGTAAAATTCAAGCTTTTGTCGTTGCCTTGGGATACGCGGATCGATGGCGATCTGTAAGCCCTCGGTTGGACTCATTAAAACGGGAGCGGCAACTTGAACGTTAGCTTTTTTTGCACCCTGCTCGGTCCCTTTTATAAAATACTCTGTTCGGGTCAAGCATGGATCGTTTCTATCATCCGGCGCCTTATTTTCTGCGGCGAGACAAACCTCTTGTTTAATCAATCTTGGGCTTAAAAATAACGGCCTCGTTTCTTGGTATTGATTCAACTGAGAAAAGATACTACGCAGCGCCAAAGCGGGACCAGTTGATCCCGTCACGCCATCCGTGGGCGAGCGATCCAGATTACCCATCCAGATTCCAACCACGTACCGATAATTAAAGCCCACTGCCCAAGCGTCTCGATAATCGGTCGACGTACCCGTTTTCACCGCCGTCTGCACCGGCATATTCAATATGCTGTTGTTGCTGAATTCAAGTCGACGCGCCCAGGGATCGGACAGAATATTTCCGATAAGTGAGGTTGCTTCCTCGGAGAATATACGTTTCTTGCGGTGGATTTGATCGCCATCCAATAAAAAATTTAAAGGCTGATAGATTCCCTTATTACCTAAGGTGGCATAGCCGCGGACCAATTCCAGCAAAGTGACTTCGCCATTTCCTAACGCCAAGCCTTCGTCATAGATTTCCGCACCTCGATCCAAGCTCTCAAATCCCAAATTGCGTAGCGCCGTCAAATAATGATCGGGCCCGATATGCTGGATTGTCCGCACAGCCGGAATATTTAATGAATTTGCCAAGGCTTCGCGCAGAGTGATTTTACCGTAATAAGTGTTACTATAGTTCTTATAGCGATGCAGACCCGTGCCTATAGCCTCGGACAACGGCGAATCATCAATGATTGTGATCGGCGTCCATCCCTGTTCCATGGCCATTGTATAAAGAAATGGTTTAAGAGCCGAGCCCGGCTGCCGTGGCGCCATAACCGCATCTATTTGATTGCCGGGTGTCGTCTCGTTATCAGCGCCGGCCACAACCCAGGCCAGAATCTCGCCGGTTGTATGGTCCGCGACCAAAACCGCTGCGTTATGCAGTTTCTTCCGGTCAAGTGACTTAACCCGTTCATCGATAATCTGCTGCACAGTCCGTTGAAGATTGCCGTCTAAGGTCGTCTGAATAAGACGGTTGCCATCGGTTGCGTAGGCCGGCGCATTTTGCCGAACAAAATTCACAAAATGGGTTGCCTTAATCGGCGCTCCTGGAGGCGTTAAGACAAAACCCTGCGAATTCACCTCGGCCACGTCCATCGTCGTCATCAGGGAATTGCTCGCCATTACTTCTGCCAACCGATTAATGGCAGCTCCCGTCTTTTTTGGATCACGGTAAAGATCAAAGCTAGATGGTGCCCGAGCTAGAACCACCAAGGCCAACATCTCCTTATGACTTAACGTAGATAAATCCCGATTGAAATAGTGACGTGCCGCCTGAAGAACGCCGCGGCGGTTAGAGGCGTACGGAATCTGATTGAAATAAAATTCTAAAATATCTGCTTTCGAAAAATGACTTTCCAGGCTGGCAGCTTCAAAAGTTTCAATCCATTTTGACCATAGACTGCGCGGTCGCGGATTGATCATCCGCACAACCTGTTCAGTAATTGTGCTGGCGCCGCGTACGGTATGGCCTGATCTTATGTTCTGCCATAGAGCACCCATTCTGGCTGGCCAATCGATTCCGGTGTGCTGGTAGAATTGTTTATCTTCCGAAAAAATAAATGCTTGCTGCAAAAAATCCGGAATGCGGTGAAGTGGCAGGTTGTCGTAGGTATTCCATCGATTTTGATATGAAATGCTTAACGGCTGACCATTGCGATCAACTACCTGAACCGTTTGAGCATCTGAAACGATCGATGTTAAAGACTTAGTAATCGGTTGAATATCGATATAGGTTTTAACGGCAATTGCCAGCACAACAATTGCGCTGGCGCTTACCGATATCTTTAAAACTTGCTTGAGCGCCTTGCCGTTACGCCATAGCCCAAACATCGATGCCCATCTTCATTGCGGCATAACCCTCAAGCGCTCGGCAGAACTCTTGCCATAAATATCGGGGTCGTACATTTCCTCGGCATGGATCGGCATGGCGGCAAATTCTCCCTCCGCAATGGCTTGCGCCGAATAGGAAAGATGATAATTACCGGCTGGAAGATATTCGGAGTAAAACCTGACTGCGTCGTGGCGAATTTCTTGATGATAGAAACCCCATCGGGAAAGGTTATATTCTTTCCAATCGTTAAATTTAAACCACCAAGAACCACCAGCTGCTTTGAAGGCTGCCTTATCTGCATCCACCACCGAAGCAGTCGCCAAATCACGATTGACCGGCTCAAGGCCGCCCGGAACAGGATCGTCAACAACAACAAAGTTTCTAGCCGTAGCCAGCGATACGTAAATATCCACCCGAACCAGCTCACCCCGCTTAATCTCTTGGGGATTCTTGAGCAGGACCCATTCCTTGTTGCGTTCAACACTATACTCACGATGAATTTCAATCCCTGAGTTAACATCGCGGGTTGCCTCATCCAACAGCGCATAGCTTAACCGCGTCGTATAATAAAGCCGTCCTTCACCCTGGCGGGTAATTTCAACGGATGCCTTGCGGCCGGGATCATTCTTATCGATCGGACGCTGGAAGGTCACCGGCTTGTCTCGCAGATCGGCAAAGTTTGTTTCGCCAAATACCTGTGTGTCCAAACTGGCACGAACCGCCAGAGCTGGTTTCACATTTTCATAAACCCGGCTATAGTGCGTCAGTGCGTTCATGCAAAACATGTTTTCTTGCGTGTTTTCCCAATGATCACGATTTTGTCGGGTCTGCGTGATGGTCCGGACCAATTTAAACGGGACATCCTGAACCAACTGCTTGGTATCAGCCCGTTCGCTTAAAGCAGTAAACGTATCCAAAATGGCGCAGTTTTCCCGTAAAGGCGTTGCCAGAATACGTTGGTAGCCACTGTCCAGCTGTTCGTTGAACATGAACTTACCGCCCGTCTCGCTGGCATGAGCAAAGATCATCGGGACAACCTCGTTAATCAATGGTTCGGCACCCGTAACCTTCATCGCCGCTTGCAAATAGTGGGTTTTGCCAAAGAGACTCATCTTTTGCAGATGGGGCTTATAGCGATCGAGATCCTCCCGTTTAATCTTCCCGTTTTCCGCCAACGCCGCCAAAGCGACGGCACGTACGGTCGAGCTCATTCCGTCAGAGTAAAAATCAGGCGCTGCATCTCGTCTTAAAAAATTTAATAGATAGGCATGAAGCTTGGTTTCGACCTGTTCCGGAATAGTATAACCGCTTTTGCGCAGCCAGTTGAATGCCAGAGCCGTATAGGCACTAAGATACGGATCTGCATACCGATCTTCTGGTATAAAGTATGCCATACCACCGTTGGGTGCTTGGAAATTCCCTGCCCGTGACAGAGTATCATTAGGCAAGGCTTCGCTGCTCTTCCATTCAAAATCCTGCGGCATATATCCCTTGAGATTTTGATAATGGGCAGCGAATACACCCTTGGTCAAAATCTGCTCCCAACAGATATAGGCGTAATCCCGCATATATTTGAAAGCTCCTTCGATATTGGCGATCACACTGGGCGATACGATCACGCTTATCGCGCCGATATCCGGGTATATTTTGTCTGGAAATGCGATGGATTCTTGGGCTTTATCGGCATCAGTTGTGCCGTAATTGGCTGCCGTTTCCAGCGACCGCCTTTTGCCGATCGGCAAAGTAAACTCCATTCCATCGGTATCAATCGTATCACCCGCACGCGCGACGAAGCGGAGCTGACCTCCCTCATTATCACGGGTAGATTTGACCGAAGCGGTTTGGATCGGCATTAACACCGTCGTCCGCTTGTACGGCTCGAGGGTAACCGTTTCAGTATGGTTCGTTGGCGTTTTCGTGGTGTCGATATCGCCGGTTGCCTCGATCGTTACCTTAAGTGTTCGCGGCTTATCGGTCCGGTTCATAACGCTGAAACCGGCTTTGAAGTTATCGCCTTCGGTTGCCTGATTGGGCATGACGGGCCGCACTTCTGTCGGGCGATTTACCTTGAAGTTTGCATCACCCAAGCCAAGTCGGTCACTTGGCGTTGTGGCCATAACCAAAATACGCCAACCGGTCAGATTGTCCGGGACCTCAAATTCAACCGAGGCGTTTCCTTGCGCATCGGTTTTAAGCGCCGGATTCCAATAGCTCACAAATTTGAAGATATTACGCATGGCAAGATCAGCCCCACCATCACCGCCGGCATTGGCACCTTTTTTCTCAAATTTTTGCCGGCCGACAAGCTTTGTTAAAAGGCTGTAGTTTCTTAAGTCCAAATCTTCAAGATTGTAAAATCCTTCATAGGGATTGAAATAACTTTTCCCGCCTTGGACCAAATCAAAGACGGACTCATCCAGCACCGCAACTGCGAGTTCGATCGGCTCCGGCTTGGATAAAGGAAATTTTGGTTCAGCATGAAGCTGAACCGTGACTTTATCCCGTGGCCGGTAAACCTCTTGATTGGTTTTTGCCGTTACTGCCATTTCTTTATAAGGATCTTTGACAGAGACCTGTACATATCCCATACGAAATGTCGGCTTGCCCAAATCCACTTGACCATTTTCCAACGGTTTGTCGACGCGCGGGGAAACAAGGGTGACCGACAGGTAAAATCCTGGTAGATAGTCCGGCTTGATAGGAATCTCCAGAACTGGCGTACTGCTGTCGAGAACTTTAACGAAATGATCAATGACGCCATACCGCTCGACCGTAACCAGAGCCTTGGCGCCTGGATAAGGATTTTTGATAAGATACCGGGCGGTCTCCCCGACACGGTATTCGGTCTTTTCCGGAACGATTTGTAGGAATGAGTCATTGTTCTCATTCCACAATACATAATCCTTTCCAACCACCCAGATCTCTATCTGGGTTGAGAAAGGGTTGCCCTTCGTATCTTTGACACTCGCTGTAAGGCGATAAGTTCCCGCTTCTTTCGGCGTAAACTGACAGCTCAGCGGTGCATCGCCCGAGGTGCCGGAACATTTACCGTCCTCTTTCCACTCGGTGGTAAAATTGGTAATATAAGCATTACCCGCGCCCTTAACCTTGGCGGCGTTTGTCACTTGACGTTCGATTTTAATATCAACGTCCGTGCCTTTGGCCGGATTGCCGCGCTCGTCAACCACTATATAGTCGATCGTCGCAACTTCTTGCGCATTATACAGCCATTTTGCCGAATGAAGTCCGACTAAACGATCAACACCAATATAGTCTGCACGACTTTGCGCCGCGACATTTTTGCCGCGATCGTCTTGGACTGCACTTTCGACGGTCAGTGTACCATAAATAATGCTTTGTTTGGTTAATTTGAACTTGTGGTGCAGCTCGCCATTATTATCAAGCGGTTCAATCTTTTGATAAACTTCATAGCTGCCGTTCTGCTCTCCCACTTGATCAAAACTGAATCTGCTAGCAATTGGATTCTTAGAGATAAAAGGCTTGACTTGCAGTAAAGCCGTCAGCCGTGCCGACGCGTCTGTATAAGCCCCCCCAGAATGAAGTTTAGCTGTGGTAGTGACTTCAACTTCTTGCTCAGATTTGAATAAGTCGCCATTAAGTTCATCCATGACCTTAAACGGTGCAGGCGTAAAGTCACTGACTAATACCCGCATCGGGAACCAGACAATTTTACCCTTGGTAGGATTAGGTGTTGCCGTCGCCTCGCCCTCTTCTCCTTCTGAAGATTCGTCAGCAGCCATATCAGCCGCTGACTTTTTGCCAAAGCTGGAGGTCAAACGGAATTGATACCAACCCACAGTTCCTTGCTTGGGTGTAGCAAACTCCCCACTGTAGGAACCAAATTCGGACAGAGTGATGTCCTTCACAGTATGAACGACCTGATCAGTAGGGTCTAAGATTTCTAAGGTGTAAGAAGATAACGGTGCCGGAACCAAGGTCTTGTCGTCTTGGTCACGAACATAGAATTTATACTGGATCGTATCGCCGGCACGGTAGATGCCTTGGGCCGTCGTGCCCCAGGTCACGATATGGCCGTACTTTTGCTTGCTAACGTGATCAATCGTCTCGCCTGACGCTCTCCAGGTATCAATGATAAAATCGTTAGAGATCGGCATAATGGCCATGTCTCTACCTTTATCCACCCGGATAAAAAGTCCCGTTCGGGCGTCAGGATTTTCACCCTCACCCCACATGGGGTTTAAAGCCAAGCCTGGATCAATTTCTTGGGTTCCCGGTAGAACCGAGATTCCTTGGTCGTCGGTCATAGCGGTTGCAACGATATCTTGCGGCGCAGAAAGTTTTTCCAGGGCATCCTTATATATTGTGACCTTAGCGTCCTTGACCGTCTCACCCGTAGCAAGATCGGTTACCCATACTAGCGTGCTGTAGTGACCTAGTTTTACATGAAGCTGATAGGGTGTGACCTGCGCAAACAGTCTGTGTTCTTGCGACCCGCTTTTGCCCACATCCGGCTCGGTTTTTAAATAGCCGTAGACAGCTCCAGAGTTGCCATCCAGCATGCCACGAACCCCAAACGGGATAGCGAACTGAACATCCGGTACCTTGGGGATGTCTTGGCTGATGGTTTGCCCTTGTTTTACACCATCAGCTGTGATGCTCCGATAATCAAATGTAATCTTATCCAGATTGTTCACGTAAAGCGGAACTTCGCTGTCTACGCTTTTTTCAATGACCGCATCGTGATGAATAATTTCAAAATTAGGCCGCCGATGATCGGTCGCAAACGACAAATTAATGGGCTTAAAGAGTTTGCGACCAAACTCGTCTTCAAGGTCCGTCAATGGCTGCTCGGTGAACAGCGACAAAATCCAATGCCAAATTCGACCGAAGAATCCTAAGTCTTGCGCCTTAATGGAAAGCGCATAGGTCTGAGCAGCTTTAAGTCCGCCAGGTAAATAGACGTCAAAGGTATCGCCCTTAGTGTAGGCACGGCCCAGGCGGGTATAGTCGGCGCCATCACCCCAAGGGTCGAAATCCTTGCCCCCGGCAAGATCCGGACTGAAAATAAATTGCTTTTTCACCTGCGATCGGAAGATCGGCGAACTGAAAGCTAAAGATACCGAGGCCAAAGGATCGCACAGTTCCTCCGCCTGCTGCGGCTTATCCTGTGTAACAAATACAGGTTGACGGTCGTTGGTGGTACACTTAATCCCCAAAAATTCAAATTTCGGATAGGTATTGAATTGAACAACTTCTTGGGTCTTATGCCCGGGTTCGGGACCTAAGGCTGAAACCAGACCTGGTTCAGACTTTAAACTGATGGTGCTATCGGTTGGCAGCTCTTGCTGCGGCTCGATTAACCACATTTGCCGTGCTTCTGCACCGTTTACCAATAATGGTTGTTCTCGATCGTCCGGATCTGCCATCGCCGTCAGGCTCAATCTTTGTTGGACATCCTTGCCAACGGCAAAATAAATATGCTGAACGACGGAATCTTTTGACACCGGCTGATTAAGGACAAGCCGCAAAACAGGATGGCTGGGTGACTTCCACGTATTAAAATCGGCAAATCGGACATCAGGCCGCTCAGTAATAAATTTATGCGTCTGGGCCGCCGCAATGGTCACTCCATCCTCAGCCAGAATGCCGGGATTGACTGTCAGGCTATATGAGGTTGCGGACTGTAATTGATCCTTCTCGGCAAGGTTGCAGGCCAAGCTAGAGGTGTTAAGCCACCGCCATTCGCAATTTAATTCCGGAGAAGTCGTCACAGGAATTTCCTGACGCGAACGCTCCATCTTGCCGATCGGCACTACCGGCCGATTAAATTGAATGACGATCTGACGGCCGGGCGGAACGTCCTCCCCTTGAGGGGTTATGCGGATAATTCGTAACTCTTTACTAATAGCCGTGGCCGCGGGATCGGGCGTTGTCTGACCAAGAGCGGTCGATCCAGCTAAGGCAAGGCCGATTGAGGTGGCAAAGAGACGAATTATTACGTTTTTCATGAAAGTACTTCAGATGTTAAGGCGACAGAGCGCTGGGGGAAAACAAAACCAACTATAACCTATGTGCTTTGACCACGTAACCCGGCCATAAAAATAAACAGCAAAACCGATTCGGTAACGAAGCACCTTCTTTGGGCCATAAAATTAAGGCAAGATTATTACAGACCCAATTATCCCGAGTCTTCCTGGCAATAAAGTTATGGAATGTGGTTAAACCATCATTTCTGATCGGCTTATAAGCGACTTTCAATAATACTGATACTGATGGAACTTAGGTCCTTTTTGACCGTTATATAGCCATAAGCTCGAGGTGGGGTTATGGCGGCACGTGCGAATTGGAAAGGATATCTCAAGCTATCTTTAGTATCCTGCGCTGTGGCGTTATTCCCGGCCACGACCATCAATGAGCGTACGCGCTTTAATATCATTAACCGCAAGACCGGTAATCGTATTCATAACCAAATCGTCGATGCTGAGACCGGAGATATCGTCGATAAAGACGATCGCGTTAAAGGTTATCATGTCGAAGATGACCATTATATCCTGCTTGACGATGATGAACTTAATAATGTTGCCTTAGAAAGTACCCATACGATCGACATTGATGCCTTTATTCCGCGTGAAGAAGTCGACGAGATTTATTTGGATGAGTCTTTTTATATTGTTCCTAACGATAAAGTCGCCCAAGACGCTTTTGCAGTTATTCGGGAAGCGATGAAAAAACGCGACATGGTCGGCTTGGCGCGATTGGTGATCCATCGCCGGGAACGACTTCTTATGCTCCAGCCGCGGGGCAAAGGACTAGTCGCAACGGCACTTCGCTATGTCAATGAAGTACGTGACGAGGAAACTTATTTTGATGATATTCCCAACGTAAAAATCTCTTCTGAAATGTTAAATCTTGCGATCCATATCATCGACAGTAAAAAAGCGCATTTCGATCCAAGCAAGTTCAAAGACCGTTATGAAAATGCGTTAAAGGCTCTCATTAAAACTAAAGCTGCTGGTAAAGCACCGCCGACACCTCCTCGTCACAAGCCCAGTAACGTGGTTAATCTGATGGATGCCTTACGGCGCAGCGTCTCTCCGGCATCACACGGCAAAAAATCCGCCTCATCGGCCAAGGTCACCAAAAGTAGGGCCAAAAAAAATGTTCCTCGGCGCAGCGCAAATAAACGCTTTATCAAGAAGGCCAGTTAAGTCATGGCCTTGCGAGAATACCATCATAAGCGTGATTTCAAATCAACGCCGGAGCCGCGCGGAAAAAGTGAGGTCAAAAACAAGTTTCGGTTCGTCATTCAGAAGCATGCTGCGCGACGACTGCATTATGATTTCAGGATCGAACTTGACGGCGTGATGAAAAGCTGGGCTGTGACCCGAGGGCCAAGTCTTGTCGCGGGAGAAAAGCGCCTCGCCGTTCGCGTCGAAGACCATCCGATTGATTACAATAAATTCGAAGGCACCATCCCCAAAGGCCAGTATGGCGGCGGAACCGTGATGATTTGGGATCAGGGAAAATGGATTCCCGAAGGTGATCCGGAAAAATCCTTACGCAAAGGCCAGCTAACATTCCAGCTTGACGGAAAAAAGCTTCATGGCAGTTGGCATCTCGTACGGATGGGAAAGCGACCGCATGAAAAACAAGAACCATGGCTGCTGATTAAGTCTAAAGACGAAGCCTCTTTGCCCGCCTCGGCAACGGACATATTGCAGGCCGAACCTTTGTCGGTCGTTAGTGGGCGGAGTATGGATGAAATTACGGCAGGTACAAAGAAAGCGCCTCGAAAAACCTCTCCCAAAAAAAATGCAAAGAAACTCAATAGTGGCGCCTCTTACGCGCACCAGCCAAAAATCACTCAAAGAAAATCTACCCATCACCCTCTTGCAAAAATTCCTGAAGCAAAACAGAAGCCACTTCCTGATTTTGTGCCGCCCAGTCTCGCCACGTTAAGCGCAAAAGCACCTAAAGATTCGGCTTGGATTCACGAAATTAAATTTGATGGTTACCGTCTTCAGGCGCGCATTGACGGCAAAAAGATCAGCCTTTACACCCGAACCGGTTTGGATTGGACCCATAAATTCACCTCGGTACAAAAGGCCTTGGCTGATCTGCCCGCCCAAAAGGCTCTGATCGATGGCGAGCTGGTGGTTGAAAATGATGAAGGCGTTTCAAGCTTTGAAGAACTGCAGGATGCCTTAAAGCAAGATCAACAAGCGCGCTTTGTTTATTATGCTTTCGATCTTCTTTATTTGGATGAGTACGATTTACGTGCGGCGCCTCTTGAAATTCGCAAGAAAACTTTAAAAACCCTTATTCAAAAATTACCCAAAGATTCCGTCATTCGTTACAGCGAAGACTTTGATGATCAAGGCCCCCTCCTCCTCGATCATGCCTGCCGTTTATCGTTGGAAGGTGTGGTGTCTAAGCGGCGCGATGCCGCTTATCATTCCGGTCGGGCTGGGGATTGGATCAAGACCAAGTGCATGAATGAGCAGGAGTTTGTGATTGCTGGGTATAAAAACTCCGCCGCCTTACCCCGCGCTATTGGATCTCTCATTCTTGCCTACTACGATCATGGCAAGCTTCGCTATGCCGGCCGGTCCGGTACAGGATATTCGCAACAGCAAGCTCAAGATATGTGGAAGAAATTCCAAAAATATCGATCTAAAACCTGTCCGTTTAATCGTATTCCCGCCGAAGAAACCAGTTCGCGCGGCGCTATTTGGTTGCGCCCCGAACTGGTGGTCGAGATCCAGTTTCGCACCTGGACCGGCGGCGGATTAGTGCGTCATGGCGCCTTCAAAGGCCTGCGCGAAGATAAACCTGCCAAACAAATCGTACGAGAAAAACCAATTGCTTCAGCACAAGCAGCTACGGCTGATACACCCCTAAAAAAGAATGCGCCGACGTCTGTAAAACCAATCGTTAAGGCGAAACAAAACAATAGTCTTAAAGCTAGCACTAATTCTAAAATTATTTTAACCCATGGCGATCGTGTCTATTGGGAAGAGGATCAAATCACCAAACAGCAACTCGCTGCTTATTATGATAAAATATGGGACTGGATGGCTCCCTATCTGCTCAATCGGCCGTTAAGCCTGGTACGCTGTCCGGAGGGTGCCGGCACTCAATGTTTTTTTCAAAAACATGCCGCTATGGGCCTAAAAAATAGCCATTTAACTATTCGCTCCGATGAAAAAGGCCGAGAGGTTCTTGCAATTCATAATAAAGATGGATTGCTCTCTTTAGTGCAGGCAGGTGTACTTGAACTTCACCTGTGGGGAACGACAATCAATAAATTAGATAGCTGTGATTTGATTGTCATAGATCTTGATCCAGGTCCTGAGGTTACGTGGCCGCAAGTACGTGATGCAGCGCTCGAAGTGCGCGAAAGATTAAAGCAAGTCGGCTTAACCAGCTTTCTTAAAACCAGCGGCGGTAAAGGCCTTCATGTCACCTTTCCTATAAAGCCGGTGGATTGGAATACGGCAAAATCTTTTGCACAGACTCTGGCGCGCGCAATGGCCGCCGATCAACCCGATCTTTACACCGCAGTTATGACCAAGAAGCTACGCACCAAACGCATCTTCGTGGATTATTTGCGCAACAGTCGCGGCGCAACGGCCATTGCCCCCTATTCGACCCGCGCACGTCCAGGCGCACCTGTGGCAACACCGCTTGATTGGAATGAATTAAGCCGATTAAAGTCGGGCAACCAATATACGCTTTTAAATATCCATCAGCGTTTAAAGAAATTACGCGGTGATCCGTGGCGAGATCTGCTGAAATTAAAACAGCATCTACCCCCGTTCAAAAATTGATTTCGCTCTTTCCGCGTATAACTACAATTTTTTATTGTAAGCAGATTTTTACGAAATCGTACTTTTAATGCCCATAAATCATGTAGATAAGCGGCTTAGAGAAAGAAGTAAAAAACTTAAAATTTTATTTGCATTGTAGGATATTTTTAAATTATTAGCTTTTTTAGTCATAACAAATATAAGGAAGTAAAAATGCACAAATCTATATCCACAGAAAATAACTTTTCTCTTTCTTCAGTAAACGACGCTCCAATAAAATCTTTGCTCGATGCCTCTCAAAACCTGCGTCCAAAATCATTAGCAACAAAAACATTTATCGTTTCCGATACACAAAATCTTAATGCGACTTGTCAAAATCCGGCCCCCACTGAAGGTAATGATACTATTCATGACGAGTGTGGCTTGGGAACACTTAATGGTCTTGGTGGTCAAGACACGCTTTATGGCCATGAAGGCAATGACACTCTGTTTGGTGGAAACGGCAATGACAATCTCAGTGGCGGAACCGAAAATGATTCCATCCTTGGCGGCGCTGGCGACGATCTTGCTTATGGCGATGCTGGGAATGACGTCGTCCAAGGTGAGGCGGGAAACGATATTCTGCTGGGATTAAGTGGAAGCGACATCCTTGCCGGCGGCATCAACAATGACTCGCTTTATGGCGGCAGTGAGAATGACGTTCTTGCTGGTCAGGAAGACAACGATCTTCTCTATGGCGGAACGGGCATTGACCTCGTTTATGGTGACGCCGGTAACGACACGCTTTATGGCGATAATGATAATGACACGATTTATGGCCGTGCCGGGATTGATAAACTATATGGCGGCCTCGGCATTGACTACCTCTATGGTGGCACCGAAAATGACACGGTGTCAGGCGGCGATGGAAACGACTATGCCTATGGCGATACCGGAAATGATCTCGTCCAAGGCGATGCAGAGAATGACGTCCTCCTTGGATTGGCAGGTGACGACACTCTAAAGGGTGGGGCCAATGATGACCTGCTATATGGCGGCGATAATAACGACACGCTTTTTGGAGATAACGAGAACGATACGCTTTTTGGGGAAATCGGCGACGACTCCCTGAACGGTGGTCAAGGCAATGATACTCTTGATGGCGGTGATAACAATGATCATGTTAACGGCGGTTTTGGTAATGACATTCTCGCCGGTGAAGTTGGTAACGATATCGTTGAAGGCGATGTGGGCAATGATACGCTTACCGGAAATGAAGGTGATGACACTATATTCGGGGGCGCCAACGACGACTACATCAAGGCCGGTCAAGGCATCGACACCGTTTACGGCGACAACAATAATGATCAGCTCTTTGGCGCCAAAGGAACAGACACACTTTTTGGTGGCAATGGCGATGATACGATTTATGGCGGTTCGCCAATGAGTGAAACCTTTGAAAATGATACAATCTATGGCGATGCCGGCAACGACGTGTGTGTTTTCGGCCAGGGCTCTGGCAATGATGTGTTTCATGGTGGTGCTGATTTTGATGAAATTCAGCTGACTGAGGCGCCACCAACAGGCGACCCAAATTCGTGGATAGAAATGACAAACGGCAGTTTTAATGTTGAACCTGACGGCAGTATCACCTTCAGTGATGGTGCAACGGGCGTCATTCATCTTGCGGATGGATCAACTCTCACCTTTGATGGTGTCGAGCACATTTTGTGGTAAAGAATAAATCTCTCTGACTCAGACAAGAAAAGCCGCCCGGCAAACTGGGCGGCTTTTCTCTTCACCAAAGACCTAACGCACCACTCTTAACACAATGTTATTGCGACGCATGTCTCATAAATTTTAGGTAAAAAGTTAACAATTCTGGCAAACACCTAAATAATAACCACACCACTACATAGTATTATTTCTCCACCTGAATCCTTTAAAGAGTAAACCTACATAGGTCTGCCGTTTTCTTTCCGTTTGAAAACACTTCACATTTTGATGTCTTGCCGCATATCCAAATTTATCCGAAGAATTTTATCTAAAAATTAACCCTTATTTCCGCTGGATTCTGCTCTTTTGAATATATAGAAACTTTTTTGCTTAAATTTATCTTAAATAAAGGAAGAAAAATGCATAAATCTGTACTCACCGAGAATATCTTTTCGCTTTATTCGGCCAGCGACGCATCAGTCAAGCCGTTACTTGAAGCCGGATTGGATCAACGTCCCAAATCATCAGTCGCGAAAACCTCTGCGGTAGTTGTGCTGGATGCGCACGATGATTCAAACCTCACTGCTTGCACAAATCCAGCCCCTACTAATGGTGATGATCGTATTCTTGACGGCTGCAATATAGGCACACTTAATGGCCTTAACGGCAACGACACGCTCGCTGGCCTGGAGGGTAACGATACCCTTAGAGGCGAAGGCGACAATGATAAGCTTTTTGGCGATAATAATGACGATACTCTCTTTGGCGGCGACGGCAATGACTCACTTTGGGGCGGTGCCGATATCGATTTCGCCTATGGTGGTGTCGGCAACGATACCATTTACGGCGATACCGGAGAAGACCGTCTCTATGGGTCAAACAATGACGATACTGTTTATGGCGGTGCTGGCAACGATACCATTCTTGGCGATGCCTTTGGTGATATCGGGAAGGACACCCTTTATGGCGATGCTGGTGGTGATCTGATTCAGGGTGGAGCCGAAAGAGACGTACTTTATGGCGGGACCGAAAATGACACGCTTTATGGCGGTGATGAACTGGATAGCCTGTCTGGTGATGCCGGTAATGACACCCTTAATGGAGAGGCATCTAGCGACAGGCTTTTTGGCGGCACCGAGAATGACTCACTTTATGGCGGCGATGCGAACGACACCTTGTATGGCGGTCTAGGCAATGACAACCTCGACGGCGGCGGTGAATCTGACATTCTTTATGGTGATGAAGGTAGCGATAGAGCTTATGGTGGCAAGGGTAATGACGACATCGATGGTGGGTTAGGAGATGACCTGGTTTATGGAGATGACGGCGACGATACCATCGATGGTGGATTGGGTCATGACGGAATCCTCGGCGGCAATGACAGCCTCTATGGCGGTTATGGTGCTGATAAGATTCGTGGATATGACGGCAATGACGCCATTTTTGGCGGTGATGACCATGACGATATTTTTGGCTTCACCGGTAATGATACTGCCTATGGCGGCCGGGATGCAGACAACGTTTTTGGAGATGACGGGAACGACACGCTTTTTGGTGAGGAAGGTGATGATAGAGTCGAGGGTGGTTTAGGAGATGATACCGCTTATGGCGGTGTCGGGAATGACACAATCGAAGGTTCTGTAGGATATGACTCACTTCAAGGTGATGTAGGGAACGACACGCTATATGGCGGCGATAACAATGACAAACTTTGGGGCAATGACGATCAGGATAGTCTATTCGGCGATGCTGGAAGTGACACGCTCTTTGGCGGCAATGGCAATGACAAACTTAATGGTGGAGCGTCCGATCATCAGAACGATACCGCCTTTGGTGATGCTGGCAGTGACGTCTATGCCTTCGGTCAAGGCTATGGCAATGACGTTTTTCATGGCGGCTCGGAGTTCGATGAGATTCAACTTATTGGCGGCCAGCCAGCAGGCTCAACATGGCTAGAAATGACAAGCGGCGGTTATCATGCTCTAGCAGATGGCTCTATCCTGTTAGACGCTGGTTCGACGGGCATCATCCATCTTGCCGATGGATCAACCCTCACCTTCGATGGTGTCGAACACATCTACTTTACATAAACCGATAGACTTTAGTCGACAGAAAAGCCGCCCAGTAAAACTGGGCGGCTTTTTACTGCATTGGCGTAAATTTCTTATTTTTTATTAAGCACCTGCATTTTGAATTAGTTGCAGCTTTTGCAAAAATTGCACCACGGTCCATAGAAGATCTTTTAACATTAAATAGGCTTTGCCAATTTTCAGCTAATCCTACTTTCTACAAGGAGTAGAGCGAAAAAAGGCTAATAGATAAAATTTTATGTTCTTTTGTAGAATCTTTAAAAATAAACGTTTTTCAGGTATGGCTGAAAAAATTAAAGTTTTAGTTGTGTTTTAAGATATTTCTACATACACCTTTAACTATCCAAGTCATGATAAATGAAATGAAGTAAAATGAATAAATATATACTGAGCGAAAATGATTTTTCTTTTTATCCAGCAGATAATTCGTCAATTAAACCTCTACTAGAAGCGGATTTAAATCCCCGCCCCAAATCATCAGGAAAAACCTCTACCGTATTGGCGCCGGACGCATACAGTGTCATTAGCGATAGCACGAATGTTAGCGCCCCTCCTCCCAATGCGGGCCCTGGTAATGACACTGTCCTTGGCGGTTTTAATGCTGACACTTTGTTTGGTATTGGCGGCAACGACACCATCTTCGGTAATTCAGGTAATGATAATCTTTGGGGCGGCGCCGATAATGATACGCTCTTTGGCGGTAAAGATAACGACCTTGCCTCCGGTGATATCGGGAATGATGTGGTCAATGGCGAGGCGGGAAATGATAAACTTATCGGAGATGCGGGGGACGATACGCTTAAGGGCGGACTCAATGATGATAAGCTTTATGGCGGCAATAACAACGATACGCTTTACGGCGGTGAAAACAACGATACGCTTGATGGCGATGCCGGCAACGATAAACTTTACGGCGGTACTGGAGATGACACGATTTATAGCGATCAATCATTAAGCCTTGTTTCCCAACAAGACACAATATTTGGTGGCCAAGGAAATGATAGCATCCTTGGCGGGTCCAGCGGCGATACGATTTATGGTGATGAGAATAATGATATTATTGATGGCCAGAGTGGTGATGATATCATCTATGGTGGTGACGGGAATGACATCCTTCATAGCTATGATGGCAACGATACGGTCTATGGCGGCACCGGCAACGACACGATGTTTGGCGTTGGCAGTGGTTCAGGGGGCTACACCGATAGACTGTATGGCGATATAGGCGATGATAGTATAGAAGGTAACGGATCATCGAACGACCTGATTTTTGGCGGCGAAGGCGACGACAAACTTGATGGCGGCGGTTTTGACACCTCCAGTCCTTTCAAAGACACGATCAATGGTGATGGGGGAGACGACTACATTTATGGCCGCTCGGGCAGTGATACGCTAAGCGGTGGCACTGAAAACGATTATGTGAATGGCGGTAGTGATAATGATCTTCTCTATGGGGGTGCAGGCCGCGACTTTGTACTAGGTCAAGGTGGTAACGATACCGCCTATGGCGATGACGGCGATGATACTATTGATGGCGGTACCGGCACCGATGATCTTTATGGTGGTCAAGGTAACGACGAGATTGATGGCGGCAACCAAGATGATGACATCCACGGTGGCTCCGAAAATGACACGCTTTATGGCAACTCTGATCAAGATCGTCTTTACGGCGGCGAGGATCAAGATCGTCTTTATGGTGACGCAGGAAGTGACACGCTTTTTGGCGGGAATGGCAATGACAAACTCTATGGCGGCTCAGATGGCGGCGAAACCTTCGAAGACGATACCGCCTATGGTGAGGCCGGCAGCGATCTTTATGTTTTCGGCCAAGGTTACGGCCATGACACGTTTTATGGCGGTTCCGAGTTCGATGAGATTCGGCTTGCCAGCGGTCAGCCTGCAGGCCCAATAAATACATGGCTAGAAATGACAAACGGCAGTTTTCATGTTCTAGCCGACGGCTCTATTCTTTTAGATAACGGTGCGACAGGGATTATTCATCTTGCTGATGGATCGACCCTCACCTTCGATGGCGTCGAGCATATCTTCTAGTAAACAACAGATCGCACTCACTTGATAAGAAAAGCCGCCCAGCAAAACTGGGCGGCTTTTTACTAACGTCTACATTGTATTATTTCTGCGCATTACTCGTTTTAGGATAAAACAGCACATACTCATAATTGCCCTTTCCTATTGAAAACGATCTTAATTTTATTTTCCCATCACTTTAATTATAAATCAGAACAATTTTAATGAAAATTTAGACCTTATTTTAATTAGATTTTTGCGGTTTTTATCTATAGGAAATTTCACTTCAATTTCCTTCATGCAGGAGAACCAATAATGCGTAAATCAATTATTTTATCTGAAAATAATCTCTCTCTTTTTAATGTAAGCAATGAATCTACAAAGTCATTGCTGGAAGCGAACCTCGATCTTCGCCTTAAATCATCAGCAAAATTGTCGGCAATAACGACGATGGGTGAATCTCATGTTTTCAGCAATAACACGATCAGCAATCTTGGCGCCCCTACTCCCAATGCGGGCCCGGGAGATGACACGGTTTATGGCGACAATGGCGACAATACGCTGTTTGGCTATGGGGGAAACGATACTATTTTTGGCGGTTTCTACGGTGGGGATGTTCTTTGGGGTGGCGCCGGTAACGATAACCTTTATGGCGAAGACTGGACCGACACGCTTTTTGGTGAGAGCGGGAACGACGAACTTGGTGGCGGAAACAGTAATGACGCGCTTTGGGGCGGCAGCGAAAATGACACGCTTTGGGGCGATGATGGAAACGACCTCCTTGGTGGCGGCACCGAGAATGACATGCTTTGGGGCGGCAATGACAATGACACACTAATAGGGGATACGGGAAACGACACCCTGAGAGGCGGGAACCACAATGACACGCTATTTGGTGATAGTGGTAATGACACCCTCGAGGGAGATTCTGGAAACGATACTCTTCGAGGCGGCAGTAACGATGATACGCTCTTTGGCTGGAACGAGAATGATACGCTTTTTGGGGAGACTGGGAACGATACACTTAACGGCGGGAATCATAATGACACGCTCTTCGGCGGTGATAGCAACGATACGCTCTTTGGCGATGAGGACGACGATACTTTAATGGGAGATGTTGGTGACGATATTCTCAACGGTGGCGCCGATAACGACACGCTATTTGGTGGTGATAGCAACGACACGCTCTTTGGCGGTAATGCGAATGACACACTTAATGGTGGCCTCAATGAAGATACGCTTAATGGCGACAGGGGTAACGATACCCTTAGAGGCGGAAATGGCAACGACAAGCTTTGGGGCGGTGATAGCAACGACATTCTTGCGGGCGATGACGGCAATGATACTCTTTATGGGGGGTACGATGACGATACGCTGTTTGGTGTTGCCGGTAACGATACTCTGTTTGGTGAGTTAGACAGTGATGTTCTCTGGGGTGGCGCCGAGAATGATACGATTTATGGCGGCGGCGATAACGACACCGCTTACGGTGACGCGGGCAATGACGTCGTTAATGGTGATACCGGGAACGATACTCTGATCGGTGATGCGGGGAACGACACCCTTAAGGGTGGAGATAATGATGACAAGGTATACGGCGGCGCCGAGATAGATAGCTTGTTTGGTGGGTATGGAACCGACACGCTATATGGCGGCACAGAAAATGATTCCATCTACGGCAATAATGGACAGGACATCGCCTTTGGTGATGCCGGGGACGATCGTCTCTTCGGCGGCGCCGATAATGATACACTTTACGGCGGTGAAGGCAACGATACCATACTTGGTGATGATGGAACCGGTATTGGCAGCGACGTGATCCGCGGCGATATGGGGAATGACACACTTCTGGGATCGACCGGAAACGACACTATTTTTGGCGGCACCGATAATGATACGCTTTTTGGTGACGTTGGTATCGATAGCTTGTTTGGTGGTGATGGAACCGATACACTTTACGGCGGTACGGAAAATGATTCTGTCTACGGTAATGAAGGCAAGGACATTACTTTTGGCGATTCTGGCGATGATCGCATCAATGGTGGTAACGACAATGATACCCTGTATGGCGGTGACGGTAGCGATACCATTCTTGGCGATGCTGGAAGCGACGTCGGGAACGACGTAATCCAGGGTGACGCTGGAGATGATCTTCTTCAGGGATTCACGGGAAGCGATACCATCTTTGGCGGTGCCGAATATGATGTGGTTTACGGAGGCAACAACAATGACACGCTATATGGCGGCACTGGCTTAGATACTATTTATGGGGATGACGATAATGATACGCTATTTGGTGGCCAAGAAAATGATAGCCTTTATGGCGGCGCCGCAAGTGATACAATTTACGGTGATGACGGCCAGGACCTGATTTCTGGTGGAGCTGGCAATGACTCGCTCGACGGCGGCCTGGGAGGTGATCAACTTACAGGAGATGCCGGAAGCGACACTCTATGGGGTGGGATCGGCAATGAGTATATTTTTGGTGGCGATGACAATGATCTTCTCTATGGCGGCGATGATAACGACACTCTTTGGGGCGGAACAAGCAACGACACACTAAGCGGTGGCGATGACAATGACACTTTATTTGGTGACAGTGGTAACGACACACTAAGCGGCGGCAATGATGACGACACGTTATTAGGTAATGACTCCAACGATAAACTGCTTGGTGATCTGGGAAATGATTACATCAATGGAGGCGAGCACGATGACACAGTTTTTGGTGCTGAAGGAGAAGATAGCCTCTTGGGTGGTGGGGGATTTGACGAGATCTATGGCGGTGACGGTATAGACATCATCACTGGCGATTACGGCAATAAGCTTTACCCTTATGGTGGTAGCGACACTCTCTATGGCGGCGCAAATGATGACGTGATCGAGGGCGAAGGAGGATTGGATACTCTTTACGGTGGTGCCGGAAACGACATCATGTCCGGCGGAAAACATGACGATACTCTTTTGGGCGGCGATGGTGATGACGCTCTTTATGGAGGTGTACGCGGCGCCGAATCTTTCGAAAACGATACGGTCTATGGTGACGCTGGCAACGATGTCTACACTTTCGGACAGGGTTACGGAAATGACAAATTTTACGGTGGTAAAAGTGATTTCGATGAAATTCAGCTTCAGGGTCAGCCTTCCAGTCCGCCAGATACATGGATAGAAATGACACAAGGGAGTTATACCGTCGATGCAGATGGCGGCGGTCTTACCATGAGTGATAACGCGATTGGCATCATCCATCTTGCAGATGGATCGACGCTCACCTTCGAGGATGTCGAGCACATCGTCTTTACATAAACTGATAAGCTTTAATGTTGATAAAAAAGCCGCCCAGCACAACTGGGCGGCTTTTTTACTAACGTCTACAGTGTATTTTTATTTTAATAAGAAACTTTAGAGAGTAAAAACAAATATCGATATTAAGGCTCCGCCGTTGAAAATATTTTATATTTTGCTATTTGAGGACTTAACCAATTTTTAGCAAAGTTTTTCTTTATGTGTCGATGAATTTTTACATACTTTATTAATCTTTAAAGTAATCAAAAATATAAAGGGAGAAATATGCGTAAATCTATCTTAACCGAAACTGATCATTCTCTATACACAGCAGGCAATGCGCCGGTCGAACTTCTGCTTGAAGCAGGGTTAGATCCACGTCCCAAATCATCAGCAAAAACCTCGTCTATCATCGCGCCAAATACATACCATATTATTTCCGAAACGACTGCCTGTACAAATACGGCTCCAACCGATGGCAACGATATTATTTTAGATCAGTGCAACCAGGGCACACTCCATGGCCTTAATGGCAATGACACACTCATCGGCCTTGAAGGGAACGACACCATTAAAGGCGAGGGAAACGATGATAAGCTTTATGGTGATTCTGGTAGCGATACTCTGCATGGCGGTGCGGGAATAGATACGCTTTACGGCGGAAACGAAATTGATTCTATTTTTGGCGGTGACAGCAATGACACCGCTTATGGTGATGCTGGTGATGACCGTCTCTATGGCGGCATTAATAATGATAAAGTTTATGGCGGCGAGGGTAATGATACCATTCTTGGTGATTCTGGAAGCGACGGGAATGACATACTGTATGGCGACGCCGGTAATGACCTCCTTGAAGGCGAAGATGGTTATGACACTCTTTATGGCGGTCTTAATAATGACACGCTTTATGTCGGCGTCCCCTTTGGCGAAGATAGTTTCTATGACTTCGCCTATGGTGGAGAAGGGAATGATACGCTATTCGGTCATGCAGCTGATACGCTTTATGGCGGACTTGATAATGATACGCTTTATGGCGGCAACTACATGTCTGGTGAGGAAGGCAATGATATCATCTATAGTATTAATAGTGCTGTAAGTCTGTTTGGGGGGGAAGGAAGCGACACCATTTATGCAAGCAATACTTCTGAGAAATCATACGGCGGTACTGGAAATGATACTATATATGGCGATCTAGGAAGAGACGTTCTCGATGGTAACAGCGAGAACGATTTACTTTATGGCGGCAGAGATGATGATACCATAAGCGGGGGTGATGGCATCGATACACTTTTTGGCGATGGTGATAATGACACGATTCATGGCGAAGATGGCACCGACATTCTATCGGGGATGACAGGTAACGATGCACTTTTTGGCGGTGAACATAACGATACAATTTCTGGCGATGACGGGAATGATTATGCCTATGGAGATGGCGGAAATGATCTGGTTCAGGGTGGCGCGGAAAATGACACTCTTTACGGCGGTAATGATCAAGACCGTCTTTATGGAGGCACGGGATCAGATACGCTTTATGGTGATGCCGGAAACGACAAATTCTATGGCGGTGCACCGGGCAGTGAAACCTTCGAAAGCGACACGGCCTATGGCGGTGCCGGCACCGATCTCTATGCTTTCGGCCAAGGCTATGGCAACGACGCATTTTATGGTGGCTCTGAATTTGATGAGATTCAGCTTATCGGAGGTCAGCCTGCGGGACCGATAGATACGTGGCTGGAAATGACGCAAGGAAGTTTTCGTATTCTAGCAGACGGCTCTATTCTTTTAGATAATGGTGCAACGGGCATCATCCATCTTGCCGATGGATCCACCCTCAACTTTGAAGGCGTCGAACACATCTTCTTTACATAAACAGATAAGCTTTAATGCCGACAAAAGCCGCCCGGCAAAACTGGGCGGCTTTTTACTATCGTGAACATCATGCATACTCTTACACTCAAATAAAATTACACTGGACAAAGTGCCTTAAAGAATACCGCATTTATCTTAATACCAACCAAATGGCCACTCGCATATTTCATTCATTGTTGCCATGACCACCGTCACACAATTGGACCAAAAATCGTTTGCTCCTTGAGATCCGAAAGATCTAATTTTTCCTTCGTTTTTGCGATATTAATCTTCGCGATGGCAACTTTGAATGAGTTAACACAAACAGACTATATAAAAGTTTAGAAACTGCATTTCTGTTAGCTACCCCCCCCCCACTGCACTCCTCCCCTCGTACAAGGAATAATCCATGGAAAATAAATTTCTTTTTACGCAGCCGTACCTTTCTAACATACAAGAGCATGGGACAGTCGGCGTAAGTTTTCTTGCCGAAGAGAAATCGCCTTTATCTAGCTCGACTACATTATTGGCGAAATCGTATGTATATCTACCGGAAGTATCCGAAAATGAGACTAATGATCTGACTTTTCATACTGTAATACGAACGGGTGGACCTGGAAATGATACGCTTGACGGGTCAACTGGCGACGACACGCTTTCTGGTGAGGATGGCAATGATCAATTAAACACCGGAACGCCTTTACGCGGGCCCGTCGGCTCATCCTATGGTCACGACATTCTCTATGGCGGCGAAGGTAACGATGGCATTCGGGGATCCCAGGGGTCCTCTGTAGTTGTCGATGGCCGCGACTTTGATACTATTTATGGCGGCAATGGTAATGATTCTATTATTCCTGAAGGCGGTGGTATTGCATCAGGTGATGATGGAGATGATCTTATTTTTCTTGACAGCAATCGAGATGATCATAGCGGTTTTTCGGGCGTTTATGCGACGCTTTATGGTGGTACCGGCGCCGACGAAATTTTCGTGAACCACAAATGTCTTGTCTATGGCGGCGCCGATAATGACTTTATTACAAATATCAACGGCTCACCGTTTGAAACATCGGGCACTATTAACGGTGATAGCGGCGATGATCGGATTATCTTAGAGGATAATAAAACTTCACTCAGCCAAATCTTTGTTTATGGCGGTAACAACAACGACTATATCGAACTTTCTACATCAGGCGGCAGCGGTCGATCGTATACTGCCGAAGGTGGTCTCGGTGAAGACATCATTAAGGGTGGAGCCAACGGTGATCTATTTTACGGTGACGTATCCAGCCTCGGTGGTGGACTAGTTCCCATCGAAACTGCCGGACCGGACTTTGGTCCAACGAATGACACCATATTTGGTAACGGTGGCGATGATATGATTTTCGGCCAATTCGGTAATGACACCCTTTTCGGTGGTACCGAAAACGACATGCTCTACGGCGGATTTGGCATTGATAGCTTGTCGGGTGAGGCCGGAAATGACTCGTTGTTCGGTGGCGCAGATAATGATTTTCTCTTCGGCGGCGACGGCAATAGCACAATGTTCGGCGGCATTGGCGATGATTCTTTGATTGGTGGCTCAGGCATCGATACCCTACGAGGGGACGAAGACAACGACCTGCTGGCCAGTGCGCAAGGCAACGACACTCTGTTTGGGAGTGATGGTAACGATACCGCCTATGGCGGCGATGATAACGATATGATTTTCGGCGGGAATCAAAATGATTATCTGCTTGGCGATAACGGTAACGATACCTTATCTGGTGACTCAGGCATCGACTCTCTTGTTGGTGATACCGGTAACGACGTGTTGTTTGGCGGCGCCGATACCGATTACCTTGAAGGCGGCGAGAATAATGACAGGCTAGATGGCGGCGCTGGATTCGATATTCTTAACGGCGAAAATGGCAATGATACGTTTATTTCCAGCAGTGGCGTGGACGTTAGCAACGGTGGCGCTGGCGACGACTTGTTGATTTTCTATCGCGGAAGCCAAGTCGAATTTTTTAATGGCGGTGCTGGCGGAAATGACGTTGTTCAAATGGATCGGCCTTGGTCCGGTGACGTTCCCGACGCTATTTATAATTGGCTGCATGTAACATCGGGCAGTTATACGGTAAGCGGTGATACGATCACCTTCAGCGCGGATGCTGCTGGTTATATCGATCTTGGTGATGATGTTTGCTATTTCCAAAACTTAGAACAGATCCATATGACCTAGAATCTCTTAACTATCCCTAATATGAATATAAAGCACCCGGCCTTATTTTTATAAGGTCGGGTGTTTTATGTTTCTCTTGTTCGTATGACTCGGATCACCGTGGAAACTTATTATTAAATTAATTTAAATTTATGACGCACATGTTTTCTTGAACTTTGGCAAACCTCAGTGATCAGCATCACACAAATGGAAAGTAAACAATTTGCTGCGTTACGAGATCGTCTGTATGCAAGAGCATGCTTAAATAAGCAGTAGCGAAGTAAAGATCTATCGAACTTTGATTGCGCAAGGACGCATTATGAAAATTTCTTCAACCTACATCCTATTTTCTTATACAGATCCGACGGCAAAAGATGCGGAGCTGATTTCACCGCTACAAAAAAACAATGTAGATTTTACAGATATTCTTACTTTAAAAAGTAAGCCCGTCCTTGTTTCTTCATCAACTTTACAAACTGAGTTTCCGACTCATACCCTCGTTAATACCGGTAGCATGAGCGATGATACTCTGGATGGAACTGTTAGCGATGACACTCTTTCTGGAATCGAAGGAAATGACACCATATCTGCATTGGATGGGGAAGATACTATTTATGGCGGAAGTGGTAATGATCTTATGTATGGGGGTGCCGGAGATGACTCGATCGACGGTAACGTAGATGATGATACGATATATGGTGATGAGGGCATCGATTACCTCTACGGTGGTTTAGGTAGTGATATAATATTTGGCGGCGCGGATGGCGACCACATTTTGGGAGCCGGTGGTAATGACACCTTGTTTGGTGGAGATGGAGACGACGTATTCTTTAATGTAAGTGGGCTGAATGTCATATATGGCGATGATGGAAATGACTGGATCAAAGGAGGGATGGATATAGACAGCTTATATGGTGGCGACGGAAATGACATCATTCAAGCTGATGACGGCAGCGATCATCTATTTGGTGGTGTCGGCGATGATAGAATAAATTGCGGTATAGGCGGAAACAACATCGCTTTTGGCGGCGATGGTAATGACAGTATTATGGGTTTTTACGGCGACGATATCATCCAAGGTGACTATGGCGATGATCATTTACGCGGCGGCTACGGAGACGATACTTTATTAGGCGGTGATGGTTTTGATAGCCTTCATGGAGACGACGGAAATGACGCCATCCACGCTGATGGTGGTCGCGACACGGTCAGCGGCGGCGCGGGCAATGATATAATTTATAGTGGAACCGATGATGATTATGTCATTGGCGATGATGGAAATGATGCAATCTATGGCGATGATGGTAACGACACGCTAGACGGAGATACTGGTTTTGATTCTGTGACTGGAGGTGGAGGCAACGATCTTCTCTATGGTGCAGTCGGGAACGACTTCCTTTATGGAGGTGACGGCGACGATAGCCTTTACGGTGGCACCAGCGTTGACATCCTTTACGGCGGAGATGGTAATGATACGCTCTTTAGCAGCGCCGGAATAGATGCTAGCTATGGTGGGGCTGGCGATGATCTTTTCGTTCTTGATAACAATGCCGACTTTGAAGGATTTGACGGCGGCGTCGACGGAAATGACGCCATACTGATGGAAAAACCCTTAACTAATGAACCTTCAGATATGAGTTGGTTGCATGTAACATCTGGAAGTTACTTTTTTACCGGTGATACTATTATTTTTAGCCCTAACGCGTCAGGATTTATTGATCTCCCAGATGGAACAATCTGCTCCTTCCATAATTTGGAATTGATTCATCTTACGTAAAGATCATTCAATTGATCTTGGTATAAACAGCCGGTCTCATCGCGAGGCCGGCTGTGCAACATATAGGCCATCAGCCAATTTTGCCGTTAAATTTAAATTAAATTTATACGCATATATTTTCTCTCGATCTTCTAATCTTCAGTGATTCTCATCACATTTATAGAAAGTAAATAGTTTGCTGCATCATTAAGGCGCGTATATGCAGGCGACAGCACTTAACCAGAGAGAAATCCATTCAATTTCTGGTAAATTTTTTGTGACACTCAATTAATGAGGAAAATTATGAAAACCCCCGTGATCTTTACCCAACTTTCTCTAACACATGCGACACCTAATAACACAGAGTACGCTCTTGCATTGTTACCTGAAAGCACCTGGGATTTGCCAGAAACACCTGCCGTGAAAAGCAAGCCGCTCGTGCTTCCTTCATCAGTTTTCGAAACTGAATTTCCAATCCATACGATCATTAACCTCGGTACTTTGGGTAATGACACCTTAGATGGATCTATAGACGACGATACTCTCTACGGGTTCGATGGAGACGACACGCTCTATGGATTAGAAGGGAAAGATAATCTCGACGGCGGAAACGGCAATGATTTTCTTTACGGTGGCGAAGATGAGAATCTTCTCTACGGTGGAGCAGATAATGATTTTGTTCTTGGAGGCTCTGCCTCAGACACCATCTTTGGTGACACCGGTAAGGACGAGCTTTTTGGCGGCGCATTTGGTGGCGCAACAGGTATTATTTACGGCGGAGATGATGACGACTACCTGCGCGGCGGCGAGGGAGAGGATTCCTTATATGGCGATGCTGGGAACGACTCCATCGACGGTAGAGCAGGAGATGACATCATATACGGGGGAGATGGTGATGAAGAAATAGTCGGCGGCGTAGGTAATGATACGATATTTGGCGGCGAAAATAACGATACTATTACTGCTAATCTTGGGGACGACGTCTTATACGGTGATGCAGGCGACGACGTAATCGGGGATTTATATGGACAAAATACAATCTACGGCGGAGCCGGCGAAGATTGGGTCCAAGGCGGTAAAGACAGCGACACCTTATACGGTGGCGATGACAATGATTATGTCTACGATATGGATGGAAACGGCACCCTATTCGGCGGCAACGGTGACGACGAAATCATAAGCAGTAATAACGGTGCCCTTGGATATGGCGGTGACGGAAACGATACTGTTAGCAGCAGTGACATTAATGCTGACGATATTTTCTACGGCGATAATGGTAACGATAGTTTGGTGGGCTGGTATGGCAATGATAGGTTATTCGGTGGCGACGGAAACGACACCATCGAAGGCAGTTTTGGAAACGACATGATCTACGGTGATGCCAATAACGACATTATGTTTGGCAATAGCGACAACGACATTTTATATGGCGGAACTGGTCAGGATGATTTACGCGGCGGAACGGAAAACGATTTCTTATTTGGCGGCGCCGATAATGACTTTCTTCAAGGCGATGAAGGAAACGACGTCCTGATAGGTGATTACGGTAATGATACTCTGTCCGGCGCAAACGGTAATGACATGCTGTTCAGCAGTGATGGTAGCGATACAAATTACGGCGGAGCGGGTGATGATCTTATGATCCTCGGCCACAATGCTGGCAAAGAGTTCTTTGACGGTGGCGCCGGCGGAAACGATACGATCCAACTTTTTGACCCTATGGATTCAACCCTAAGCTGGCTAAACTTAACGACTGGTACCTATACGGTGACAGGTGACACCATTACCTTTAGTGCTGACGCGTCGGGCGTCATTACCTTAGCGGATGGCACCATCTGCACCTTCGAGAATCTCGAACAGATTCATCTGGTGTAATCTAAATAACTAGATTGCTACGAAACAGAACAGCCGGCTTTGTCATGAGGTCGGCTGTTTATATTTTCACACTGATGTATAAAAGTTGTCTGCTGTAGTTGGCTACAGGGTGAGCGTATTTAATTAAAATTTACTGCGTTTTCCTTGTTTTTTTATTTCGCAATTTCAACGGCAGCGTCACAAAGAATTGCCAAATAAGACTTGTGCAATTTATCTCTGTCACATAATCACCTTATCATCTTCTGCAATAGGCAAAGACATTCGCGTGTATGACTTTGCAGATTATTTTGCACGTGGGCAAAGCCCCCTCAACATAATGACTAAAGGAGTAGCTATGAAATATCTTTCTTTCTCGTCACCGTTTTCCCCTGAACAATCTTTGATAGATAACATAGATAATACGTTACCCCACACGACATCTCTTATCAAAAATAAACCGTTAAATTTAGGATTTGTCTTACCGGAAGCTGAGCTTCCTATCCATACCCTTACCAAACTCGGCTCTCCGGCAAATGACACGCTTTTCGGCACCTCGACCGATGACATCATCATCGGTGTTGGCGGTAATGATTGGTTGGAAGGACTTGGCGGCAATGATTTACTCTATGGGGGTGACGGCAACGATGTCTTATCTGCCGATAAGGGCAACGATATTCTTTTTGGCGGCAAAGGCGATGATGTTCTAAAGGGAGGTGATGACGAACTAAAGGGCGCTACTGGCGGCGATGTTCTTTACGCCAATGAAGGAAAGGATACCCTCTACGGCGGCGCTTTAAATGACACTCTTTTTGGCGGAGCCGAGAATGATAGGGCCTGGGGAAATTATGGAAATGACCTCACCTATGGTGGCGATGGTGACGATTTCCTTTCCGGTAGCGATGGAAATGACACCGTCTACGGTGGCGTTGGTGATGACTCACTCTATGGCGGCCTTGGGAGCAACCCTATTCCCCAACCCGAGGATGACCGAATTTTTGGCGGCGTTGGTAGCGATATCATCTGGGGTGACGATGGTAATGATGAAATATTCGGTGACGATTTTGACGTCATAAGCGACAACGACGGCGATATTCTATTTGGCGGAAACGGCGACGATAAAATTTATGGAAATACCGGAAACGACACTATCAACGGTGATGTCGGAGACGATTATCTTACCGGTGGCAACGCCAATGATCTTATCTATGGTGACTTCGGCAATGACGCGATTATGGGGGAAGCCGGCAATGACACCTTATATGGTGGCACCGAAGATGACAGCATTTTTGGGGGCGTTGGCAACGACACCCTTTATGGCGGTTCCGGTTTAGATAGTCTAATTGGCGGTGATGGTGATGACACCTTCTTCAGCAGTATCGGCTGGGACTTCAACACCGGCGGCGGTGGCGATGATGCTCTTCATTTTAGCAGAGGTTCAGGATGGGAATTCTTTGACGGCGGCGCCGGAACCGACACTATCGAGATGGGAAAACCTACAGGTGATCTCAGCAGCTGGCTGCACATGACAACGGGGAGTTACACCATCAGCGGTGATACCATCACGTTAAGCGCTGATGCAACAGGCTACGTTACCCTTGACGATGGATCTCTCTGCACCTTCGAGAATCTCGAGCAAATTCATCTGGTGTAATTTACAAACCAGACTACGAAAGAACAGCCGGCCTCACGGTGAGGCTGGCTGTTTCATTTTTAAAAGATCCTTAACTATAATTATCATGACGACTAACATAATTTATAAAATTTTCTGTTAATTTTTAATGCCCCATTGGCGGCAGCGAAAATGACTCGATTTATGGCGATGCTGACAACGATTTTATTAGTGGGGATGCTGGAGACGATCATCTCTATGGTGGCACTGAGCATGACGAGATTTATGGCGGTGAAGGCAACGATGTGATTTTTGCCGGCACCGATACCGGGTTCGACATCCTTTATGGCGATGCGGGGAACGACACGATTTACGCCGGTGATGGTAACGACACTATCTCAGGCGGTGACAGTAACGACACGGCCTATGGTGAGGGCGGCAGCGATCTTTACAGTTTCGGCAGTGGTTGTGGAAATGATGTGTTCGATGCTGGCAAAGGTGATTTCGATGAGATCCAGCTTGTTGGGCCCCAACCCCAAGATCCGCCAAGTTCATGGCTACACATGGATCAGGGTAGTTACTATATCGATCCGAACGATGGGACCATTCATCTTAGTGCTGGTTCGGAAGGCACTATTACTTTCGCAGACGGATCGACACTTCACTTCTTCGATGTCGAGCATATTTTCTATGCATAACCAAGAGACCTGATCTCGACGAACAAAGCCGCCCAGCACACCTGGGCGGCTTTTTTGTAACAGAGATAAATTATGTTATTGCAATTGGTCCATTATTAAACCTGCAGCGCTCACGAAATGACGCCGCGGTATGTACGTCTGCAGATAGCTGCACAAATAGAATACGTACCAAATTGGTGTTTTATAAACTATGCAACCCAATCAATTTCGATGATCGATGGTGCAATGATTAAGATTTTCTTGTAAACCCTATTACAAAATTTTAATTCAAATTTATGGTACATATATTTTCTCTAAGCATACTTCCCTTCAGTGATCACCTTCATAAAAATAAAAAGTAAATAATTTTCTGTAGCGCTAAGCTCTCTATGCGCGAGTGTTTAATTATAACTTCCACAAAATAAGGACGAATCAATGAAAAATTTTCTGACCTATAGCCCATATGCTCCCCATCAAAGCACACTTGATAAAGCCGAATATCTTCCTGAAAAACTATCTGAAAATATTACAGACTTTACCGATATGCACGCTATGAAAAGCAAGCCCATCGTAATGACATCAACAATTTTAGAAACTGAGTTTCCAATCCACACGATCGTTAAGGTCGGTACCGTGTTTAATGATAACATCAATGGGACTATCGGCGATGATACTCTGTCTGGGATCGGTGGAAACGACATAATTTATGGATATGACGGAGATGATACCATCTATGGAGGAGAAGGGAACGACACCATCCAAGGCAGTCTAGGTGAAAATCTTCTCTACGGTGGGCAAGATGATGACTTCGTTTACGGAGGCTCGGCCTCGGATACGCTTTTCGGCGAAAGCGGTAAAGACCAACTTTTTGGCGGTGCATTTGGCAGCATGGCGGACACTATTTACGGTGGAGATGACGACGACTATCTGCTTGGCGGCGAGGGAGCAGACTCGTTATACGGCGGCACAGACGATGACTCAATCGATGGTGCAGCGGGAAATGATGTATTATTTGGGGGAGACAATAACGATTATCTCCTAGGCGATAAGGATGATGACACTTTGCATGGAGAAAATGGTTTTGACTCTTTATCAGGTGGAACTAGTAATGATGTGCTGTTTGGCGGTTCGGAAAATGATATTCTTGAAGGGGGCGACAACTCTGACAGTCTTTACGGGGGTGCGGGGCTAGATATACTTGACGGTGGCAACGGCAATGACACTTTCTTCAGTAGCGCCGGTTTTGATGCCAACTACGGCGGCGCCGGAGACGATCTGCTTATCCTTGATGGCGATTATGATTTCGAAGGATTTAATGGCGGCGTCGGCGGTAGGGATGCCATTCAAATGGAACAACCCTGGCTTGGTGATGTTCCCTTGTTTGATTGGCTACATGTGACTTCAGGGTCCTTCACTTACAGTGCCGGTGACGGCACTATCACTTTCAGTGCAGACGCTTCCGGATTTTTTGATTTTCCTGACGGCACTATTACCTCTTTTAGCAATTTGGAACTGATTCACCTGACGTAAATTGGTTGACAGAACATTGCCAATAAACAGCCGGTCTCATCGCGAGGCCGGCTGTTTTGTTTCAGTTAAGTCATTTCGCCTTTTCCTTTTTTGTTTTATCCCCCAGCAGGGCACGAATAGACAGCGATAAAGTAATCTCCCCCGCACCGGGATAGGCTTCGTCATTGGTCTTGATCTGCTCTAAGCGAAATACTTGATTATCTCGTGTTGGTATGTCTGTGGTGATCAGCCGCGGGCAAAATTTAGAGCCAAGTACGCCCTCCTCCACTCCACCATTTTTAAACTTGTCGGCTGCCATCACTGCAAATCACGAAGCATAATTTCAGGCCAAAAGTTAATAATTTATACAGATGACGGCATTTTCTTTACACCATTACATAGTATTATTACTGAATCACCGTCTTTTAAAGGGCAACAAAACATATCTCTGTGATCGTTCTTCTTATTGAAAACACTTTGCATTTTTGCTGTTTTGATGCGCGCCAGCCAAGATAAAAACAATTTTATCTAATGATTAACCATGATTTCCGCTGGATTTTGGCTTTTTTGCTCTGTAGATAATTTTTACTTAAATTTATCTTAAATATATGAGGAAAAAATGCGTAAGCCTGTCTCAAACGAAAATGTTTTTACTCTTTCTTCAGCAACTGATGCTCCGGTTAAGCCCCTCCTAGATGCACCGGTTGATCGATTATCCAAGTTATCGGCAGCAAAAACCTCTTCTGCAGTTACATCAGATGCATACAGTGTTACTGGCGACAGCACCACTCTTGGCGCCCCTACTCCCAGTGCGGGTCCCGGAAACGATACCGTTCCGGGCAATAATACGAGTGAGACGCTGTTCGGTCTTGGTGGCAACGACACCATTTTTGGCAGCCTTGGTAATGATGTTCTCTGGGGCGGCGCCGATAACGATACGATTTACGGCGGTGGTGATAACGACCTTGCTTCGGGTGATGCCGGAAATGACAAGGTCTATGGTGATGCCGGAAACGACACCCTGATCGGCGATGCGGGGAACGACACAGTTTTTGGCGGTGACAATGACGACAAGGTTTACGGCGGCATCGGCATCGATAGCCTGTTTGGCGGCAATGGAACCGACACGCTTTATGGCGGCACCGAGAACGATACCGTCTTTGGCAGTGACGGCAAAGACATTGCCTTTGGTGATGACGGTGACGATCGCATCTATGGCGGTAATGACAATGACA
>Ga0075163_10000772_pt1 | contig 42649 bp, 45 predicted proteins | sample JI1023141ADNA_FD_71478 | JGI IMG/M metagenome (GOLD analysis project Ga0075163, IMG submission 71478) | Wastewater effluent complex algal communities from Wisconsin, to seasonally profile nutrient transformation and Carbon sequestration -... | ecosystem: Engineered > WWTP > Effluent > Algae...
GAAGAAAGCCCGAAGTGTGTGGGCTTGTGCGTTGGCGGACTTGTAGCGAAAGCCCGGCCCTGATTGCTTTACGCGCTTCGCGTGAAGCAATCAGGGAGGCCGCATAATAAAAATGCAATTAGTCTATTAGTCGTCAAGACCACTTTGAGTGGTCAGACGACTCTCACCCCAACGTTATCCCTTCACCCAAATATGGTTGCTGGTAATGGCGTTTGCCGGTTGCTTTATAAAGTGCATTGGCTAATGCTCCAATTACGGGCGGGAATGGTGGCTCACCCAGTCCTGTGGGATCAACATCGCTCTCTACAAAATGAACATCAATTGCCTTCGGTGCTTCTTTGTGGCGGATTAAGCGATACTTATTAAAGTTAGTCTGATCGGGTGTGCCGTTGGTAAAGGTTAACCCGCTATACATCGCGTGACCAATACCATCTACCGAACCTCCTTCCACCAGGTTAGTGGCTGCGATAGGATTAACTACAATACCACAATCCACTGCACAATGCACTTTCTCTACGCGTGGCTTGCCGCTCTCAACTTTCAAATCAATAACATGCGCTACATAACTATCATGGCAGAAATACGCAGACACCCCGCGGTGAATGTTAGGCATATCCTGGCCCCAGTTCGATTTACTTCTTACCAACTCCAACACGCCTGCTAAACGTTTCGCTTCATAGTCGTTCTTCTCGCCTACAGGTTTATTCAGTGCGCGATCCAACAAATCCAGTCGGAACTGAATCGGATCTTTACCCGCGGCTTCGGCCACTTCATCTAAAAACGATTGCTCGGCACCGGCAATAAAGTTCGAAGCCGGAGCACGGAATGCACCCACACTAATATTGGAAGAAGCTGTCCACGATTCCGCCAGGTAATTATCAACCGCACCAGCCGGGAAACGATTAGCAAACAACGGACTCTCCGGAATACCACCGGCCTTTACATGAAAGGCGATCAGGTTATTATTTTCATCCAGCGCAGCACGATACAGTGCATGATACGCAGGGCGGTACACTCCAAACGACATATCATCTTCGCGGGTGTAAATCAACTTAACAGGCGCTTTAATTCTTTTCGAGATCACGGCAGCCTCTACTAAGAAGTGTCCGTACAATCTTCTTCCGAAACCTCCACCCTGCCGCGTCATCTGAATATCAATTTTTTCCAAGGGCAGGTTGAGGATGGCGGCTACACTCTTCTCCATAAACTCCGGAGTTTGAATCGGGCCAACCAATTCTGCTTTGTCATCGGTAACGTTGGCAAAGAAGTTCATCGGCTCCATGGTATTGTGAGCGAGAAACGGAGCAGCGTACGAACGCTCCACAACCTTAGCTGCTTTTTTGAATACCGCTTCGGGGTTGCCGTCTTTGCGAACCACGTTTCCAGCTTTGGCCGAAAACTCAGCCATTACTTTTGTGTGTTGAGTACTGTTCTCCAAACCACCCGGTACTTTTATCTTAACTGCAGTTCCCCAGAAGGTAGAAGACGTAAGTTCATGATCGGGAAACTGTTCCCACTCTAACTTCAAGGCTTTGCGCGCATTCATTACTTCCCATGTAGTGTTGCCCACTACTACTACCAACTCGGGAAAAGAATCTACATCGCACCACTGCAGTGCATACTCTTCAGGATAGGTTTTAATGGTAAACACATCTTTAATACCAGGCATATTCCGTGCTTGCGTGTCGTCCACGCTTTTTAGTTTCATACCAAAAGCAGGCGGGTGCGCGATCATAGCAATCAACATCCCTTCTTTGCGATAATCCAAACCAAACAACGGCTGGCCAGTAACAATTTTTTGTCCGTCCACATTGTTGCGCGATGTACCAATGATTTTAAAGTTGCTGTTATTTTTTAGTTCAACTTCTGCCGGCACTTCTATTTTGGCTGCAGCCGATGCCATCTCGCCATAGCTGGCCGATTTGCCACTGGCTTTATGATAGAGCATGCTTGCTTCGGTGGTAACTTCATCCACCGGAACCTGCCACGCTTTCGCTGCGGCTTCGCGCAACATTCTTTTTGCGGTTGCACCAGCCATGCGCAAACTCTTCCAACCCTGACTAATGGATTGACTTCCACCAGCTAATTGTCTGGTAAAAATGCTAGTGTTAAGCGGTGCTTGTTCCACGATTACGTTTTTCCAATCCACATCTAATTCTTCCGCCACTAACATGGGCATAGATGTTTTTACATTCTGGCCAATCTCGGGGTTAGGCGACATAATGGTGACTAAACCATTATCACCAATTTTTAAATACCCGTTTAATTCAAACCATTCTTTGGGAAGCGCTACTGTTTCATCGGGCGGTTTACAACCGGCCAGCCAACTGAAACTTAACATCATACCACCGCCAGCCAATGCAGAAGTCTTCAAAAACGATCTTCTGCCAATTGAAGTTTTTATTACTGTCATGATGTTAGGCGTTTAGATTTTTAGAAGCTGTTTTAACTGCGGCTTTGATGCGTACATAAGTACCACACCGGCAAATGTTTCCATTCATGGCCGTTTCAATCTGCTCATCAGTTGGTGTAGGATTTTCCTTCAGCAACGCAGCGGCACTCATAATTTGTCCGGCCTGGCAATAGCCACACTGCGGCACATCATGTTCAAGCCAGGCTTTCTGTACCGGGTGATCGCCCTTTTCAGATAACCCTTCAATGGTAGTTATTTTCTGATCGCCAACAGACGAAACCGGCAGCATACACGAACGCGTAGCGGTGCCATCTATATGTATAGTGCAGGCTCCGCATTGCGCCATGCCGCAGCCAAACTTTGTACCTACCAGATCGAGGTGATCGCGCAACACCCAAAGCACTGGTGTTTCCGGATCGACATCTACTGCTTGCTTTTTACCATTTACGTTTAGGTTGAAGGTTGCCATAGTAGTAATGATTATTTGTTAGTGGTTAGATTGATAAAACTACAAACTTTCAAATTCAGAATGATTATAAATTTCAAATAGTGAAACAGATTTTAGTAAAGAAATTGTTAAACCTTAAATGCAGAGGTTTACAACCTTGAGCAGGTAGTCGAGTCGTCAAGACCACTTAAAGTGGTCAGACGACTACACCTATACTGGAGTGGTAATACGACTATATTAACTGCCACAAGAAATATTCGCTAACATCCAAAGTTGTATAGTTAATTGCTGTTTGGAGGATTTTTATTTAAAGTCAATCTTGTTGAAGTTAAAATCTAAGTAGTCTTTTTACCTATTAAGTGATGTGACTAGTTATCACACATCAAATTAATAACTACCTTGAACGAGATTTCACTCATACCATGAAAAATAAATCCATTACCCGCAGGGACTTCATCCTGCAATCAAGTTCGTTACTAACTGCTGCTACCCTGGCAACTGGTTTTACAAACACGGCAAAGCCAAAATATAAAATGGGTTTACAATTGTTCACAATCCGCGAGCCACTGTCGAAGGATGTAACCGGTACTATTAAAAAAGTAGCGGCATTAGGTTATCAGGATTGTGAAACGTATGGTTTCAATCCCGAGCAAGGCACGTACTACGGATTAAAAGCATCTGACTTCAAACAATTGCTTGCCGATAATAAAATGATTGCCACGAGCGGGCATTATGACTTTACCAAATATTTTGATCTGTCTGCAGATGCTTTAATGCGGTATGTAGATCAATGCATTGAAGGTGCTCATGCGTTAAGCCAAAAGTATATCACCTGGCCGTGGCTCGATCCCAAATTCAGAACCTTAGAAAACTTTCATGTGCTATCGGCCAAGTTGAATTCGATTGGCGAACGCGTAACCAAAGCAAAGCTGGGTTTTGCTTATCACAATCATGATTTTGAATTCACCGATTATAATGGCGACAATGGGTATGCGATTATCATGCGCGAAACAGATGCTGCGCTGGTGAAATTACAAATCGATTTATATTGGGTCATGCATTCCTCAAAACTGAGTCCCGCTGAATTATTTAAACAACAGCCGGGGCGTTTTGTAATGTGGCATATTAAAGACATGGACAAAGTAACGCGCGATTACTCTGAACTGGGCAATGGTTCTATCGACTATACCGTTATTCTCCCGGAAGCATCACGTGCAGGTCTTCAATACTATTATATAGAACAAGGCGGAAATTTTGCGAGCAACCCCATGCAAAGTATTGCCGACAGTGCGAGTTATTTCAAAAAGAATCTTGAGAAATACTTGAGTTGAGAAAGCAGCAGTACTTTTTTGAATAACCTAGCCTTTTGTTTTATAATTGAGAGCAATTACTTCGTCTGCAAAGTCTTTTCGATTGAGATAATGGCCGTGCTACTTCAAAGTAAACTGTTTATCAAGCGTATAAATCAGGCTTATGTTCCAATCAAAATCTTTAGCCGGAATGTCAGATTCAATGGCTTTGTTTACGATACTTGAAATAGTTATTGGAAAACCTTTAACACCAAATGTTGTGGTTGCATTTACATAGAAACCATCGGTTGCATCTACTTTCAGATAAAACACTTGTGGATTAAAACTGAAATAGGCTTTACCAACCAGTTTGATTTTAGTAAAGTTTCCCTGCAACGAAAGAAAATTAGAATTCTGCGGTCCATGCTTTTGGAAACCATGACCACGCAAATAATACATGCCTATGCTGGTATGTTCTGAAATCTTATAGGTTGGAATAATCTCAAGTGCAAGGAAACGTCTGGCAACGGATAACTCTTCGGTAATTCCATTTACAGTTACCTGTTGAGTTATATAATTTATTCCCGGCAAGGTGACCGCCAAACGTTAATTGAAATTTGGGTTTTACGATTGCCTTGTAGCGATAAATGAAAACAAACGACCACGGGCGGCCTTCCAGCGCATATCGAAACTGGGGTTCAAAACTCCAACGCTTATTGCCCATCCGCATATCCAGAAACGCAGCAGGATCGCCCAGCGTAAATGCTGGTATGATGGAGAAACCATTGTTGGTAACACTTAAATCTGCTTTGAAAAAGAAGGTGCTATCGCGTTGTGCATAGCCGGAACTAAGGCAAAACAAACAAAGCAAAATGAGAAGCAACTTGATTTTCATGGGGGAAGAGTATCAGATGCACCAACGAATATACTATTTATTAGTAAGGTTGATAATCTTTCGAAGCTGCTTTCAATGCAGGCTGAATTTCAGAGGGCTGAATCGCTACGCCTTTATTACCCCACGAGTTTCGGATATAATTCAGCACATCCGAAGCTTGCTCATTGCTTAAATCGAAGCCCGCCATTTCACCATTATAATCTACCCCGTTTATCTTCATAGGGCCACGCACGCCTCGTAGAACAACTTTAGCAAGCCTGTTCTTATCATTGAGATAATCTGTTTTGGCTAGTGGTGGGAAAACACCTTCCAGACCTTCGCCCTCGGCCATGTGACACGACATGCATTGGGTTTCATAAATTGTTTTTCCTCGTTCGATGCTTGCTTTCAAATCAAAAGCCTGATAGAAAGAAGAAAGAACCAGAATTGATAAAGACAGAATGAAAATTGAGTGGATCTTTTTCATAATTAAATAAACTTTGATTTTGCAATAACCACGACCTTTAGGTCGTGGCGTGATAAACGAAAGGGGATTTGGCTTCCTGCCCCGTCCGGAGGCGGGTAGCCAAAAATCTGTTTGGCTAAAGCCTATATTGCTTCATTTTATTTTTTCCCCGACCTAAAGGTCAGGGTTATTTTGGTTCTTAACACAGAATCTGACGCCTATAGCAAATCGTTAGGTTTTATCGTTTTTATCATTCAGCTCATTTATAAAAGGTTGGTTATAAAATCGCTTGCCCGTGTTTTTATATAAGGCATTGGCCACGGCTCCAAAGACTGGCGGAAAGGGTGGCTCACCCAAACCTGTTGGATCGATTTCACTTTTAACAAAGCTCACCTCAATTTTTTGCGGTGCTTCTCGGTTTCGAATCATTCTATAGCGATTAAAATTGTTTTGCTCCGAAACACCGTCTTTATGGACTAACCCTCCATAAAACGCATTTCCAATTCCATCCACTACCGCACCCTGCACCATGTTAATGGCGGCATCGGGATTAATCACCACACCACAATCAACAGCACTAAACACCCGCTCCACATAAGGTTGACCGTTCTTGGTTACAATATCCACCACATGTGCAGCATAAGAAGCGTGGCAGAAGTAAGCAGCCACTCCCCGATTGTATTTTTTGTTTTCCGGATAATTCCAGCCCGATTTTTCTTTCAACAACGTTAACACGCCAGCATATCTACCTGCATCATAATCATTGTTTTTACCAACCGGGTTTTCTTTTGCCCGTTTCAAAAGTTCAAGTCTGAAATCAATCGGATCTTTGCCCATCAGTTCAGCTAATTCATCGAGAAAGGATTGCTCGGCCGCTGCATTAAAATTTGATCGCGGTGCACGAAATGCACCAATCGTTATGTTTGATGGAATTGTCCAACCTTCAGCAAGATAGTTATCAACTGCACCTGCCGGAAAGCGATTTGCATGAACTGGGTGCTCAGGTATTCCACCACCTTTTACATGAAATGCAATCAGATTTTTATTGGCATCCAATGCTGCGCGATACGTGGCCGTGTACATCGGGCGATAAATTCCATATGTCATATCATCTTCGCGACTATAAACCAATTTAACAGGCGCTTTTACTTTTCTGGAAATAAGGGCTGCTTCCACAAGATAATGTCCGTATGCACGGAGGCCAAAACCTCCACCCATCCGCGTCATTTGTATCTCAATTTTATCAGCAGGAAGATTTAAAATTTTTGATAGCGTGGGTTCAATCCAACCCGGTGCCTGATGCGGGCCTACCAGCAAAGCCTTTTCATCTGTAACGTGAGCTATAAAATTCATAGGCTCCATACAGTTGTGCGCTAAAAAAGGAGCCGTGTACGTGCGTTCTAAAATCTGCGCAGCGTTCGCAAAAGCAGTTTCGGGGTCACCATCTTTTCGTAATTGTTGTGCGGGCTTCTTTGCATACTCAGCCATTTTTTCCAACTGCGTAGTTGTACTTTCAAGTCCGGCCGGAACAACCACTTCGGTTTTACCGCGGAACCCTCCTATAACATCTTTCGTTTCGCTTATCGGTTCCCAAACTACTTTTAGTTTTTTACGGGCACTCATAACTTCCCAAGTGGTATTGCCTACCACTACCAGCAAATCATTAAATGTACGAGTATCGAAACCCGCCTGTTCGAAACCATCTTCATATAATTTTAAAGTAAACACATCTTTTATTCCAGACATCTTCAAGGTTTCTGATGCATCAAAAGATTTAAGTTTCTTGCCAAAAGCCGGTGGATGCTCAATCATAGCAATCAACATTCCTTCATGGAAATGATCTAAGGCAAAAAGTGGTTTACCGGTTACAATTTTCAAACCTTCTACATTCTTGCTCGAGTTTCCAACCACGTTGAAACTCTTTATATCCTTTAGCTTTACTCCTTTCGGGATTGGATTGGTTGCAGCCTTCGTTGCAAAGTCGCCATACTTACCAGACTTACCGCTTTTTTCATGATAGAGCATGCCAGCCTTTGTTGTCACTTCATCTACCGGTACACTCCATGTTTGGGCTGCGGCTTCTTTCAACATTTGTCGAGCGGCTGCGCCTGCCTCGCGCAGTGGTTTCCAATACATTCTTATGGAATTGCTTCCGCCTGTAAACTGCGGCCCTAACTTCGTATTGTCATGCGGCCCCATTTCTACAATCATCTTTTTCCAATCCACATCCAATTCTTCCGCTACAATCATGGGAAGTGAGGTCATTACATTCTGTCCAAACTCCGGATTAGGATTGAGTATCTTAATAAGATTATCAGAAGTAATTTTGATGTAGCCTGTTAATTCATTCCATTGTTCAGCAGAATTTGCCGGATTAATGCTTCCGTCAGACGTTACTTTCGCCAATCCGCTAAAACTAATCATCAAACCACCGCTGGCCAGCATCGATGACTTTAAAAATGATCGTCTGCTTTGTGATGTTTTAATCTTTTCCATTTTAATTTTTTAAAGTATGGTAATGATTTCGATCCCTTTATTTTTGTCCGGCTGCTGTTTTAACGGCCTCTCTTATACGCAGATAAGTTCCACACCGGCAAATGTTGCCCGACATCGCAGTCTCAATTTGTGCATCGGTCGGATTTGAATTAGTTTTTAACAAGGCCGCTGCAGTCATAATTTGTCCTGTTTGGCAATACCCGCACTGGGCAACATCATGTTCTAGCCATGCCTTTTGTACCGGATGCTCTCCGTTTTCCGAAAGCCCTTCAATGGTTGTAATCTCCCTGTTTTGTGCAGCGGAAACCGGCAGCGAACAAGAACGAACTGCCGTTCCATTTACATGAATGGTGCATGCACCGCATTGTGCAATACCACAACCATACTTTGTTCCGACCAATCTAAGATGCTCGCGTAACACCCAAAGCACGGGTGTACTAGGGTCTACATCTACAGTTTGCTTTTTTCCATTAATGTTGAGATTGAAAGTTGCCATGATTTTAAAATTTATTTCAAGAACGTAATTCTTTTTTAAAAGTAACCACACTGATCCAACAATTGGTTACGAAATTCAAACATCTCGACAGAAGGTAAACTCATCTTGTGCGGAATTTAGTCGGACTTGTTTTTGTGTGCTTCCTGAAAAAGTTGTTAAAGTGAGCGGCTTCAGTAAAGCCCAACGCATACCCAATGGCCGCCACACTCAAACTACTCTTTTGTAAAAGAGTTTTTGCTTCACTGAGAATACGTTCGGTAATAACCTGAGTTGTTGTTTTGTTAAGTGCTTTTTTTAAAGACCTGTTCAGGTGATTGACATGAACTTTCATGTGATTTGCAAACTGAGAAGCAGATCGAAAACGAATTGGGTGCTGCGCATCAACTGGAAACTGTTGCTCTAGCAACTCCACAAACAAATCCGATACTCTATGAGATGCTTTCAACACTTAATATTAATATTGATTATCTATCGATTCTGTATAACCTGCCTGCATCGGTAACAGCATACAGTGCGTTGTCAGTACCCTGTGTAATATCGCGGAAGCGTTGACCTTCGCCCGCCAGTAATCGTTCTTCACCCACAACTTTATTGTTGCTGTCAATGACAAGACGAGCAATATGTTGCCCGCTCAGCGCCCCAATAAAGAGATTATTTTCCCACTCAGGAATTCGATTGCCTTTGTAAAATGTAATTCCACTTGGAGAGATGACCGGATCCCAATAGTAGACAGGCTGTTCCATGCCTTGCTGTTGTTGAATACCTGCACCCATGGTTTGGCCGCTGTAGTCTATCCCGTATGTGATAACAGGCCATCCATAATTTGCACCCGCACTTACGCGATTGATCTCATCACCACCACGCGGTCCGTGCTCACTTTGCCATAGGTCACCAGTTGTGGGATGAATTGCTAAACCTTGTGGATTTCTATGACCCATGCTGTATAATTCGGGTCGTGCCCCGGCAGTACTAAATGTTGGATTGCCAGGAGCGGGTTGGCCATCTTTAGTAATACGAACAATCTTACCCAGAGCTGTTGTAACGGATTGAGCTAAATCGCGTGTGGCTGGCCATGCGCGCTCGCCAGTGCTTACAAGAAGGTTGCCAGTTGCATCGAAAAGAATGCGGCCACCATAGTGTGCACTACTATTATCTGCCGGAGTAGCACGATAGATCACAGTAGGATTTTCGATGGTAGTTTCATTATCGGAAAGTCTTCCTTTGGCGACTGCCGTTAAATTTCCGCCCGCGGTTTGTTCTGAAAAAACCCAATAGACCATTCTGTTCGTGGTAAACTCCGGATCGATGCGCAACCCAAGCAGTCCTCCCTGCCCGGATGGATTCACAGATGGAAGTCCTGTAATTGCATTACTGATTACACCAGCAGTAGTAACGATTCGTAGTTGCCCACCCTTTTGTGTAATCAATAACCGTCCGTCTGGAAGACTGGTGATTCCCCAAGGTGCGTTTAATGATGACGTGATAACAGTTGATTGAATGACCGTTGTTGTTTTTACTCCGGCAATTCGTGTTTGCCCTACGAAAGCAGGTGTATAGTTTGTGTTTGCCCGAGCTGTTTCAACCGGAGTACCATTCGGAGGGGCAACTGGTGAGACAACCACTGGATCTGACGCGTTGTCCTGACCGGAACAGCCAAGTAATGTCAGACTGCTAATGACATAAAGAAAATACTTTGTTGCCTTCATGCGTTTATTTGTTAATTGTTAAAACTCTATCCCAGTTATATCACACTACACTCATCTGATCGCATGAGTCTTTTACTTTTGTTCATTTGCTTTCTCAAACATCGAGCCTTGCTTTTTCTTTCGTTCTGTTAGCCTTGGGTCCATCTATTCAAACTTCACCTGTTAAATACCCCTTGATTGTACGCGCTCTCTTTTCTTGAATGCCTTCTCCACTACATTAAATCTTGACTTGCGTGGATCAGGCTTGCCTACTGCCTTACCATCTAAATCAATGTCAAGTATTTCATCTTTTTGTATCTCATAAATCGGCCAAACCGGAAGACCCTTGCCGTTAGGATTACCTGTCTTCGCAAAGTTTGTCCAATAGGTGTTCATAATTCTGGCTAATTCTTTTTCTTCAGGAGTTGCCTCTGCAGGTGCGCCCCATCGGGCATGCAGTGTATTAAACACAAATGAAACTTCCGAGCCGTGACCAGCACCGTATCGTGCACGCTCACGCGCTGGTGCAGGAACATAACCGAATTGAAATACATAAGCCGGTGCACGTTTGCCAACAAATGCTCTCGCAGTCATCCGCGCAGGCTCACCCCACACCCAGTCGGTGTTGAACTTTGTAATTACTTCATCAAATTGTTTATCGCCTTCAGGGTCGAATGCAGCTTTTGCTTCGGCTTCAAATTCGCCAAAAGAAGCAAACAACTCTTCCTTTGTTTTCGCATTACTAACAAACGCTCCCCCAATTTCTGCACTGCAATTTCCGATCATGAGCGGAATGTTTGGTTGCCTTCCTGCCTTGTATACACTCTCTGCTGTTTCTACAACCAGTTTACCATCGAGTATTGGACCAGAATAAATTCGGGGGCCGCCTTGTCCATCTGTTTCCGCACCGCCATCTACAATTTCTTCTACAGTTAATGAGCGCAGCTTCGCCAACGCATCTGCATCTGTACTTTCAATCTTATGCTTGCGTGCAAAGTTTATCCCAATGGTTTCTGCTGAAACAGTATATAGTGGATCTGCATTTTCTTTATTAATCGGTCTTCCGGTAAGAACACCATCACGTCCACCACTCGATTCTCCGATAGCTTTATGAAAAAGCCCTTTAGCAGCGGCTATGGTTAAGAGTGAATGCACTGATACACCACCTGCTGAGAAACCAAAAATTGTTACGTTGTTAGGATCGCCTCCGAAGGCAGCAATGTTTTTCTGAATCCATTGCAGTGCAGCAATCTGATCCATGTAAGCATAGCTGCCTTTAAATTCTTCCGGATGTTCTTTGCTTAATGCAGGAAATGCAAAATGACCTAATCGCCCGAGCCTATAATTAATTGTGATTAAGATTACACCTTGTTTGGCAAATGCATCGCCCGCAGAACCGGGGCCAGAACCGCTACCGCCTGTAAAACCACCGCCATGAATCCAAACCATTACTGGCAATTTTGATTTAGAGTTTGCAGAAGTTGGTGTCCACACATTTAGAAAAAGACAATCTTCAGATTGCACTGCTGTCGATCCTGGCCAGGCACGTTGGGGACAATCCGCACAATCTTTCGTTGCATCACGAACGCCACTCCATTTTGCTACTGGTTGTGGTGGACGCCAACGATATTCGCCAACAGGTGGTGCCGCATAAGGAATGCCCTTGAAAGAAGATACATCTTCTTTGGTCGCACCCCGAACAATACCGGAAGCTGTTTTAACTTCTGGATTAGTTGATTGTTGTGCCTGCGAAAGGATGCCCGTTAATAAGAGTAGCGTAATTCCGATTGTTAATTTTTTCATTCTTTATTGAGTTAAGAAGATATTCTTTTTAAAATCACCATTAAGATTTACGGTTTGCTTTCATATTCTTCATCCGTTACTTGCTGCAACCACACTACACCACCTCTTTGCAAATCGGGAGTAAGCGCGATGTGTGTCATTGATCCCTGCGGAGCGGCACCATGCCAATGCTGTACATTAGGTGGACACTTTGCAACCTCACCTTTGGATAGTATTTGCTTTGGTTTTCCTTTCTCCTGATAATAAGCAGTGCCTTCGGTAATAATTAATATCTGGCCAGAAGGATGATAGTGCCAGTTGGTGCGCGCACCGGGTTCGAAGGTTACGGCTCCCATCTGAGTATTGAAAAGACTATCGGGATTAACCATCATGTTTACGGATACCGTACCAACAAAATTGCCGTTCGCTTGAGTAGTCTTCGCCTGATCAGGTTCCAGAATTGCACGTAGCACGTTGGCTGCCTTGTTGCCCTCGTGCGCATCAACTTTCGTCTGAATAATCATTACGATGTTGTTCAATTGTGCTTTCGTTAAACCATTATGCATGCCCACTCTGAAGTGCGACCGCAGTTGATTCTCCGTCCCGCCCAGACATGCCAGCGCTGCAATCGTTGCAACTTCTCTTGTTTGGTAGTCCAGAATATCGCGACCGAAAATGTCACCGAAAAGATGTTCTCTCAAAAACTGATCAATGGCTGGTGCGAATTCATAGACTTCACCTTTCACCGCAGCACCAACAAGCCGGGTTTGGTTTTCCGTTCCAAACTCAAGCTTTGATTTTTTTGCTGGGTAAGGACTGGCGATTTTTCCTTGCGTGTCATGTATGCCTTTGCTCTTGCGTTCTTTCAGCACTTCCATAAAGGTGTGCAGCGCATTAAGACTTCTTGGAAAACCGGCATACGCATACATCTGAACGATCACCTCTTTCACTTCACTAATCGTTAAGCCAGCATCCAGTCCTTCATGGATAGCTGGATTGAGTTTAGCAACATTTCCATTTGCAGTAAAGGCAGCAATAGTTACAATGCTTTGCTGCTTAGCATTTAACGGGTCTGCATTAACAGATTGTGCTTTTATATCGCCACTCAGCATTGCAAATGAAAGTAGAAATATCGCTACTAATTTTATGAGTCTTATCATCGTATAAATTCTAATGTTTGATGGTATGCGTATCGCGCACACTGCTAAAGGTTAAAGCCAACAACTGCCAGCGCTTGTCTTCATTTTTATAAACTTCCGTTACCGTAAATTCAGTTATCACTTCTGCACCGCGTACTACGGCTGTCAGTGTGATCCGGTTCCAAACAATTGCTGCATCACCAATAATCTCCACAGCGGTATCATGTACATCGGCTTTCTTATACCAGATGCTACCGGTTTTTATTATCTCAAGCTCTTCATCCTTCTTCCAGGTTCCACTCATGTGTACAAACTTTGATTTATCATGAAAAAGCGGGGCCAGCTTATCCACATTCTTGTCGGCCATCCATTGCCATTTTTCCAGGGATAGTTTTTTGATTTCCTGCTCGGCAGTGTTTTGGGCAATTGCACCTTGAATACTCAGGAGCGTAACAAATAATACCAGAATAGATTGTTTCATGACTTTATACATTTTAATTAGTGATAGTTTTTGAGTTGAGATGATTAGAATAGAATTCAGTGAGTTTACTCATCACTTGCCCAACATATTCAGGCACGTAGTAGGTTTGAATGTGTGTAGCTTCGGGAATGAGGAAGATTTCTTTTTCCTTCGTTCCTGTGGCGAGCTCAAATGCATGGTCAGTCATATACTTCGTATCGGCCTTGCTTCCGGCAATCATCAACAGCGGTTGATCAATCAGATCGATGTTGGTAGTGGCATCCCAGGTCATCAAATCAAGCAGACTACTCATAGTGTAAAGAAAAGTTGAATTTGGATGGGCATGAGTTCTGTAGTAATACTCATATCCCTCCCGATATAAATCTGTTTTCGTCTTCGCGATTTCTTCATCGGTAACGCTGGCAACACCCGCATAGATTATTTTACCTCCTGCGGCTTCCTGCGCACGCGCATCGGAAGCTTTTTTTAAACGCTCTTGAATGGTGGCTACTTGAGAATCCTGAAAACCATTACGCCTTACAACCCCTGAATTGAACATGCTCAAGGTGGCAACGGCTTTAAAACGCTTGTCCGATTGAGCCGCTTTCAATGTATAACCACCGCCCCCACAAATTCCAAGCACGACTAAACGAGTTGCATCAACACCAGCATACTGTGTGATGTAATCAGCCATGCCCCGAATATCTTCAACACGAAAGTTCGGATTATCCAAATGGCGAGGTTGCCCACCACTCGCACCTTGATATGCGGCATCGGCAACAATCGTAATATATCCTGATTCGGCTAATCGTTGCGCGTATAAACCTGCTGTCTGTTCTTTGATGCCACCGTTAGGATGTGCTACAACTATTGCGGCATATTTCTTTGATGGATCGTATCCAACAGGCGTATAAATATTTGCAGAAATATCAATATCATTGAGTTTATAGGTTACCGAATGAATGTTTACCTCACCTGAACTATTTTTTGTAATGGCATCTTTATAGACCAGACCAAAAGGGTTAACAGTTTTGGTTTGTGCTGAAGCTATGATAGTTGTTAACATGAGCGCTGCAATTAAAAGACCACTTGCTTTCATAATCAAATTAGTTATCCAGTTTTTTCTCCTTCAACCATTTCGACATCAACTCTGCAATCTCGATGTTGTTTAAATCAGAGAATGGAAAATGTGTATTGCCTTTTATTCCAATTTCAGGAAGATGAATAAGCGTTACATCCCCACCATGCTTATTTACAGCATCTCTCCATAACTTTGCCATAGCAAGAGAAGCACGCCATTGATCCTGACCTGGGTTCTCGGTTGGCTCTTTCGGGATATAATCACCATAATAAATAACGATTGGAATTTTTGTCAACAACATAAATTCTGCCATCGGCACACCAATGGCTCGCAATTGACCGCCAACGTATGGAATTGTTTCTGGCACTTCGCCCTCAGGAAAAAGGAAATTACTTCCTGGTTCATAGGAGACAATGCCTTTGATGTTTTTGTTTTTAATCGCTGCTCTCCAACCTTGCCCACCACTGTGCGAATGCGTAACGAGAACACCCGCACCAATTTTGTCGAACAATGCAGAGACTGCATTTGTGTTTACTTCCAAATCAAACGCACCCGTATTGGGAGCCATCTGCCGATAGAATTGATTTAAAGACTCAGCATCTTTCGGGAATTGAACGCCCGGATAAAATTCAGTCCCAACACCTAACCGAAATATTCCAAACCATAGTTGCTCATCGGGTGCTGCTGAAATAGTACCCGGTGTTGTGCCTCTTGCCGCACGACCACGTCTTGGCTGATCAATCAGATAAACCGGAAACCGCTGACGCAGAAAAATGTTCTGATATCCTTCTCGCCCATCAGGAGTTGTTTCCCATGTTTTTGAAAACTGTCCGTAACCATGCCAGAATACGAGCGGAAGCTTACGTGCTTTGTCTGGTATTTGATAAAACACATAGGCGTGATCACCATGCAGCGTTTGACCTTCTGAACTTTGGTTTGCCGGATTAAATGCACCGTGTTTGATCGGATCAAATTTACCTGGGGCAGTCACAACTGTTCCGCCAACCGTGAAACTTCCCTGATCCTGAATTACAATGGATTTCTTTTGCGCGTAACCTTGAAAAGCTATTGACATACCAAGCATGGTAATAATTGAAAAAATATGGGCTGTTATTGCTCGTTTCATACTGCAAAGGTGCTCTTAATATTAGTGCCGTAACTTATACAGATTACAGGTTTACTTACCCATTTCACTGATTCGGTACCCGCCTTTGTAAAATCTCGCTCGGAAGCCATAATTTTGAATAGAATTAAAATCGCCATGGAAGAAATCTTAGAGTTTGATACCATTACCCAATACAATGCCTTTAACAAAAATGTTACGCTGCATCCGCTGGTGAGCGTGGTGGATTTATCGAAGGCTGACCCTCGTAAGATGAGACGGATGCGGTATGGCTTTTACACCATCTTTCTGAAAGAGATAAAGTGTGGCGATCTGAAATACGGCATTAGCCAATACGACTATGAAGAAGGTACGCTGGTGTTTCTGGCGCCCGGCCAGGTAGTTGGTTCCGATGGCGATGAGTACTATCAACCGAAAGGATTGGCATTAGTATTTCATCCCGATTTTATTCATGGCACTTCGTTAAGCCGTAACATGAATGCTTACTCTTTCTTTTCTTATACCACCAATGAAGCACTGCACTTATCCGAACGTGAACGCCACATTATTCTCGATTGCTTTTCTAAAATAAAGTTTGAATTAGAGCAAAGCGTGGATAAGCACAGCAAAACGTTGATCGTTACAAACATTGAATTGTTTTTGAATTATTGTGTTCGGTTTTATGATCGTCAGTTTATAACCCGCGAAAACTCCGTGAGAGGAATTCTGGAACGTTTTGAAAACATGTTACACGAGTTCTTTACCTCCGATAAGCCACAGGAAGTAGGTTTGCCTTCGGTAGCGTATTGCGCCAGTGAACTTAATCTTTCGCCCAACTATTTTGGTGATCTCATAAAAAAAGAAACTGGCAAAACTGCATTGGAATACATTCACCTGAAATTGATGACGGTGGCTAAAGAGAAAGTGTTTAACCACTCCAAGTCCATTAGCGAAATTGCCTACGAACTTGGCTTTAAATATCCGCAGCACTTTACGCGATTCTTCAAACAACACGAAGGAGTGTCTCCATTGGAGTATCGGTCTATGAACTAGGCTTAGTCGTCAAGACCACTTGCCTACCGCAGGAAGGCTTGGAGTGGTCAGACGACTACACTACCTTGCTGGTAAATGCTCATCACCGAAACCAAACTCCTTCACTGGCTCAACAATTTTTATGGCTACGGTTCGTGGCAGGCGCGGTTCTGGTTTATTGGTTACGAAGAACCCGGTGGCGATGTGCCTGAAGAAGTAGCCGACAAGTTCAATTATTTTTATGCGCAGCATCCAGAGGCCGGAGCTACTCTGTGCAACATCCGCGATTTATATAAGCATGTTTCGATTGGCCTGGAGGATGCAAAAGCAGATAAGTTTATCACGCGCTATGATTACCGGTTTGGTGCCACTGCTATTTCCAGCACCGTCTGGAAAAATCTGATTGCGTTTGAATACGGATATGATGGCCAACCCCTGCCCGATGTCTTTGCCTATCAACAAGAAAAATTTGCTGCGCCCGATTTAAAAAAAGAAGCATTGATTCCATTCTATCCGTTACCGGGATCGCACACACACTCGTGGCATTACAACTGGCTTAATCTGGCGGGCTGCGATTTTCTTAGAAGTCAGCAACGCTATGAAGAACATGTGTATGCACAGCGCATGCAAACTATCCTTTCTAAAATAAAAATCCATAAACCCGAAGTGGTGTTGATGTATGGCATGAAGAACATCAGCAGCATGAAGAAATCGGTACAGGATTTTTTTAGTGATGTTGAATTTACACAGGGCAAAGGCATTAAGCTTCAGATACCGCAACATCATCGGGCCGATATAAATGGTACAACGCTGATCATCACCACACAGATTCCGGCTTTACGGCATGGACGAATTGAAACCGGGTTTGAGTGGGAGGAATTTGGGAAGCGGATATGGATCCCATCTCAAAAACATTAGAATTGAAATTTGATTATTTTTGATCTATGAGTACGCAAGAGATTAAATCAGAAATCAAGAAGTCACTTGACCGGGTTCCAGACTCAGTACTTCAAACAATTTTCGATCTATTAAAACAAGCCGAAAAACATCCTGCTGAAAAAGTCGACCTGACTAAGAATCTTCAAAAAATCTTAAGCGAGGATAAGGCCTTGTTAGAACGATTAGCCAAATGATTAGTCTTGCTTTCGTAGAAGAGATTCATGAAGTCCTGATTGAGCGATTTGGGGGTATGAGTGGCATAAGGGATCGTGGCATTCTGGAATCAGCTATATATAGACCTTATCAGACATTTGATGGTAACGATCTATATCCAGACTCTATAGATAAAGCCGCAGCAATCTTTGAAAGTATTATTTCAAACCATCCGTTTGCTGATGGGAACAAACGAACCGCCTATGTTTTGATGAGATTGATTTTGATGGATGGAAAAATGGATCTTTACGTCAGCGAAGATGAAAAGTACAACTTTGTAATTAGTGCTGCTAAAGGCGAATTGAACTTTGGTCAAATTAGAAGTTGGATTCAAGCCAATGTGGTTGCCATTTAATTCTAAAACTTAGCTGGGTGAGACTTAACCATGATCGAAATAACTAACACCACTATCGACACCTCCCGCATCATTGCAGCTGCAACGGTAAATCAAGCTGGAGCGGTAAATGTGTTTATTGGTACCGTGCGCAACCAGACTGCCGGCAAAGCAGTTGTGAAGTTAGAATACGAAGCCTACGAACCGATGGCCATTTCGGAAATGCAAAAAGTAATAGATGCTGCGCGCGAAAAGTGGCCGGTTACCGGCTGGGCTATTAGTCACCGGGTGGGTACTTTAGTACCGGGTGAGGTGGCCGTAGTCGTTGCTATTTCAACTCCGCACCGGAAAGATTCTTTTGAGGCGTGTCAATTCATTATCGATACCCTGAAAAAAACTGTCCCCATCTGGAAAAAAGAATTTTTCCTAGATGGGGACCAGTGGGTATCAGCTCATCCTTAGAGCTGACTCACAATCATCACCGCCAGGGTGATAATTGCTACTGCAATTACAAGCGCTGAACCTACTACCAGCAACAAGTCGCGGTTAATAGGATTCAGAAGAAAGTTTCTGTCAATGAATTTCATAGCCAACTTTATTTTAGACACAACAAAGATAACTTGTAGCGCTTGAAAAAAGTTTTATCGAACATAAAATGTTATAGATAAATAATGTTTCACCCGTTTGCGGAAATTCTCACTTCACAAAATGCTTAACCCAAAAGGTTGTAAGTGATTAGTAAATTGAAACTTAAGATTTGAGTGGAGCGCAACTGTATTTCAACCAGATTGCAAACCGATTGTAAAGTCTGTTACTTTTTCCGGACAAAATCGCGCTTGCCTCCGCTTTTGGCCATCAACTTTACCGTTTCAATAAGAATATTGTGCGACAGGGCTTTGCACATATCATACACCGTAAGTGCTGCTACCGAAGCTGCCGTAAGTGCCTCCATTTCCACCCCGGTTTTACCAGTAACAGTTGCTGTTGTAGTAATCAACACTTTCTTTTTAACTACTTCAATGTGCACCTGGCAGTCTTCTAACGCCAATGGATGGCAGAACGGAATCAGCTCATGTGTTTTTTTGGCGGCCATTACTCCGGCAATGATGGCTGTTTGAAACACCGGCCCTTTTTTGGTGATCAACTCGTTGTTTTTGATTTGCGCTAAGATTTCTTTGCCCAAAATCACTACAGCCTGCGCCTTGGCCACGCGTTTGGTTACCTGCTTTTCAGATACATCTACCATTTTAGGGTTGCCCGATGCATCAATATGTGTAAATTGTTTTTTCATTAATTCTGTTTACCCATTTAACTTGAAGTGATCCTAAGCAATCCAATTCTCGATTTCAATTCCTTCCAATCGTTCAAAGTCGGTAACATTTCTGGTTACTAAAACTAAATTGTTTGAGATGGCAGTGGCCCCGATCAACAGATCGAAATCATCAAGTGGATTTCCAGCCTTTCTAAGCCGAGCCTTTTCCTTTGCGTAAATATCGAGTGAGTTGAAGATTGGGATAATCGTAAATCTGCTAATGAAATCGTCAACGGTATTTCTATTCTTTTCCTTGTTTTCAGAATTTTCCGCACCAAACTTCAGTTCAGCTATAGTTATTTCCGAAATGAAACAATTTTCAAGTCCGATTTTTTCAAGTTTTTGAACGAGGTTGTATTGACCCTTCAAAAAATAAATACAGATGTTGGTATCCAGTAAGAATTTACTCAAAGCTCTTCAGTCTTTCGGTCAAATCTTCTACTTCTCTTAAGGTCAGCTATTATTTCATCAGCCGATTGTTTCGAGACAAAGGCTCCATAAAGTTCTTCAATAGATTTATTGGAAGGTTTTTTAGAACCCTTTAATGAATCCGAAAGTCTGGAGATCAGTTCAAGCTTGCGTTCGGGGCTTAAACTGTTCAAGAGTCCAAGGTAAGTATCAATAAGACTAAATTTTAAATCTGCTGCTTTCATCGGATTTGTAATCGCAATATCAAAAATAGTCAATTTTGTCATTAACTTACATTCCGTAATTATCCATGATACGACATTTCAACTATTATAAATGATCACCGTATCCGAAGCCACAGCCATTATTCTCTCCCACTCTGTTGAAACAGGTGTAGAAGAGATTTCCATTCAGGAAGCGTGCGGCCGTGTGCTGAAAGAAACCGTGCGGGCCGATCGCGACTTTCCACCTTTCAATCGGGTATCGATGGATGGTATCGCGATTACTTTCCACGCCTGGCAAAAAGGCGAACGCATTTTTACCATCGAAGGCATTCAGGCAGCAGGGCAACAACAGAAACAACTTACAACTTCAACATCGTGTCTGGAAGTAATGACTGGCACCATGTTGCCACTCGGCACCGATACTGTTATTCCCTATGAAAACCTGGAAATAAAAGATGGGAAGGCACGCATCATCACAGAAAAAATTGAACAAGGTGAAAATATTCACCGCCAAGGTGTAGATGCCCGCAATCAGGATGAACTACTTACACCCGGAATAAAAATTTCACCAGCCGAAGTAGCGTTAATGGCTGCAGTTGGTAAAAAGAAAGTTACAGTAGCAGCATTTCCTAAAACAGCTATCATCTCCACAGGCGATGAATTGATTCCGGTGGAGCTTATTCCCCTGCCCTATCAGGTGCGCAGATCGAACAGCTACGCGCTGCAAGCCGCTTTGCGCGAGTTGGGTTGTGTGGCCGATCAATTTCATTTGCCCGATCAACCCGAAATTTTAGAAGCTGAAGTAAAAAAAATTCTGCAACATTATTCGCTCGTCATTTTTTCAGGTGGTGTTTCAAAAGGCAAATACGATTACATTCCACAAACACTAGAGCGTAACGGCATTCAAAAAAGATTTCATCAGGTAAGTCAGCGCCCCGGCAAACCACTTTGGTTTGGTACCTCTGCCAAGCATGTGGTGTTTGCCCTTCCGGGGAATCCGGTTTCTACCTACATGTGTTTCTATCGTTACATTAAACCGTGGTTAATGAAAAGTCTGGGCGTAGAAATACAACCACAACAAGTAGTACTGGCGCAGAACTTTACATTTAAACCTGCGCTTACTTATTTTTTACAAGTGAAAGTAAAAAATGAAATGAGTCAACTGAAAGCCTGGCCCGATGCTGGTGGTGGCTCGGGCGATTTCGCCAACCTGAAAGATGTAGATGGGTTTATTGAACTACCAGCCGATGTTACGGAGTTCAAGGCCGGACAAGTATTTCGTTATTATCCGTTTCGCAGTTCATGATTCAGGTTAGCATTGCCTTACTGATTTCAATTGCTGTTCTCATTGCTGTATCGCGCTACTTTAAGCTCCATGCATTCTTTGCTTTGTTGTTGGCAGCAGTGTTGTTTGGGTTAATCATGGGCAAGCCCTTTCGGGAAATTTTTACGAGCATGCAAAGTGGTTTTGGTTTGCTGTTGCAACAAATTGGGTTTCTGGTTGCGATAGGTTCGTGCCTCGGTACCATGATGGAAAAAACCGGAGCTATGGCCACGCTCGGAAATAAAATTATAACAGCATTTGGCACCTCGCGTACAACGTTAGCGATGTCCGTAATCGGTTTGCTGGTGGGTATTCCGGTTTTCTGCGATTCCGGATTTATAATCTTATCCCGATTAATTCCGGCATTGGCTTCTTCAGCGGCAACACCCGCACAACTTTCGCTGGCGCTTTCCACTTCGCTCTATACATCGCACACACTTATACCACCTACACCAGGGCCGTTGGCCGCAGCCGCTAATCTGGGTGCAACCTCCCATCTTGGTTTGGTTATGCTGGTTGGTTTGATTGGCGCAATACCCGTTGCCGGAGTAGCCTACTTCTTATCATGTAAGTTGGGTTTGCGAATTGCAACCACCACACCAGGCATTGAACCCACCGAAGTACGCGCGCATTCCACTATACTTATTTTCTTACCGTTGGTAATTCCCATTGTACTAATTGCGCTGGCATCTTTGCCTACTTTAAATCCGGCCCTGCAATCGTGGTCTATCCTTCCTGTAATTGGTAATCCTACTGTTGCTTTGCTGATTGGCTTAAGTTTTTCTTTCCTGCTCATTCGCGACAAGCAAAAACAAATCTGGCCCGGTTGGATCTCACAAGCATTGAAAGATGCAGGCATTATTTTATTGATTACCGGTGCGGGTGGTGCGTTTGGTGCTGTAATTAAGTCAAGTGGAATAGATGTACTTTTAAAAGATATGTTAGCTACATCGCAAGCCGGTGGAATTCTTTTTCTATTTATAGCATTTGCGTTGGCCGCGATTTTAAAAACCGCGCAAGGTTCATCTACATCGGCAAGCATCATTACCAGTTCGTTACTCGCACCACTTACGCTTGCTGCGGGATTTTCTAACCCGATTGATCTTGCCACATTGGTGTTGGCCATTGGCGGTGGTGCCATGACCGTTTCGCATGCGAACGATTCTTACTTTTGGGTCGTGTCGCAGGTTTGGCGGTATCAACGAACGCGATGCCTATAAAAGCTATACGCTCATTACGTTGGCACAAGGCGTTACGGCATTGCTGGTTTCTATTGTAATTTACCTGCTGTGAAAATTCTGATTGCACCCGATAAGTTTAAAGGTTCACTTGATGCACAACAAGTATGCGAAGCAATCCGGCAAGCGTTATTAAAATATGATGCGACCCTGCACATCCAAACCATACCTATGGCTGATGGTGGCGAGGGCACAGCACAACTCTTAACCGAACATACGCAGGGCAAATGGATTACCTGCGCTGTCCGCGATCCGCTCTTTCGTAAAATAGAGGCCGGGTACGGAATTTCAGGTGATGGTAACACTGCTTTTATTGAAATGGCCGTTGCATCTGGGTTACAACTTTTAAAACTTGATGAAAGAAATCCACTTCACACTTCTACCGTTGGCACTGGCGATTTAATTGCAGATGCTTTGAAGCATGGGGTAAAAAAAATTGTGCTGGCCATTGGCGGCAGTGCAACCAACGATGCCGGTATAGGCATGGCCACAGCGTTGGGTTATACATTTTATAACAATCAAAATCAGGAGTTAACACCTATTGGGAAAAATTTAATAAATCTGCATCGTATAGACACTTCAGATGTTAATCCACAACTCAAACAAACTGAAATTGTGGTGTTGTGCGATGTATCCAATCTGCTTTATGGATCGAACGGGGCTGCATTTGTATTTGCTCCGCAAAAAGGTGCAAGCGAACAAGACGTTGCGAATTTGGATAAAGGCTTGGAACATTTTGCAAACATCGTTCACACGCAATTAAATATTTCCACCGACTTTGCCGGAGCCGGAGCAGCCGGAGGTCTTGGTGCTGGCGCAAAAGTATTTCTGAATGCAACTCTGCAACGCGGGATTGACTATGTAATGCAAGCACTACACGTTGAAGCTACGATTCAACATGCCGATCTGATTATTACCGGGGAAGGCAAAATGGACGTACAAACGCTTGCGGGGAAAGTAGTAGCCGGTATTGCGGCTACGGCCGTTCGCCATCACAAACCAGTACTTGCGGTTGTGGGTAAAAATGAATTGACCGAAACACAATGGAAACAAGTTGGAATAACTCAGGTTATCAGTTTGGCAGATAAAAATACTTCTGTTGAAATGGCGATGTGTAAAACTTATGAACTGATTTCAAAAAGGATTGAGGGGTTTGACTTTAGTCGTCTTGCGGTTCATCCCAGAATGAAATAGTCTTCGCGATTAACTAAACCTATAAGGTTTCTAAAACCTTATAGGTTTCAATCACTACTCTTTCCGCTCAAAAAAATAATCCATCGACTTTCCATTACCGGAAATTGTAGCCTTGAGTTTAGTACCATCCAACTGATACACAATCTTTTTAGGAAAGTCATGCTGCGGATTTTCGCAGGTAAAAGAGTTGGCCGAAGCTTCTGTAATTAAAAAGTAAGTTGACTCTTTGTTCTGCGGCACATCGGCCACATAGTATAACTTATTGTCCTTGGTAACAATGCGCAGCTTTTCTACAAACGTAGTATCAGCTCCGTTCAGGTTTACACCCCAGCCTTGAAAACCTTCGGCAGTTTTAACCCACCGTTCATGTGCTGCACGACCGGCCTTTACGTTTGTACGATTCCACGTACCGGTAAGCCATGACAGTTCATTTACGGATTGCGCATTCGCGGAAGCGCAGATGACTACGAATAATAGAAGAAGGAATTTTTTCATAAAATTATTTTTCCCGAAAAGTAAAAGGCTTTCTCAATTCGATATTGTACAAACCCGACAAATCAGGTTCGCTTCATAAAAAAGTTAGCCAGTGTTTCTTCTTCAAATAAATAGGCAGACGGGTCTTCGCCTGTAAATGCTTTGAAGTTTCGAATGAAATGCGATTGATCGTAGTACCCGGACTCCAATGCCATTTCTACCCACGAAGCATCGCGCTGTTCCATTAAACTAAAAATATGACTGAACCGGATAATCCGACAATAAAATTTAGGTGGTAATCCCACATACTTATTAAACAGTCGTTGCAATTGTCGTTCGGTTACGATGACATGTTCTTGCAATTCCCGCACATCTATATTTCCCTTTCGGGAGAAAATAAGATTGAGGCAACGGTTGACTTTAATAAGATCGTCAGTTGCAGGTCTGATCAACAATTCCAATTGGTAATCAAGCGACTTTGCAACCGCTTCAAAATTTAATGGATCACTGATACTCGTAAATATCGAATCAAATACATTCGTCAATTGACGAAGCGGAATAACCTGATCGGTGTATTCAATCATGCTCACATCAAAAAAATGTGCCGGAGTTGCCGGTTTAAATTTTATACCTATCATGCCTGAAGCACCCGTATTTTCAAGATAAAAGAATTTTCGGATTTGTCCGGCAAAAAGACTCTTGCTTTGTTTTTGCCACTTACCTGAAATATTGATTCGGTACAGATCGCGGTAATGAAAAATAATTTCAGGAAAGCCATCCGGAATAATTTTCTTTTTCTCGCGGATACCACTATCGCTATCAGCAAACCAATAACAATCCACCCAGGGGCTGAGTTTTACATTAGGTTCAATGCGTTGGTAATTCATTAATACTTAAAATAAACGAAAATAAATTTACCTTTAACAAACAAGAATTGAGATTTGGATTTATGATTAATGAAACTGAACGACACGTGCTACAAAATCTGGTAAAGAAAGGCGGCATGGGCAATGTGCAGGAGTTTTTAAACTGGCCCGATTTTGATAAAGCCTTTGAGTTTGCTAACAACTTGCAGAATAAAGATTTGGTAAAGTTGCTTTATTCTAATTTTAACAAAAATCTGATTGTGGTAGAGTTAACTTTGGTTGGAACGAAACACGGAAGTTAAAATCTGAAACCATGAGCATCTCGCGTAGAAAATTCCTGAAAGGTTTTACTCTTACTTCGGCTTACTTACTTGCTGGAGGTTATCAATCGCTTTCGGCTGCTGAGGTGTTGGACAACCAGAAAAAAGTGGTGTTGCGTTTTGCGGTAGGCAGCGATAGCCATTATGGTCAACACGATACAGCGTTCGATCAATACATTACCGAATTCATTTCGCACATCAATAATTTTCACCAAGAACTACCGCTCGATGCTTGCGTGATTAACGGAGACCTGATTCACGATAAACCAGAATTGATGCTGCAACTTAAACCGCATCTGGAAAAACTTGCGGTTCCTTTCTGTGTCACGCAGGGAAATCACGATCGCGTACCCGCCACGCACTGGCAGCAAACCTGGAATGTGCCACTGAATTATGAAAGAACATTCGGCAAACAGATTTTTTTAATGATGACCACCTCCAACGAAAAAGGCGAATACCTTTCGCCTGATCTGAAATGGTTGGAAAAAAAGTTAAAACAACATAGCAAGAAAAATATTTTTCTGTTTCTGCATATCGGTCAGCAAAAATGGACACCTAACAGTATTGATAATCCGGCTTACGCGGATTTAATTCAAAAGTATCCAAACGTAAGAGCAGTGTTTCATGGACATGATCACGATCAGGATGGTGAAAAAATGTTAGGCAACATTCCGCACCTGTACGACTCGCACATTGGCGGCAGTTGGGGCACAACTTACAAAGGCTATAGAATTGTGGAGTTATTAAATGACAATTCGGTGGTTACGTATATGATGAATCCGGTTGAGCGGGTTAATGAGGCAACTTTTTGAATACTGAACTAATCCAGTGTTAAAAATTAGCCCTGAAAGGGCGGCATCAAACAAACGCAGGGTGAAGCCCTGCGTGATTCATGCAGAAGTTAGCTAGCCCTGAAATGGCGATGATCGACAAATTCACTGTTTCGGGAATACGTTTAACCCATTAACTTTGCAGCCTTTAATTTCAGAAGCTCATGTTCGATAGTTTAAGTCTCAAGCTGGATAAAGCCTTTCAAACCCTGAAAGGCCAGGGAAGAATAACCGAAATAAACATTGCCACCACGGTAAAGGAAATCCGCAAGGCGCTGATTGATGCGGACGTTAACTACAAAGTAGCCAAGGAAGTAACGGACGAAATCCGCGAAAAAGCGCTGGGCCAGAACGTGCTCACCTCTATTTCGCCCGGCCAGTTGCTAACCAAAATAACCAACGATGAGCTTACGCTGCTGATGGGTGGCGAAAGCGAAGACATAAAAATTGAGGGCAACCCCGCCATTATTCTGATTGCCGGTTTGCAGGGTTCGGGTAAAACTACTTTCTCGGGCAAGTTGGCCAACTACCTGAAACGCCAGGGCCGCCAGGTTTTATTAACGGCTTGCGATATTTATCGCCCCGCTGCGATTGACCAATTAAAAGTTTTGGGCGAACAGGTAGGTGTGGAAGTTTATGCCGAACCTGAAAACAAAGACGCAGTTAAAATTGCGAAAGCCGCACTTGAACACGCTAAGAAAAATAATCATCGTGTAGTTATTGTCGATACAGCCGGTCGTTTGGCTGTGGATGAAGAGATGATGAACGAAATTGCCCGGTTAAAAGAAGCACTTAAGCCTTCTGAAACGTTGTTTGTGGTGGATGCCATGACGGGGCAAGATGCAGTGAACACCGCCAAAGCATTTAACGAACGTCTGAATTTTAATGGTGTAGTACTTACCAAAATGGATGGCGATACCCGTGGTGGTGCAGCGTTATCCATTCGTAGAGTAGTTGAAAAGCCAATTAAGTTCATCAGCTCGGGCGAAAAAATGGAAGCTATTGATCGCTTCTACCCTGAGCGGATGGCCAGCCGGATTTTGGGAATGGGCGATGTGGTGAGTTTGGTTGAAAAAGCACAACAAACTTTTGACGAAGACGAAGCGCGCAGGCTGAATGCTAAAATGCGCAAGAACCAGTTCGACTTCAACGACTTTCTGTCGCAACTGGATCAGATCAAAAAGATGGGTAACATGAAAGACCTGTTGGGCATGATACCCGGCATGGGCAAAGCGATAAAGGATGTGGACATTGATGATAATTCATTCAAACCTATTGAGGCGATTATCCGCTCCATGACTTTGGATGAACGCCAAAATCCGGATAAGCTTAACTCCAGTCGTAAAAACAGAATTGCCAAAGGCAGTGGTACTACCATTCAGCAAGTAAACCAATTGCTGAAACAGTTTGAAGATATGCGCAAGATGATGAAGACCATGAACAAAATGGGTGGTGGCAAGCGTGCATTGAATGCTTTGAATCCTTTTGGAAGATAAAGAAATGCTTTACTAATATTATTATTGATGCCAACTCAAAAGCAAAGATTACTTGACTATAAAAGAACTAAGGCTGAGTTGCTAAAGGCTATCAAAGAAATAGAATTGATTGAAAGCGGAAAGCAAAAGGTAAAGACCCTTTCTAAATTCCTGGCTACACGCTAAAAAAGTCAAATTAATCTTCGACACCACTTATCACCGATCTCACTTTCAAAAGAAGTTAAAATGAAACTCACCGCCCGCAATACTCACCGCGACATCGCCTATTTCTACTTAGGTTTAATCATCGCATTTTCCTTTTCAGGGATTTTTCTGAATCACCGCCAGGCCTGGCATCCACGCAGGTACACTTACAACGCGCAGGAAATTCAGTTAAAGCAAACTGTGGTGAAAGATTCCGTGAACGATAAATTCATTGCCGCCTTTACACAAGAGTATAAAATTGACGATCAACTGAGACGCTTTTCAGTAGATGGCAATACCCTAAAAGTTTCGTATGTAAACAACGATGTGCAGGTTGATCTCACAAGCGGCAAAGGAAAAATTGAAAGCTATCGCACAACACCGGTACTTGGCCAAATGACTAAACTACACGTGGACACCAGTAAATGGTGGATTTATTATTCGGATGTATTTGGTGTGGCTATGTTAATTATTGCCTTTACGGGAATGTTTATTCAAAAAGGAGAAAATAGTTTCTGGGGTCGCGGATGGAAATTGGCTTTGATCGGCATCATCTTCCCATTAATCTTTTTATTCCTGTTATCTTAGAACATGTTTCATAGCATTCTTCAGGAAGAAGTATCACAATTCGGACAACTTAAAAAATTCCCGATTGGTGCTGTGATTTTGCAGGAAGACAGTTACATCAAAGCCATTCCGCTGGTGCTGAAAGGAAGTCTGAAAGTAATGCGTACCGATCCGCAAGGCCACGAAATTTTACTCTACTACATTACACCAGGCGAAAGTTGCATCATGTCTTTTCTGGGTGGCATCCACAACGAAACCAGCAAACTAAAAGCTGTAGCCGAAGAAGATTGCGAAATACTTTTTATACCCGTAGAAAAAGCCAGCGAGTGGATCAAAAAATTTCCGGAGTGGTCGGACTTTATATTTAAACTCTACCATAAACGTTTTGAAGAATTACTTACGGCTGTAAATGCCATTGCCTTTCAAAAATTAGATTCGCGGTTGTTGCAATTGCTCAAGCAAAAAGCCGAACTCTACAAAAGCAAAGAAATTTCCATCACCCACCAACAATTAGCCGATGAGTTGGGTACGGCCCGCGAAGCTGTATCGCGAGTTATCAAACAAATGGAAAACGAAGGCCTTGTAAAACTCGCCCGAAATAAAATTTCACTTATGTGACCGTAGTCACATAGTGCGGAATACGCACCGCTTACCTTTGTAACATTGAAACGCAAAGGTTATGGCACTTCTCAAAAAATACTGGCTTACCCTTACCGGCATAGCCCTGGGTTTAGGCGCTGGTTATCTGTATTGGCAACAGATTGGTTGTATCTCAGGCTCCTGCCTTATTACCTCAAGTCCGGTAAACTCATCGCTATATGGCGCACTAATGGGTGGATTGGTTGGGAACATGTTTAAAAAAGAAAAATCAAACGCATAGGTATTATGACTATTCAGGAACTTATTAAAAACAACGCGGGCACTATTGTAGATGTTCGCACCGCAGGCGAATATCAAGGCGGGCATGTAGCCGGTTCGGTAAATATTCCGGTAAACGAATTATTGCAACGCGTAGATGAACTACAAGAACTAAAGCAGCCACTCATTCTTTGTTGTGCATCGGGTGGCCGCAGTGCAATGGCAACTCACATCTTAAAAGAACAAGACTTTACGTGTGTAGATGGAGGAAGCTGGCTATCAGTAAACTATTTACTTTCTAAAACTGTTGAAACTGTATGATTGAATTACTGAAGAACTTATTCGGGTTTGGCCCGAAGGTGAATTATGCTGAGTTAGTAAAAAGCGGAGCCGTTATTCTGGACGTACGCAGCAAAGGCGAATACTCCGGTGGCCACATTAAAGGTTCCGTAAACATTCCGGTCGATTCGTTGGGTAGCAACACCAGCCGGTTTACCGATAAGAACAAACCCATTATTACCTGTTGTGCTTCGGGCATGCGCAGTGGTATGGCTAAGAACATTCTTAAATCGAAAGGTTATACGCAAGTGTATAATGGTGGCAGTTGGATTGGTCTTCAAACTAAAATTTAGATTAAAAGCGAAGCACGATTCGATCAAATCAAAAGTTACCATGACTCCCAAAATCGTGGTAAATTCGAACGAACTTAGTACAGCATAAATGGCAACAGGAAGTTTTTCGGAAATCATTAGCAGCGAAACACCCACACTGGTCGATTTTTCTGCCGAATGGTGTGGCCCTTGTAAAATGATGGCTCCTATTCTGGAAGACTTAAAAGGAAAAGTGGGCGATAAAGTACGCATTGTAAAAATTGATGTGGATAAAAACCCCTCATTGGCGCAGCACTTTCAGGTTCAGGGGGTTCCCACATTGATTATTTTTAAAAATGGAGAAGCAAAATGGCGTCAGTCTGGGGTTGTACCTACAGAATTTTTAAAACGTCAGTTGGAACAACTTGCTTGACTCTATTAAAAAAGTGGATTTCCAGTAATCATTCAATCCCGCGCTTAAACAATTTTATTTATTAACACGTTTATTGGTACGTCTTGACTTATATTTGATTGTATAAGTAGACTTAGTTTAAATTGTTAATAAATCTTAAAAATTACTTGTTTATGAAAAAGCAAATCAGTCTTGTGTTCACATTGCTTGCATTAAGCATTTTCTCAGGTGTTATGGCGCAGGAAAAAAAATTAGCCAGTCCACCTGCGAAAGCAGAAGGTACCATTGACGGAGTGAAAGTAACTATTGACTATCATCAGCCTTCGGCAAAAGGTCGTAAGATGTTAGGCGGAATAAATCCTTATGGAGAAGTATGGCGTACCGGAGCCAATGCAACCACCTCTATTGAATTTAGTGGAGACGTAAAACTCGAAGGCCAGGCTATCGCAAAAGGTAAATACGGGTTGTTTACTATTCCTGGCGAAAACGAATGGGTAATCATTATTAACAAGCAAGCAGACGGCAGTCCGTATGACTATTCTGATGCGAAAGATGTGGTTCGCGTGAAAGTGAAACCTACAAAACCTTCGGCCTTTGTTGAAACATTTACCATCGAAGCTGGAAAAAATCAAGTGATATTAAAGTGGGAGAATACTCAGGTTGCTTTTAAAATCACAAAAGGATAAGATATCAAACGAAAAGCCCAGAACACGCTGGGCTTTTTTATAAATTGGATTTAAGTTTTAATATCAATACAATGAAAAAACAAAACACACATTTCGCACTGTTAGCAACAGCTTTCTTTCTGATGATTGGAACATTGGATTCAACTGCTCAAAAACTTCTGGGCCTTGATCCAAGTCCAGCAGATATTGCCTACTTCCGCCCGAACGGTCGCAACACTGCACCTTTAGCTAAAGTAGTTTATGGCCGTCCGTCCAAAAAAGGTCGCACCATGTTAGGAGGCACCGAAGCATTTGGAAAAGTATGGCGTCTGGGCGCAAACGAAGCTACCGAAATCAAACTTTACAAAGACATAACATTTGGTGATAAGCTTGTAAAGGCAGGTACATATACCATGTATGCAATTCCGGATAAAACAGAGTGGACAATTATCTTCAACACCAAACTTGATACCTGGGGTGCTTACGAATACGAAGAATCGAAAGATGTAGCGCGCATTAAAGTTCCGGTTGGCAAACCCGATGCCGAAGTAGAAGCTTTTACTATTGCTTTTGATGGTAAGGATGCTGCGGCATCTATGGTTATTGCCTGGGAAACCACTCAGGTTAAAGTTCCGTTGAAATATTAAAGTTTTATTACCTCACCCAAAAGCCCTGATTTATCGGGGCTTTTTTTATTTCAGAAATTCTGTATAGCTTAATTAAATGTTAACACTTGGCCGCTCCGATCGGGTAGATTTACCCAAACTTGGGCTAACCGATATTCATGCCAAAATTGATACCGGTGCCTACAACTGTAGCTTACATTGCTCGCGGGTTGAAGTAATTGATGGTAAACTTGAGTTTGTATTGCTGGATGAAGAACATCCGGAGTTTACCGGAAGGAAATACGTGTTTAAGAAATTTAAACAACGCGAAATCAAAAACTCATTTGGCGAAGCTGAATTGCGGTATGTCATTAAGACAACAATAAGAATTTATCATCATTTAATCCGGGCTGAGTTCTCGCTAAGCAATCGCGGTAATCTTACGTTTCCGGTATTGTTAGGCCGCAAAATATTACGCGATCGCTTTTTGATTGACGTCACTAAAAATGATTTATCTTACCAACATAAAACCCAAGGCACATGAACATTGCCATATTATCCAGAAACCCCAAGTTGTATTCTACCAAACGACTGAAGGAAGCCGGTGAAAAGCGGGGGCATAAGGTAGAGATCATCGACCACATGAAATGCGTGTTGTTGATTGAAAAGAAAAACCCCATGGTGTGGTACAATGGTAAACGATTGGATTACTTCGATGCCATCATTCCGCGTATTGGTGCCTCCGTAACTTTTTACGGTGCCGCTGTAGTTCGGCAATTTGAAATGATGAAAGTATTTACCGCGGTTGAATCGCAAGCGTTAATACGTTCGCGCGATAAACTGAGAAGTTTACAAATACTTTCGCGTGCCGGTTTAGGTTTGCCTAAAACCATTTTCATGGATTACAGTCGCGATACCGAAGGTGTGATTGAAGCCGTGGGTGGTGCACCGGTTGTAATCAAATTACTGGAAGGCACGCAAGGTCTTGGTGTGGTATTAGCTGAAAATAAAAAAGCAGCTCAATCGGTAATAGAAGCTTTTCACGGAGTGAAGACTCGCATTATTGTGCAGGAGTTTATTAAAGAAGCCAAAGGCTCAGACATCCGTGCGTTTGTGGTGAATGGTGAAGTGGTGGGTGCTATGAAACGTCAGGCTACCCGCGAAGGCGAGTTCAGATCAAACCTCCACCGTGGTGGAGTTGCCACTGTGGTAAAATTAGATCGGCACGAAAAACATGCGGCCATTGAAGCTGCAAAAAAAATGGGTTTAGGTGTAGCCGGTGTAGATATGTTGCCATCCAAACGCGGCCCGTTGATTATAGAAGTAAACTCCTCCCCCGGCCTTGAAGGTATTGAAGGTGCAACCAAGGTTGATATTGCTGGAAAGATTTATCTGTATCTGGAGAAACACGCTGGCAAAAAGAAAATACAGAAGGATAAAATAAACGCTTAAAAAAGTAAGTAGTCTTGAGTATTTAGGCCTTAGTAATAAATCATCTTTAAACTAAAAACTAAATACTCAAGACTAATTACTCATGACTAATTATATGAAAGACGTAACCATAGCAGGCCATTCCATAAGAGCCGGTGAATTCAAAGAAATCGTGATTAATATTGCACGCCTTCCTTCGCGCACTCAAATCGATACACCCATTTATGCTTTTCGCGGATTGGAACCGGGCCCGGTGCTGGCACTTACGGCCGGTATGCATGGCGATGAGATTAACGGGATGGAAATTGTGCGCAGAATTTTAGATCTGGGTTATAATCGCGTGAAGCGCGGCACTGTAATCTGCATGCCTATCATTAACATTTATGGATTTTTGAATTACTCGCGCGAAGTACCCGATGGCAAAGATGTAAATCGTTCCTTTCCAGGAAGTAAAAATGGTTCACTCGCCTCGCGCGTAGCGTACCACATCACACACGATATTATTCCATACATCGATTATGGTATTGATTTTCATACTGGTGGGGCCATGCGTACCAACTATCCGCAGATACGATGTGTGATGGCCGAAGAAAAAAATGTAGAACTGGCAAATGCTTTTCATGCACCGTTCACCATTGATTCTCCCTTCCGGCCACACTCTATTCGTCAGCAAGCAGCCAAGCTGGGTAAGAATATTATTGTGTATGAAGGTGGTGAATCGTTGCGTTTCGATCAGCAAGCAATTGAAGATGGGATTAGCGGAACCCTACGTTTGATGAAACATCTAAACATGATTGACGATGCGCCAGAACCGAAAGAAGCGAATAAGATTATCTGGAACTCTTCGTGGGCTCGCGCGCAGCATGCAGGGTTGTTTCAATCAATAATCAAAAGTGGTGATCTGGTAAATAAAAATCAGGTGATTGGTACCATTACCGATCCTTTTGGTGAGTTTAAAGAAACTGTAAAATCTCCTTCAACAGGTTATGTGGTCGGTCTTAACAATCATCCTGTTGTAAACGCAGGCGATGCCTTGCTGCACATTGGCATGGATAACTTTTGCAAGATTGATGGTGGGGAGGAATAACTAGCTGCTGGTTTCTGGTTACTGGTTTCTGGTTTGATTAGACTAAATGATGAGATATGAGTTACAAAAATCTTCAGATTTGGCAAGAGGCAAGGGAAGCTACATTGCTTATTCATGATATGAGTCTAAAACTACCACGGTTTGAACAATTTGAAGAAGGGCAACAAATCAGGAGATCAGTAAAATCAGTTCGATCAAATATTGTAGAAGGTTATGGCAGACGAAGGTATGTTGCCGAGTACATCCGATTCTTGATCATCGCGCAAGCATCAAATGACGAAACCATAGATCATTTAGAAATGCTGTTCGAAACAAAATCAATTACTGATCAATCTGCTTACAATGTCATACACGAACGGCTACAACGACTGGGTAAAAAGTTAAACAACTTTATTAAAGCAGTCGAGAACGGCTAGTAACCAGAGACCAGAAGCCAGTGACCAGAGTCCGAAACGGAATCACTATCAACATAGCAACGATACCTAAATTCCTTTCGGTTAGTGAGTGTGTAAACCCAGAAGTTTGAGAATAAAGCCAGTAACCAGTCCAGAGGACAAATAAGCACGCACTTACAACTAAACTTACTTTTGATGCTTGCAATTGAATTCGGATTATTGGTTCCGCATTTCTTGTACTCTAATATAATTCCGGATCAGTTTTCCTGTTTGAAAAGTAGACATCACCATCATTAATAAAATCAGCATCGATACATTTGAAAAAATGGAACTTTAAAAAAGTCAGTAGTTGAAAGAACTAAAAGTCCATTACCAATAAACCATACTGCTAAAAAAATCACTACAACTTTTAAAGATGGGTTAGTGTACCACAATGCTGGTTGGTTTTTCATACGTAAAATATTTTACCTAATACATTCTTTAAACTTGCAACTGGAAACCAGAAACTGGTAACCGCTTCTAAAAATCCGGACACGGAATCATCAACTTATCCTTCGGTGGCTTGCGCGGATTGCGGGTTGACCAGGAGTACACTAAACTAAACTCGTGCGCACCGCCACTGGCCGGGCCAAGTTGCGAAATGGTATAGTCGTAGCTGTAACCAATGTTCATAATGTCTTTTGCTCCACGTTTGGTAAACCCAAGCGATAGCACAATTGATTCGTTATTGGTAAACCCGTTTACTTTTTTGAAAGGCACACCCCTGTACCACGTTCCAATAATCAACGGCTCAAAAGTAAAATAAAATCCAACATCCATTTGATCGAACTCACCTTGATGACGATATTGTAAAGCAGGCGCAATACTGCGTTCGCGTGGACGTGCATAAAATCCATCGCCCATTTCGCCTGGGGCAAAGAAAAATTTAAAACCTGCATGAGCCGACAACTTGCGCGGCAACCGACTCTCCTCGCCTATCAACGATTGATTGGGCTCCGTTAAATGATGGGCTGCAAAACCCAACCAGGCCCGTTTGCTATACAACAAACCTCCAAACGATAAGTCGGGGAAAAATTTTGTCTCGCCTGTATTCAATAGTTCTCCGGAAGATCCGGGTAATAGATTACCAGTAGCTGGGTCAATCTGATCGCCAAAAACTAATCTGTTAAAATTTATAGAACGATTATAAATCCCCACCTGCACCCCCGGCCGGAATGACAGCCCTTCAACAATTCTCAGATCGTAAGAATATTGAAAGGCCAGACTCATGGATTGCAGTCCAAAAATTCCTTCGCGGTCACGGGTTAACAAAACGCCAATGCCGCTGTTTTTATCTTCGATGTAGGTGTCGTAAAAAGCAGAGATGGTATTGAAGTTGGCATCAATAGCCGGCCATTGATTACGGTAATTAATACCAACCCGTTTTTGGCCGGTTGAACCTGCAAAGGCAGGGTTAAGGTAAAGCGGTGCGGCATAAAACTGCGAGTACTGTGGATCTTGTGCAGTTACCGACCCCACCGCCAACAGCATACAGAAACTGTATAACGTCCATCTCAAAAACATTTTGTCATCGCGGATCCCGCACAATGCGGCATTCCGCGATCCCGAAATCAGAGCTGCCAGTCTGGATGCCGGAACAAGTCCGGCATGACAAGCAAATTTTCGGAATATTTTTGAGATGGACTTTAATGAAACACGAATCATCAACTCAGTTTTAAGTAAGCGCAATCAAGGCAAATTAAATTCTTTCGGAACACTAAAAAAAACATTTACCGACAAATAGGGCGGTTTGGACTGATAAACGAAATTTTAGAGCAAATTGTATTACTTTAGTGGAGTTTGACGTTTTAAATTTCGATCTCAATAAATTGAACATGGTGTGTGTTAAGAGGGTGAACGAAAACGGTGGCAAGCAGCCACACATGCGGGGGCTCCTTTTGTTGATTTTGCTTCTGCCTATTTCTTTGCTGGCGCAGGATTTATCCAAGCATAACTGGTACTTTGGAAATTCGGCTAATGGCATCCGGTTTAACCGTGGTACCAATGTAGCCCAACCTGTTACCAATCAGGCTACTCCTTTCGCAACGGGTGGTGCAGCGGTAGCAACCGATCCGGCCACAGCCAATTTATTGTTTTATACCGATGGCATTCGTGTGTACGATGCCACGCATCAGCTAATGTCTAATGGAGGCGGGTTAAATGCACAACCCAACACCAATCAACCTGTGGCTATCTCGCCCATGCCAGGGCAAACCAACCGGTGGTATATTTTTACCAACACGGCAAACTTTACTACTGGTGGAAGTATCAGTCGCTCGGAAGTAGATATGAATCAATTTGGTAACGCAGTGTTTCCGGCACCGGCTTTAGGTGCGGTTGGGGCTGCTAAGAATGTGGCTGTACCTTTTTTGACTAATCGATCCGAGGCTATGATTGTAGTGCCGCATGCCAATAACATCGACTTTTGGTTGATCTCGCATCAAAATGGTTCAGCCCTATTTTCGGCAACATTAATTGATGCTGCTGCAACTTTCAATGTAGTTGTTTCTACGCCCGATCCTTCAGGTCTAAATATTTTCCCACACAGCGCGGCTAATTTTGCCTATCACGCAGCAACCAATAAACTGGCCGTATCGCCACAAAGCGCGGACATCAATGCGTACATTTTAAATTTCGATAACACTACCGGTGCATTAAGTTTTGATCGTACCATTTTTAATTCAGCGTTAACAAGCACAAACGGTCAGGCCATTTATGATATTGAATGGGATAATCAGGGTCAGTATTTATACTTATCTCAACATGGTGACACTGGCATTCCGGCAAACGTATTTCAATACGATTATCTCAACCCTGCCATAACATTGGCCCCGGTAATTACGCCTGCTCCCTTTAGAAGTTATGGCTTGCAGGTTGCACCCGATAGTGCCATCTATCATTTATATCAGGCAGTAGCAGCAGGGCCATTCTTAGTAGGTAGATTAACCAACACGGATACAGTTGCCAGTGAAGTTATCAACACACAAGCGTTGTTTGGAGGTGCGAATTTTACAAGCACCCAATTTCCATCTTTCAAACCACGCGATAGCGTAGAACTGCAGGTATCTTTTATTGCACAAGGCACCTGTCAGAATTCACCTACCAGCTTCTTCCCCACCGTATTGCCCAATGCCGATAGTTTGCGTTGGGATTTTGGTGATGGCTCTGGTTCAGGCAACTGGTCACCGGTATATACGTACGCCAATGCCGGAACTTTTAATGTAACGCTTAACGCTTTCTATCGCGGCCAGACTCAAGCTACTACACAACCGGTTACCATCAATCCATTTGCACTTACATTACAATTAGTACAAGATACAACTGCTTGCCGCGATGAGTTTCCACCACCGCGCGGAAGTGCAACACCTGCTACACAGTTTAATGTTACTGTTCAGATTCAAGGCGGCACACCAGCCTCCATTGTTTGGTCGAATGGTGATATTGGTGCCACACTCAGACCTGATTCTGCTGGGTATTACTATGTAGTTGTTACCGATGCTACAGGTTGTTCTGCTTATGCGGGCGTGAATGTAAAAGAATATGGTCTGCAAGATCAGCGATCGAACGTCTGGCACTTTGGTAACAGGGCCGGAATTGATTTTAATGAAGCCCCACCGGTAGCTACTAACAATAGCGCCATGGATGCACCAGAAGGTTGTGCCATTGTGTGCGATAGAAACGGAGATGTAATTTTTTATACCGATGGCGATAAAGTCTTCGACAAAACCGATACGGAAATAGATAGTGGTGTTGGAGGTGATCCAGCCTCATCACAATCGGCTATCATTGTGCCTGTACCGGGCGATGAAACCTTGTATTACATTTTCACCACGCAAGCGGTAAATGGCACGGCACTTTTTGAAGTCCGCTATTCACTATTCGACTTAAAGCTTAATTCCGGCAACGGAGCCTTGCAACAAAAAAATGTGTTACTCTTTTCACGCAGTACCGAACGGATTACCGCCAACGAGCGCTGGTTAATTGTGCATGAATATGGAAATAATATTTTCCGTTCTTATCCAATAGCTGCCGATGGTATTGGCCAACCGGTTTATTCAGAAGTTGGTTCCGATCATTCTTTTCAATCGGCCGTAAATGCTGAAGGCTACATGAAGATTGGCCCACGTAACAATGTAGCGGTTACACTCTCAACACCCGGCACCAGCAATCTGGTGGAGTTGTTTACGCTTAATGACAGTACAGGACGGTTAGATAACTTCCGTCAGATTGATTTGAATGAACCCAACGGGCAGGTATATGGTGTAGAGTTTTCGCCTGGCGGAAATAAAATTTTTGCAACGGTTAAAGGCTCACCTACACCTTCGCAGATTTTTGAATACTTTCTCGATTCGATTAATCAACCCTACTTCCGCCAACGTATTGATCAAAACTTAGAACTGGGCGCAATTCAACGGGCACCTGATAACCAACTGTATGTAGCCATTAATGGAAGTGGTGTATTAGGAACCATCCAGGTAAATGAAGACACTACTCAGCTTTCAGCATTCAATCCATCGGGCTTTGCATTATTAGGCGGAACCAATAGCCGGCTAGGTTTACCCAACTTCATTCAATTTCAGGGCAATGCTTTTGGTGGACCAGGCTTTAGTTTTGCCGGAGTTTGCTTTGGCGATTCCACCCGATTTACCGGAACTGCGACAGACCCGATTGATAATTTTCAGTGGTCGTTTGGCGATGGCGCAAGTAGTACCGAATCTTCTCCTGTGCACTTGTATGCTGCCGCTGGTGTTTATACGGTAACCATGCGGTTAACCAATCGCTGCGGATTGGATACAGCCATCGTGCAACAAGTAGAAATTTTCGATCCACCAGCTACTCCCTCTATTCCAGGGGCTGTTGCGTTGTGTACAGGAGCTGTAACACTAGATGCCAATGTTCCAAATACGCCCGGCATTACACACCTCTGGTCGAATGGCGCAACCTCACAAACAATTACGGTTAACAATCCAGCGCTCATTACAGTAGTAAATACCGCTAATGGATGTACTTCAACGGCTCAAACAATTTTAGTTGATAACCGGCCTCCAGTTGATCTCGGGCCTGATCTCACAATTTGCGAAGACAATGCGACTGCCACACTTGATGCGTTGAATCCTGGTGCAACTTATCAATGGACAATTAACGGAGTAAATGCCAGTACCTCTCAAACACAGGGTGTAGATGTTACCACGCCCGGTATATTTACCTACGAAGTTACAGTTACCGATCCCTTCACCACTTGTTTCACCGTAGAAGATAAAGTCTTTACCATAAATGTTTCACCTGCGTTTACGCTTACCGAAACTGACCCAACATCGTGTGGAACACCTGATGGTACTGTAACCTTACAAATTAATCCATCTGTTCCAACAGGCGGCCCATACTCTTATTTCTTAGGCGGGCCAAATAGTTTTTTCCAGAACGACATTGATCAAACTGCACCCGCAACTATTCCCTTTACAGGAAGAGAAGCAGGAACATATTCAGTACTGGTAAGAGATCAGATTTCTGGTTGCCAACTCTCAACATCGACATCATTAAACGATGTAACGCTCACTATTACTCCGGTTGTAACTGATCCATGTATTGTTGCTTACTCCGTAACAGTAGCCGGTGGAACCGGGCCATATCAATTTACACTTACTGATTCAGGAACCGGTCAGGTTTTTGGACCTTCATTGCCTTCAACCTCACCATTTTTAACCACGGCCATCGCACCTACATTACCTGCGGGCAATTACATTCTTCAGATTGAAGATGCGAGCGGTTGTATCGATTCTCAAAACATTGCTGTAACTCCTAACCCACCCGTAACTTTTACAATAGATGCAAGTGACTTGTGCGATGCCACACCAACACTTACTGCATCGGGCACGGCAACGGCTTATGCATGGACTACCAACGTACCGGGTAGTATTGTTGGCCCTACAGATGGAGCAACTATACAACTGCAACCCGGTGCTGGTGTAGTCACGTATACCGTTACCGGATCGGGCCCTGCCGGTTGTCCGTTTACACAAGATATTACGATTGATGTTCCGGCCACCATTACACCAACCTTTACACAAAGCGATGCCTGTGCCGATCAGGTGATTTTAACTGCGCAGCCTTCGGGTAGCTTTACGTACCGTTGGTATGCCAATGGAAGTGCAATACCAACAGCTTTGGGGCAGTCAATCAGTCTATCGTTTGCCGATGATGGTGATTCTTATGTAGTAGAGGTTTTGAATACCGTTAATGGTTGCATTATTCGCTCTGCACCTCAAACTGTTTCTGTGGTTGGCTTAATTACAGCCGGACTAACGGGAACGCCAGCCTGCGATGATAATCAGCCCTTCACGCTTACGGCCACCACAAACACCACAGGCGAAACCTATGCATGGTTTCTAAACAATACTCAGATTGCAGGAGCTAACACAGCCACTATTAATCAAACCGCAGCTGGTATATACCGCGTAGATGTTAGCAAAAGTGGTTGTATGACACCAGCACAAATACAGGTGATTAAATTGCCGCTACCACAAGGCAACCTGCCCGATCGTGTGATCATTTGTAACGATCCAGACAATACCGATCCGGAAACTTCAACGGTTGATCTTGATCCGGGCGTATTTCAGACATACGATTGGTTTAAGAATGAACTTAGCTTAAGCTATACCGATAGAGTTTTAACAGCCGATAGTGAAGGATTTTATGATGTGGACATCACCAATTCGTTTGGATGCACCTCGCGCGACCAAACAGAAGTGATTAACGATTGTATTCCGAAATTGGTAGCACCTAATGCCTTCCGCCCAACCAGTGGCGTTAACGATAACAAAAATTTCTTTGCCTACACGTTCTTCATCACAGATAACTTTCAAGTGTTGATTTACAATCGCTGGGGCGAACTCGTATTCGAATCGAAGGACAAAAACTTTAAATGGAATGGTGGCTATAACAACAATACAGGCCAACCCTTACCGCCTGGCACCTATGCCTATGTGTTTAGATACGAAAGCTCTTTCCGTCCTGAAAAAGGTTTACAAGAGCAGCGTGGCGGTGTGGTGTTGATTCGGTAAATAAATCGTTTGCTTTTTTTCAGACCTTCCAGGTCTTTAATGTCAATGCTTTAAGACCTGGAAGGTCTTACTTTCCTATTTAAACTTGTTTGTGTAACTATGTATCAGAAAACAGGAATCGTACCTTGTAAATAATAAATCGTAATTTTATTCACCATGAAGAAAGTATTCTTATCCGGTATAGTAGTGTTTTTTGTCTTTATAGCAAATGATGCTCCCGCCCAATTATTTAATACCTCATTAACCATTACCGTCCGCGATGAAACCGGCAACGTAGTGGAAGGTGCCGAAGTAAAACTTTTTAAATCGGAACAGGATTACCTGAAAGAACAAAACGTAGTAATGGAAAGCACATCGGATGCGAAAGGTTTAGTGAAACTGAAAAAGATGGAAGCCCTCTCCTATTATGTGATTGTCCGCAAAGACGATAAGGACAATTCTGGTGGCGGTGAGATAATCGGCAAACTGGAAGAAGGTAAATTCAATAAGGTTACGATTGTAATTCAATAGCATGGCACAAACCCGTGCCGATCTGATTCGGTTTTTCTCAGATTACAAAAGTACTTACGCGGAAGAGTCAGGTTTTATCTCAGATTTTTTAGATCTGCTTCAGGCACCTGATTGCTACGAGCGAACTCATTTACCAGGCCACATTACCGGCTCAGCCTGGATTGTAACACCCGAACGCGATTATGTATTATTGGTACATCACGCCAAGTTAAACCGCTGGTTGCAACCCGGTGGCCATGCCGATGGCGATGAAAATGTTTTGCGTGTTGCCTGGCGCGAAGCCGAAGAAGAAACTGGTCTAAAGAATTTCA